>ERZ773203.436-NODE-436-length-23024-cov-31.080152_pt1 | contig 23024 bp, 17 predicted proteins | sample MGYA00580529_ERZ773203 | MGnify/ENA primary metagenome ERZ773203 (study PRJEB29015, sample SAMEA2738176) | human oral metagenome | biome: human oral; feature: human-associated habitat; material: saliva | place: China | collected 2177 ... | reverse complement strand
GGACGCGGGTTGCCCGGCGTGCATACGTCGGCGAAGGCGTCATCGGTCAGGGCCTCGACGCCGTCGGCCTCCACTCCGACCTCGGAGAGCCGCGTGGGGTTGCCCAGGTCCTGCGTCAGCTGGGCCACGGCCTCCACGGCGGCGGTGCGCGCCTCGTCGAGCGGCATCGTTCGGGCGCCGGCGACCCCGAAGGCCTCGGCGATGTCGCGGTACTTCTCCCCGGTGTGCTCGGCGTTGAAGGCCATGACCGGTGCCAGGAGGATCCCGTTGGCCACCCCGTGCGGGGCGTTGTAGCGCCCACCCAGCGGGTGGGCCATGCCGTGGACCAGGCCGAGCCCGACGTTGGAGTAGGCCATGCCGTTGATGTAGGCGGCCAGGCCCATCGCCTCGACGGCGTCGGCGTCCCCGTCGGCCGCGGCGCGCAGGTTCGCCGCGATCATCTGGATCGAGCGCAGGCACAGGGCGTCGGAGAGCTCCCAGGCACCCGGCGTGATGTAGCCCTCGATGGCGTGGGTGAGGGCGTCCAGCCCGGTGGCGACCTTCAGCGAACGGGGCATGCCGTCCATGAGGTCGGGGTCGACGATGGCCAGGACCGGGATGTCGTGGGGGTCGACGCACACGAACTTGCGCTGCTTGGCGGTGTCGGTGATGACGTAGTTGATCGTCGTCTCCGACGCGGTCCCGGCGGTGGTGGGCACGCCGATGATCGGCACGCCCGGGTTCTTCGTGGGGGACAGGCCCTCCAGGCTCAGCACGTCCTCGAACCCGGGGTTGGTGGCGATCACCGAGATGGCCTTGCAGGTGTCCTGCGGGGACCCGCCGCCCAGGCCGATGAGGATCTCGGCGCCGGAGGCGCGGAAGGCGGCCAGGCCGGCCTGGACCTTCTCGATCGGCGGGTTGGGGGCGACGTCGGAGAAGACCTCCCAGCCGATGCCGGCCTCGTCGAGCAGGTCGGTGATGCGGGCGGCGGTGCCGTTGTCGGCCAGGACCGGGTCGGTGACGATGAAGGCCTTGGTCAGGCCCCGGCGGGCGATCTCGGGGGCGATATGGGCGATCGCGCCCCTGCCGAAGTAGCCGGTCTGGTTGAAGATCATGCGGTGGGTCATCGTTGACGCTCCTGAGACGAGAGGGGACAGGACCGCTTCGTCCTGCCGTTGGTCACCACTTTGTCACGATCGAGTAAGGCCGGTCCAGGAGATCGCCGGTTCCGCGCGTCCCATCTCACGCGGCACCCGGTGGCGCTGATCGGCATCATGAGGCCGCGCACGATAGAATCTGCGCGGCTGTGCCCTCGTGTACTCGCCGGCTCATTGATGCTCTCCCAGCGTGCGAGCCGGCCAGGAGTACGCAGGCGGCGCAGTCCGCCCCCGGGAAGAGACCCGGAGAGCGGCCGGCCCCGTCGGTTTTCGGTGGTGGCCTCCGGAACCGCGCTCGCGCCGTCGGATCATGGAGATCTGCGTGTGGCAGGACTCGGCTCCGTGGGCCTCGATCGAAGGCCACGGACCGGCACGACGATCGCGAGAAAGAGACTTCATGTTCATTGACGACCCCGAGGTCACCGCCGCCGAGGCAGTGATCGACAACGGCTCATTCGGCAAGCGCGTGGTCCGCTTCGAGACCGGTCGCCTGGCCAAGCAGGCCGCAGGAAGCGCCATGGCCTACCTCGACGGCGAGACCGCCGTCCTGTCCGCCACCACCGTGGGCAAGCACCCCAAGGACCAGTTCGACTTCTTCCCCCTGACCGTGGACGTCGAGGAGCGCCAGTACGCGGCCGGTCGCATCCCCGGCTCCTTCTTCCGCCGCGAGGGCCGCGCCGGAACCGCCGCCATCCTGGCCTGCCGCCTCATCGACCGCCCGCTGCGCCCCTCCTTCGTCAAGGGCCTGCGCAACGAGGTCCAGGTCGTTGAGACCGTCCTGGCCATCCACCCCGACGACGACTACGACGTCCTGGCCATCAACGCCGCCTCGATGTCCACCCAGATCGCCGGCCTGCCCTTCTCCGGGCCCGTGGCCGGTACCCGCCTGGCCCTCATCGACGGGCACTGGGTGGCCTTCCCCCGCTACTCCGAGCAGCAGCGCGCCACCTTCCAGATGGTCGTGGCCGGCCGCGTCCTGGAGTCCGGCGACGTCGCCATCATGATGGTCGAGGCCGGCGCCACCGAGCACGCCTGGGAGCTCATCAACGCCGGGGCCGTGGCCCCCACCGAGGCCGTCGTCGCCGAGGGCCTGGAGGCCGCCAAGCCCCACATCAAGGCCCTGTGCGAGGCCCAGCTCGAGGTCGCCCAGCACGCCTCGAAGCCCACCGCCGAGTTCCCCCTCTACCTGGACTACTCCGACGAGCAGTACGACGCCGTCGAGAAGGCCGCCGAGGCCCACGGCCTGGCCGGGGCCATCGCCACCGAGGGCAAGCAGGCCCGCGACCTGGCCACCGACAAGGTGCGCGAGGAGGTCCTGGCCGAGCTGGCCGAGCAGTTCGGCACCGAGGAGGACGCCAAGGCCCTCAAGGCCGCCTTCAAGTCCGTCACCAAGAAGCTGGTGCGTCACCGCACCCTGACCGAGGGCATCCGTATGGATGGCCGTGGCACCAAGGACATCCGTACCCTGGCTGCCGAGGTTGAGGTACTTCCGCGCGTACACGGCTCGGCCCTGTTCGAGCGTGGCGAAACCCAGATCCTGGGCGTGACCACCTTGAACATGCTGCGCATGGAACAGCAGCTGGACAACCTTTCGCCCATCACCGCCAAGCGCTACATGCACCACTACAACTTCCCGCCCTTCTCCACCGGTGAGACCGGGCGTGTGGGTGCCCCCAAGCGCCGCGAAATCGGTCACGGTAACCTGGCCGAGCGCGCCCTGGTGCCGGTGCTGCCTAGCCGTGAAGAGTTCCCCTACGCTATCCGTCAGGTCTCTGAGGCTCTAGGCTCTAACGGCTCTACCTCCATGGGTAGCGTGTGTGCCTCCACCCTGAGCCTGCTGCAGGCCGGTGTGCCGCTGCGCGCCCCTGTTGCCGGTATCGCCATGGGTCTAATGCACGAGGAAATCGACGGCGAAACCAAGTGGGCCACCCTGACCGACATTCTCGGTTCTGAGGACGCCTTCGGTGACATGGACTTCAAGGTTGCCGGTACCGCCGACTTCATCACCGCCCTGCAGCTGGACACCAAGCTTGACGGCCTACCCTCTGAGGTTCTGGCCGGCGCCCTGGGCCAGGCTCGCGATGCCCGCCTGCACATCCTGGGCGTGCTCAACGAAGCTATCTCCACCCCGGACGAACTCTCTCCCTACGCCCCGCGCGTGCTGACCGTTAACATCCCGGTTGACAAGATCGGTGAGGTTATCGGCCCCAAGGGCAAGATGATCAACCAGATCCAGGAAGACACTGGCGCTGAGCTAACCATTGAGGACGACGGCACCGTCTACATTGGCGCCTCTGACGGCCCCTCCGCTGAGGCCGCCCGTGAAGCCGTGAACGCTATCGCCAACCCCCAGATGCCTGAGGTGGGCGAGCGTTTCGTGGGTACGGTTGTTAAGACCACCACCTTCGGTGCTTTCATCTCCCTGACCCCCGGCAAGGACGGCCTGCTGCACATCAGCCAGATCCGTCGCCTGGTTGGTGGCAAGCGCGTGGAGAACGTTGAGGATGTCCTCAAGGTTGGTGACAAGGTTCAGGTTGAACTGGCCGAGATCGACCCGCGTGGCAAGCTCAGCCTGCACGCCGTGCTGAACGAAGAGCAGCTGGCTGCTGAGGCCGCCAACAACGAGGCCCGCGAGGCTCACCGCGCCGAGCGTGGCGCCCGCGAGGAGGGTGACGCCCCGGTACGTGAGCGTCGTCCCCGTCGTCGTCGCACCCGCACCCTGAGCGAAGAAACTCAGGACTGAACCGCCTGCACCTTGAGCTAAACTCAAGGAGCTTAAGTTTGGGGTCGGAATTTTCCGGCCCCAAACTTGTCTCTAAGTGCTCTAAACTGCGCGCTACTTACTTTAACGTGAAGTTTAGAAATATTGCCGACTAAGGCGTAGGCGGCTATCAACCACTGCCAACACTGTAAGCAGCGCTGCCAGGGGAGCCTGGAAGGGGGCAGTGTCTAAATTAAAAACAAAATTAAACTCCCAAGGTACAAGCCCAGCCAGGGACATTATCATCACTACCGCAATAGGAGCTAAGGCAGCTACATAGCGGTTAGTCCAACTAGCGCTTAATGCAGTTAAAGCGCAAAGAATTAGCAGTAGCCAGGTGCGAAACCAAGTATCTATATTGGCTGGTAAGAGCAGATTCGTTAAACCTATTAAGGCAAGATTTAACGCTAAAAACACGCTGGTGCGTAGCAGTTGTAAACGCAGTACACCACTTTTGCTAGTAAATTCAGCCCAGGGGACGCTTGGGGAAAGCATCATGGTGCTGGCACTAATCGCGACGGCGCCCGCTAGCGTGCCCAACTGCTCTTGGGAGGTAATGGAGGCAGTGGTGTCGGGGTGGACCCGAATTTGCACTTCACTGAGCACAACTGAAGTTAGCCAAGCAGTAAGGCTAACTAAAATGCCGATAACTGTACTACGATGGCAGCTATTTTTTAATATCGTCAAGTGTGGCTTCACAGGCAAGAATCTTCTGGGCTTTACGGTTCAAAATGTTCTCAAGGGAAGCATAAGGCACAGAGCTAAGATACTTTTCAGCCCCTAACGCCTCGCTAGTGGCATAGGGGCGTAGCTGGGCATAGTCAGGCAAACTAGTTTCGCTCACGCCACTACGCTTTAACCACCACAGTGACAAGCCTAAATTTAGGTCTTTACCTGCCGACTTATATGTACAGTTAGCCAGCAGATAGCTGCCGGCAAGCGTGACAGCTAGAGCATTTCTATCAACTAAAGCCGTATCTGTATACTCACCAAAGCTACTTGGCGCATAGATAGCTTTTTGAGGTGCACTAGCTAAATTAGCTTCAAGGTCAGTTACTGCGCCAACTAGGGTTTTGGGGCGTAAATTAGCAGGCAGCGTACTAATTAACGAAGAGCCATAAGCCAAGTAAGCGTCCAGCCCCTGTGCCCCATAGGCGGGGCTACATACCGTAAGTGTGGCGTTAGATTTACAAACTGCACTATCGGCGCCGCTAATAGCTGTGCTGTTTATACCGTAGCTACCGGTTAGGACAGTGATAACTACCAGCAGTGCTAACGCACACCTGCGTAGTAGCCCGCTTGCTTGGAAAACAAAGGCCAGCAGTGTACAGGTGACAGCCGCCCAAAAAAGCAAACGCAGCGTAAGAGTAGCCGTGCTAGTGCGCAGGTACAGCCAAGGCAAGCTATCCCAAAAAGTGAAGGCCAAGCCGAGAGACTGCACCCCATCATAGGCTGAAGTAAGCGCAATCAGCGTATAGGGCAGGCAAGGGGCTATACAGATCGCGGGCACAGCCCCCAAATATCGGGCTAAAGCAAGGCCTAAAGCGGTCATCGCTGCGTAACTTACCAACACATTTAGCAGTGCCATAAGGCAAGGAAGCAATAAGTTTTGGGTATGCACAGAGGTCAGCCAGACATAAATCTGGACTGGAATGAAAATTAGCCAGGTAACGCCAGTGAAGGTTAAGGTTATGGCTGCAAAAAGCTCACGTGCAGGGGCATAGGGCTGGTGGGGGCTTAACTTGATCAGGTCTGGTAGAGGCTGATTTTTGAGGTAGCCGCCAGCCCAAGCTGCAAAGGTGGCAGCAAAACACATGGGCAGCAAAGTGGTGCCAAGCAAAACGCCGGTTACGGCCGGATACCAGCCAAGCCACTGAGCACGCGGTTTAAATAATTCCCAGACAAAGTAACTAGATAGCACTGCGCAAACTAAGATGAAAGCTATCCGCTGGCGAGGCAGCAATACTTTAAACATATTACATACCGATCTTGGAGCGGAGGAGCTCTAAAGTTAATGCGTCTTGCTCGCGTAAAGCATCTATTGAAAAAGCAGATTTGATGGTTTTGTCTGCTATAGTTACGCAGCTATTAGCGGCTAAGAAAACATCTTCAAGGATGTGTGTTGATAAGATAATAATGCACTTGCTGCTAAGTGGCGTTAAAGCATTTAGGAAAGCTTGACGCTGCGTAGGGTCAAGTCCCACAGACGGTTCGTCTAGTAGCAACACTTTAGGGTTACCAAGCATAGCTCCGGCCAGAGTGACACGCCTGCGAGTGCCGCCTGAAAGCTGGCGCATAGGGCGAGCTAAAACTTGCTCAACTTCTAGCTGCTGGGCCAGGTTAGTTATAGCGGTTTCGGCTTCGCGGCTAGGAATTTGTTTAAGCCAACAAAGGTAACGCAAGTAATCTATTGCCACTATATTTTTAGCTAGGCTGGCCTGTTGGGGGAGCCAGCCTAAAAGTTTGCGATATTCAGCTAGCTTACTGGCTGAGGCGTGAATAGAGTGACCGCAGTAATTTATCTGCCCAGATTTGGGTTTAAGCAAACTAGCTAGTAGCCGCAAGAGAGTGGTTTTACCCGCACCATTGGCGCCTACTAGTGCGGTTATGCCGTTTTCAAATGTTTGGCAGCAATTATTTAAAATCTGCTCACCGCTACGGTAGTGAAAACCAATCTCTTGCAACTCTAGCGTCATTATTTACCTGCTCTCAGTAACTTGAGCTAAAGGAACGCATGTAATCTGCGTCATCGGGTAGGTTAACACGCCACTTAGCGTCAATGACGTAAGCACCCCGTCGTCGTCATAAATATCCCCCAGAGCTTGCCAACCACCCTTGTGATCAGCAGAAACTTGCCTGTCGCTGTCAGCGCTAGCCTGCAAAGTGGGCTGGTTTGCTAGGGGGAAGTGTTCCGCTAGGTGGACATATCTCACTTATCTGCCAACTATCTATGACCAGGGCCTTTGCATGCGTTAACATGTAACCCGTTAAGCCGCTTGCGCTTACATGCGGTCAATTTTGGCCGAAAAAGTCGAGGGTGGGACGTTTTAGGGGTACGTCTCACCCTCCTTTTTATTTGCCGACGCCGCCCGCCAACCCTGCCTCCAACCCCCCATTGCCCGTCAGCTAGGCAGCGAGCCAGCCCGGCCTGCCCCAACGCGCCGCCACCGTTACAAGCCAGCCCACGTACAGGGCCCGCAACAATCACCAAGCCAGCGTGCGCCGTCGGCCCCAGCTAGCCCGGCACCATAGCGCAACCCAACCATTTTTAGGCGCGTTTTCGGGGCTAAGTGGCTTGCTTGATATGCTCACCTAGTGAGTGAATTTCAGTCTTATAGTGAGGTCGAGCTGCTTCGCGGAGTTGCCGGCCAAGCAGACACAGAGCTGTTCCTTGACGACGACGGCGCCCACCTGCGTCGCTCAATTTTGCCTGGTGGCGTGCGGGTTATTACCGAGGATGTGCCGGGACTGCGCTCAGCTAGCGTGGGCTACTGGTTCGGTGTGGGTAGCCGCGACGAACGCCCTGGCCAAGAAGGCTCCACTCACTTTTTAGAGCACCTACTGTTTAAAGGCACCGCGCGCCGTAGCGCCGCCGATATTGCCACCGCCTTTGACATGATTGGCGGCGAATCCAATGCGGCCACATCCAAGGAGCACACCTCTTACTATGCGCGGGTGCAGGCCAGTGACATGCCAGTGGCCCTAGATATTGTCACCGACATGGTTACCAGCTCCCTGCTGGATCCTAAAGAGGTGGAAACTGAGCGCGGCGTGATTGTCTCAGAGCTAGCTGAAGCCGCCGACGACCCCAGCGACGTGGCCCATGAAACCTTCGTTAAATCAGTTTTCGGCCAAGACACTGAGCTGGGTCGGCCGGTAGGCGGCACCGCCCAGGCCGTGGTGGATGTGCCACGTGACGCCGTGTGGGACCACTATCAGCGCAACTATGCTTCCGATACTTTGATTGTGGCCGCAGCTGGGCATGTTAACCATGACCAGATCTGCCAGCAGGTGTCTGAGCAGCTAGCCCAGGTGGGCTGGAATACAGACAGTCAAGCCGTGCCGCGTGCTCGCCGCAGTGAGGCCAGCCAGCTGCAGCAGCTAAAGCCCCAAGACATGTATGTGGAGCGCGAAAGCGAACAAAGCCACGTGTATTTGGGCACCCCCGGCATCGCTATCGGTGATGAGCGGCGCTGGCCTCTTAGCGTGATGACCACGATTTTGGGTGGCGGCATGTCTTCGCGCCTGTTCCAGTCAATCCGTGAGCAGCGCGGACTGGCCTACACTACCTACGCTTTTGACCTTAGCTACGCCGATGCGGGGGCCTTTGGGATCTACGCCGGCTGCGCCAAGGAAAACGTTGACCAGGTGCTGGAGCTGATGAGCGCGGAATGGGAGCGTCTCGCTAGCGACGGGGTCAGCGAACAGGAACTGGCCCGGGCACGCGGCCAACTGCGCGGCTCCATGGTGCTGGGGGGAGAGGACTCCCTGGCACGTATGGGGCGTTTAGGCCGGGCTGAGGTTAGCACTGGTCGCCTGCGTTCAATGGCTGAAAACCTGCGTCTGCTAGATGCGGTTGACGCCGAGCAGGTGCGTCAGGTTGCGGCCTGGCTGGCTAACGGCCCGCGCGCCCAGGTGGTGGTGGGCCAGCGCTGAGCTGGCACTTTTAACTGCCCAATTTGGGGTGCTTACTTTAGGGCACCTAGGTGTGGGGAGCCAGCGTCTAGAGGCTGGCGCCCCAGCATACTTCGCTTACGTCTTGGCCGACGCTCAGCTTGCGTTGGGCTCCGGCCATAGGGGCCAGTCCGGCGCTGGTTAGTAGGCGCACATATGATTCGTCTCCGCGAATAACCCACATGGAAATATTGGCCATCTTGTTTTGTTTGGCCAGGTCGGCGCAGGCGGCGAGGAGGCGTGAGCCGTGCCCGTGGCGCTGGTAGGCGGGGTGTACGGCTAGGGCGGTGATTTCGCCGTCGCCGTCGCTGTCAGGGGCTAGGGCTGCTAGGCCGACGACGGCGCCCGCCTGGGTAGCTACCAGCACGTGGTGGGCGGGGGAGGGCGGGTTAGTGACCGCTTCTTGCCAACCTGAAGCCAGTACTGCAGGGGTGATCATGGCGCTAACACTCACCGGTAGCTCTTGGCTGCTGCCGGCCTGCAAGGTGGCTAGCATGGCGGCGGCGTGAGCTATGCCCATGGCCTCTAGGTCTTCAACCCGGGCGGGGCGTACAAAGCAGTTGCTATCACTGGCCTGAGAAGTCATGGGGCAAAGTGTACTATGGCTGGCGCTTTAGAAATTGAAAGACCACTTACTAAGGTCCCAATAGGAGCTTAGTAAGTGGTCTTAAACCTGGACGGTTTCAGCGCTTGAGCTTCTTGGCTGCCTCTTGGGCTTTGGCCGCCGCTTCCTGCGCTTTGGCAGCGGCTTGACCAGCTACTTCTTGGGCTTTGGCGGCAGTTTCCTGGGCCCGGGCGGCAGCCTGGCCAGCTACCTCCTGCGCTTTGGCAGCGGCTTCTTGGGCCTTAGCTGCCGCCTGAGAGGCTACCTCTTGGGCTTTGGCGGCAGTGTCCTGGGCGCGGGTAGCGGCCTGGCCGGCTGCTTCTTGGGCTTTGGAGGCGGCTTGGCCGGCAGATTCGCGGGCGTTTAGCAGCTCTTCACGCAGCACGCGGCGCATAACCTTGCCGATCTGGGAGCGCGGTAGTTCCTGCACAATAGCGATCTGGCGCGGCAGGGCGTAGTGGGCGATGTGCTTTTCAGCCCAGGCACGTACCTCTTCTAAGGTGACGTTGGCGCCGGCCTGGGGCACAATCGCAGCCACTACTGACTCGTTACCGCTTTGCTCGGGCAGACCCACCACGGCGACGTCCTCAACCCCCGGCATGGAGCGCACGGCGGCCTCCACCTCGGTGGGGTAAATGTTGAAGCCGCCAGAAATGATCAGTTCTTTACGCCGATCAGTCATGACATAGAAGTCATCAGTGTCGATACGGGCCAGGTCGCCGGTGCGTAGCCAGCCGCCTTCAAGCATCACCTGGGCGGTTTCTTCAGGGTTGTTTAGGTAACCGGCAAACACCTGGGGGCCACGTACTGCAATCTCGCCAACCTCACCCCTGGCTACCGGTCGGGAGGGGTCTGGGTCTTCAGGGTCGAGTAGCAAAATGTCGGTGGAGGGGAAGGGCACACCCAAAGCCCCCGGGCGACGCTCATCAGTGATGGGGTTACCGATGATGATGGGGGAGGTTTCAGTCATGCCGTAGCCCTCAATGAGGTAGTGGCCAGTTAACTCCTCCCAAGCGGCAGCCACTTCACGGGGCGTGGCCGCAGCGCCACAAATAGCGATAGTGCAGGAGCTGAAATCAGGCATTACCTGGCCAGGGCGCGGGTTGGCGGCAGCTTTAGCCAGGCGGTCAAAAATAACCGGCACGCCCGGGAAGAAAGTACAGGGCTGACGCTTCCAGGCCTCAATTACTAGCGACACGCTGAACTTGGGTAGCACCACCTGGGTGGCCGCCAAAGCGACTGCACACAGCATGGATAGGGTTAGCCCAAAAGCGTGGAAGTAGGGCAGTACTGAGTAGAACACTTCCTGCCCGTCCTTAACGTGCGGGCCAGCCCAAGCCAATCCCATGGCAGTGTTAGAACCCAGGTTCATGTGGGTTAGCTTTACCGCCTTAGGGGTGCCGGTGGTACCACCGGTGTGTAGCAGCGTTGCTACATCATTAACGTCAGGTAGGGCAGTATCAGCCGGTAGGGCCGGGCTTGAGGCAACTAGACGGTCCCAGGAGCCAATCCAGCTAGGTACCGGGGCGCGCATCTCTTCACGCTTAGCGCGCGCAGCTTTAAGCGGTAGGCGCAGCGCCGCCTGTAGGTGACGCGGTAGCGCTGAGGTCATGTTGACGGCGTAAACGTTGTAATCGCGCAGGTTGATGTCTTTATCTAGCTGGGCTAGAGACTTTTCCCAACCAATAATTAGCTTGCCGCCGTGTAGTTTAAGCTGCTCTTCGATCTGGCTGGAGGGGGCAAGCGGGTTGTGTTCAGCTAGCACCGCACCAATACGCCAGGTGGCGTAAGCCAACACCAAGTGCTGGGGGCAGTTAGGCAAAATAGCGGCAACCACGTCACCCTTGCGTACACCCAGACGTCGTAGCGCCTCAGCGGCGCGCTGCACCTGGGCGTGTAGCTGTCCGTAGGTGATGTTGGCGCCTAAAAAATCCACCGCGATTCGCTGCGGGAAACGCTTAGCGGCGTCGTCGAGCACAGTACTAAGGGGCTGGGTCGGTAGGGTCACCACTGCGGGAACGCCCGGGGCGTAGTGAGGGCGCTGGTAATCTGCGGCGCTCAAGATTCCTCCTAAAGAGTATGCCAACTGGCTCGATAGGCAACGTAACTTACGGTTGCGTAAGTTACGGTAGCGTATTTTTTTCTTTTGCGCCGCAACTTAGAGAAAAAACGCGCCAAAATCGCCCCTCGAAAACCAGTTTGGCACCGCCTCGATAGCCGCCTATTGCAGGGAAAAACCTAACTCGCCAGTGTGCAAAATATGCAGCTGCTTAGTGGGGCGAGTCATGGCTACATACAAGTCGCCGGGAGAGACCTGGCCTATTTGGCCCGGCTGGTCCAGCAACACCACATCAAACTCCAGGCCCTTACTGGTCAGCGGGGTCATAACCGCCACGCGAGCCCGCAGCAAGTCTCCCTCGGGGCAAAACATTTGCTCGGCTAAATACTCATCTTCGCCCAGCAGCGTCTCAAGGCGGGCAGGATCATTAGAAATCACCACGATAGTGCCCTGATCCCTACCTAGTTGTTCATCAAGCTGGCTACATTTAGCGGTCACAACCTCACGCCAACGCTGGGCGTAAAGCTGCGGCGTAACCGCCTCAACTACCAGGGCATCATCCAAGTCACGCACCGAAGTAACCGGGTAAGGCACCTGCAAACCATAGCTGGCCACAGCTGCCTCGGCTGCCTTCATAATGGTTTTGGGGGTGCGGTAACACACCGTTAGCACTTCCTGGCGCATAGGGGTGCCACTGGCTCCCTTAGCAGCCTGGATATCAGCAGCTTCATCTGCACGCACCCCCAGGGGAGTAAGCACCTGGCGCCAAGAACGCGGCGGCGTCGTGCCAGAGAACTGGGCCAAATCCCCAACCACCGTGAACGAACGCAGCGGGCAGCGCCTGGCCAAAGCCCGCCAAGCCATCGCCCCTAGTTCCTGGGCCTCATCAACCACCACGTGGCCATAGGTCCAGGTCCGATCCGCCCGGGCGCGCTCAGCCAGTGGTGCAATAGCCCCGCCGCCACTGTAGCGGTCAACTAAAGTCTGGGCGCTAACCATGCCTCCACCTAGGCCCTGGGAAGCAATAGCCTGCTGGGCGTACTCCAGCTCACGGGCCCGCTCCGCCTCAGCCTGGCGTGCCTGGCGGGCTGAAACATCATCCATGGGGCCCAGCAGCTCCAGCAGCTCATCAAGCAAAGGAATATCGGCTTCACTGAGCGGTGAGCCAGCCGGGCGTAGCAGTAGCTTACGTTGCGCCTTAGTTAGCTGCTTAGCGTGCTTATCTAGCAGCTGCGGGCGCGAAAACAGCTTATCGAGCAAAGCCTGTGCGTCGGTGGGCATCCAGCACAGGTTAATTTCCCGGCGCGCATCACGGCTGGTACGAATATCCTCACGGATCCAAGCCCGCGTGTCGGGGTCAGAAGGGTCAAGCATCTCCTTCTTAGCCGCATACTGGTCAGTTAGTCGCTCCAGCAGCCACAGCACGAAAGTTTCCCGCGCCTGGTTATGGGGCTTACCCGAGCGGCGCGCCCGCGAACGAGCCTGACGCACATCTTCCGGGGTAAGCTGCAAAACCACCTCATTAACCACAATTGGGCGAGGCTCCTGCGGCACCCGCTGCAAAGCGCGCGCCAAAGAATACAAAATGTCTTTAAACACCAGTGAACCTTTAAGCTGCGCCAGCTTGCTAGGCTCACTAACCGTGGCATGGTAGCCCGGGACCAAATCCCCGATCGTCGTCGAAACCACGCCCGTTTCACCCAAAGAAGGCAAAACCTGCTCCACATAACGCAAAAACGTCCGTGACGGGCCCACCAACAACACCCCAGAGCGCTCCAAACGCTCCCGCTCGGTGTAGAACAGATAAGCCACCCGGTGCAAAGCCACCGCCGTCTTACCCGTACCCGGGCCGCCCTGAACCACCAAAATACCCGGCCCATCAGCAGTAACAATCCGATCCTGCTCAGCCTGGATAGTGGCCACAATATCGCCCATGCGCCCTGCGCGGGCCTCATTAAGCGCCGCCATCAAAGCACCCTCACCTTGAAGCGTCACGTCACTAGCCGCCGCAGCATCCACCACTAGCAGCTCATCTTCAACCCCGCTAACCGTGCGTCCCCGGGTGGTTATATGACGACGTCGTCGCAGCCCCAAAGGCTCACGCGCGGTAGCCTGATAAAAAGCCCGCGCCGCCGGGGCACGCCAATCCAACAGCACCTCACGGCGCTGATCATCATGCAAACCCACGCGTCCCACATAGTGACGCGAACCGTCACTGTTATCCATACGTCCAAAAACCAGCCGGTGCTCGACCCCCTCAAGGGTGGCAATCCGATTGGCATAGTGGGCCGCAAACGCGTCACGCTCACCGCGCGCCTGATGCGTGCCCGAAGCACCCCTAGCCTCAGTAGCACTTAAAGTCTTGCGAGCCTGCGCAATTTGGCTATCAAGCTCCCTATAAGCATGGTCAACTACAACCTGCTCATCGGCAATAGCCTGCGCCAACGCACTAGAGACAGACACATCAGACACTACAAACCTCACGCTTTACGCCAGTAAAAATCGAGTATCCATTATTCTTGTTTCAAAGCCACAACGCGAGCAAATCTTGCAACTTGTTCACAGTGAGCACTACGACACCAAACAAATGGAACAAAAGACCAGCTAAACCAGTTAGCCAAACAAAGAAACAAAACCAGCAAAAAACTAATAGCGGCCATAAAATCTACAAGCTGCCACACACAAGGGGGAACCATGCAGACGCTATACACCATGAATCTAGAGCGCCACGCCCAGATCCACCCCCGCGTACTACTGCACCAATTCGACGGCGCCATCGACGCAGGTAACGCCGCCAACCTCGCCACCGAGCAGCTACTAACCACCCTGCCGGGCAAGGCAGTGGCCACCTTCAACATCGACGCCCTGATCGACTACCGCTCCCGGCGCCCCACCATCAGCTATGACCACGGCAAATTCTTAGAAGCCACGCACCCCAGCCTCACCCTAGAACTACTACGTGACGACAACGGTGAAGAATTCCTCTTCCTACACGGCGACGAACCCGACTACCGCTGGGACGAACTAAGCAACGCCATCATCCACCTGGCCCGTTCCCTAGGCGTAACCACCGCCATGGGAATGGCCGGCATCCCCATGCCCGTGCCACACACTCGCCCCACCCAGGTATACGAACACGGCCAACACGTACCAGACGACCCAAACCACCCCAAAACCTTCGGCTACATGGAATTTCCTGCAGCCTACGGCAACTACCTAGAACTACGCCTAGGCCAAGCCGGATTCGACTCACGCGGCGTCAGCGCCTCCGTACCCCACTACCTACTACGAGACGACTTCCCTCAAAGCGCCTCAGCTCTGCTGCGTGCAATCGCCAAATCCATCAACCTGGCCCTGCCGGTAGGAGACCTGGAAGCCAACTCCATCACCAACCTAAATGCCATCGAAACTGAAGTCGCTAACCGCCCAGAAGTCGCCGCCCTCGTGCAAGCCCTGGAGAAGCAATACGACAAGTCACTAGACAGCGTCTTATCCCCGCCACCAGATCTAAGTCTGCAAAACGCGGATCTCAATGACACCGACCTGGACACCCTCACCGCCCAGCTCGAAGCCTTCCTCGAATCCAACAACTTGGGCAACGGCTCCAGCCACTTGGGCAACGGTACCAACCAAGAGCCCAATAACTCAGACAGTGGCCCCAGCCAAGGCCCCAACCACGACCAGCCAGAAACCTAAAACCAGCTGGGAGGCCACTAGCCTCCCAGCCACTGTCTAAACGCGGCCAGCACCACAAACCCAACCCCCGTCCCAAATCCAGGAAATGCCCCAGGCACGGCTAACATCTAATACCGTGAAAAAACCAGCCCCCACCCAGCAGCCCACAAACCAAAAAGACGGGCTAAAAGCCTGGATCGTATTTTTAGGCGGAGGCCTGGCCTACTGCATGGCCATGTGCGCACGCACCTCCTTCGGCGTGGCCGTACCCTGGGCAGACCAACGCTTCGGCCTATCCTCAGCCCAACTAGCCGTATTCATCATGGGTCAGCTAGCCGTCTACGCCGCCGCCCAAATCCCCGTAGGCCTCCTACTAGACCGCTACGGCTCACGCAAAGTACTCACCTGCGGCCTAATCATCGTAGGCCTAGGCCAACTAGCCCTCGCCCAAGCTCACACATTCCCCACCGCGCTCGCGGCTAGGGCCCTAGTGGGGGCCGGCGACGCCACCGCTTTTATTGGTGTGGTGCGGTTTTTGCCGGCTTGGTTTAGTGCTTCACGGGTGCCGCTACTAACCCAGATAACTAACGTGGGTGGCCAGATTGGGCAGGTAATCAGCGCTTTCCCAGTGGTGTGGTGGCTGCATGATTACGGCTGGTCTACCAGCTTTAACCTGGTGGCTTTGGCGGTGTTTATAGCGGCTGTGTCTACGGCGGTGTTGGTGCGCGATGATCCTTCAGGCACTAAGGCACCGGTGGCGCAAACTGAGTCAGTTAGGCGCTCTATGGGGGCGGTGCTGCGTAACCGTGCCACCTGGGTGGGCTGGATGATTCACGCTACGGCAGCGTTCCCTTTTAACGTGATTGCCCTGATGTGGGGTTCAGCCTGGATGCGTCAAGGAATGCATTTAAGCGACACGGTTAGCGCCACCATGCTCAGCCTAGAGGGCTTATTTTTGGTGGCCGCCGGGATTCCGGCTGGAATTATTTCTGGGCGCTGGCCTAGGCGCCGGCTGCAAACCTGCCTGGCTGCCTATGCGATAAGTGTTTTGACCTGGGTGGTGGGGCTGGCTTTGTCGCCTTCAGCGGCGGCAGCGTTAATTGTGATTATTGGGGCCGCTATTGGTTCATGTGTGGGCGCTTTGGGTTTTGACATTGTGCGTGAATATACCCAGCGTTCACGTTGGGGCGTGGCTATTGGTACGGTTAATACCGGTGGTTTTGTTTCCTCAATTATTGCTGTTGAGCTGGTGGGATTAATTCTTGACCTGCGTGGGGGAGCGCGCACCGGCAGCGATTTTATCGTTGCTTTCGGCGCTATGGGCGTTATCATTGCACTACTGGTAGTAGGTTTGCTGATTGTTTCACGCCGCTTGCATCCCCAGGTAGTTATTCCTCAAGAAAGCTGAAATGCTCATGAGTAAACTGCTTAAAAAACCGGTACTTAGCGTTGTAGCTAGTGCTTTAGGTTTAATGCTGCTGTGTGCCTGCGCTAGCACAAAAACTACGACGCCCTCTGGCGCGGCTAGCGCTAGTGTTACGGCTAGCGCAGCGGCCGCCGCAAGCTCCGCTGCCAATACCACTACGTTGCCGTCTGCCGATCTGCGCCGCGACTACACTAAGGCCGAGGAGGCTGCAGTTTTTAACTGGTGTGTAAAACATGCCAGTGAGGCAAAAACGTTTACCCTCAGCCAGGTGCCCAAGTTAAACAACCAACCCTTTTGGGTTTGCTTCATTCTCAATGACGCCACTGGGACCGTAGATGTGGAAGTGCCCATCACCAGGGAAGTAAACACTTACGCCACTGATGGGGTAATCCCATTAGGATGCAGCAAACAAACTGCTACCGATGAGGGGCGAAAAGTATTTCTCATCTCGAATGGCCAAATTTGGCAGGGCCGCGCCGATCTAGTGTGCAGCCCGGATATGGCCGCTTATCCCACCCCGGTAAGCACCTGGTAGCTTAGCTGGTTCTAACTACGACGGCGCCGCCAACTAGTACTGCCTGGTACTGTTTGGTGGCGCCGCACGTTTTTGGCTGGCTAGTTGTAGCGCGAGAGGGCGCCGTCACTGTGGCGGTAAAGCTGGGCTGGTAGCGGCAATTTACGTACCGCACGGGAAAGACAGTCAAAATCTTCAGCGCTAAAACCAGTTTTGCGCGCCACTAACACCAAATTGCCACGACGCTTGCCACGCGCCACGGCGGCGTCGCTAATAACCAAAAAATCACTTATCTGGGCTAAAGCCGCAAACTGCGCCTGCACTTGGCTAGTTGGGGCGGAGGCAGCATTAATTAAAAACAGCCCCTCGCTCTTAAGTGCATTCATGCACGAGTGCATAAATTCCGGTGTGCAGACACTGTCAGGTACCGTGCCGCCACTAAAAATATCGCGCACAACCACATCCCAAAACTCAGCTTTTAAACTGGGGGCCGCCACTACGGCGTCGTCAATGCGAATACGCAGACGCGGCGAACGTGGCAAATCAAACCACTGACGCACATAAGCGGCTAATTTAGCGTCAATTTCTACCGCCAACTGCGCAGAACCCGGATGGGTTGTATCCCAAGCGCGCGCTAAAGCACAAGCCGCCCCACCTAAATGCGCTGCATTTAAAGGTAGATCTTCACCTAGCAATACTTTCACGGCCGCATCCATATGCTGGTGATATTCAAAATCCAAATACGCTGGATCAGCCAAATCAATAAATGATGACTCAGTTTCATCCAAATACAGCAAAATACCCTGATCGCGAGCCTCTAAGCGGGCGCTGGCAAAAGAAGTAGCTACCGGCTCGGTAGGCAAACTAGACAGTGACAAGCTATCGCTAGTTTTGGCGGCAGGCTTAGATCGGCGGCGTTTACTCACCCACACAAGTTACCCTGTAGGCGTGTCCAAAGCGCCGCGTAGTGACCAAGCCCGCCGCTTTTGGGGTGACGATGATAGCGCCACCCCAATTTTGCATGTGGACATGGACGCATTCTTCGCCGCCGTGGAGCTACGCGAAAATCCCTCCCTGCGCGGCAAGCCAGTAATTGTGGGCGGATCTAACGGCAGGGGAGTGGTGTGCGCGGCCACCTACGAGGCCCGCAGCTACGGCGTACACTCAGCCATGCCGGTAGGCCAAGCGTTGCGCCGCTGCCCCCAGGCCATTGTGCTGCCGGTACGTCACCAGCTCTACAGTCAAGTATCCAAGCAGGTAATGGGTATTTTAGGGGCGATTACCCCGCAGCTAGAGCAGTTAAGCATCGATGAGGCCTTTTTAGACGTTTCTGGCTCTAGACGCCGTCTAGGTAGTCCCTGCCAAATTGCTGCTAACTTGCGCCAGCAAATTTCCCGGCAGCTGGGGGTCACCGCCTCGGTAGGTATTGGCGCTAACAAACTAATCGCCAAACTGGCTTCCGCCCACGCCAAACCTGACGGGATGCTGCTTGTGCCCGCCAGTGCCACCCAAGAATTTTTGGACCTGCTGCCGGTAGGAGCCATGTGGGGAGTGGGGGACAAAAGCGAGCGCAGATTACATGAGTGGGGTATCGACTCGGTAGTGGATCTGCGTCGCACCCCGCGCGCCCAGCTTGAACGTATATTGGGTAAAGCCGCCGCCTGGCACCTATATAACCTCAGTCGCGGCATTGATAACCGCCCGGTTAGCCCGGTGCGTGAAGAAAAATCCATCAGCACCGAAACCACTTTTGATACCTATATTCACGATCGCGCCCAAGCTAGGCAGGTGCTGCTAGAGCAGTGTCACCAGTGCGCTATCCGCCTGCGCAAACACGGCTGGCAGGCGCGGGTAGTGGGAATAAAGGTGCGCGACGGCAATTTCAAGACTCTCACCCGCTCACGTACCCTAGCTGAGCCTACAGATACAGCCCGCTACTTATGGGAGCAGGTTTCTGAGCTGTTTGCGGCGCTGCCCATGCCGGCCCAGGGGATCCGGCTGCTGGGGGTGCGCACTGAGTCTTTGGTACGTGCCGACGGCGCCGTGCAGCTCAGCTTCGACACTGACGAGCGCAGCGCTAAAACTGAAAAAGCTGCCGACGCGATCCGTGAACGCTGGGGGGCAGGCCTCATTGGCCCAGCTGCGCTGCTGGGGACGCCCAAACGCAACTAGTGCATAAAACGCAACTAGCACATAAGCTGCGCGCATATAACTAGCGTGAGCGTAGTTAGGCCTTGGAGCGAGAGTAAGCTGTGGGTTTAGAGTTCAGTTTTGGCTGGCCGTGCACGCTAAGGTGACAACGAGACTTAAGCCGGCCTAGAGTTTGGGTAAATAGAGAGGGTGAACAAACATGGCACTATCAGAACGGGAAAAGGAAGTCCTGCGTGACCTTGAAGCGCAGCTGGGTAGCACGGATCCGGACCTGGCCGCCTCTATGTCTGACCCTATGGATGAGCGCTCTGAACTTGGCTGGCGGCTTTCGCCGCGCCACGTTGGCATGGGTGTTTTTGCGGTTATCGTCGCTTTTGCCGGCATGATCGCCTGCGTGGCTTTCTTCCACTCGGTGTGGTCGGTACTAGGGGCCTTGATTTGCTTTGGCCTGGCCGTATGGGGCGTGGTGATTGCACTAACCAACGCCAACACCCTTGCTGTCGGGCCTGGCGCTAAGCCTGCCAGGCCTGTCAAGAAATCTAGCTTCATGGCTCGCCAAGAGGAGCGCTGGGACAAGCGCAATTCCTAAGGACTTAATAGCCCATCTGGGCGCCCAGGTCTAGCACCAAATTTTCCCTCCACAACGCACCCCGACCAGCCCGGGGTGCGTTTTTGTTGCATGCCCACTAACAGTCGCTGGTTGGTTTGTATGGTTTTTACAACTTCGTCTTAAGTTACAACCGTGTAATTTACCAAAATGTAGTAATTGGTGGGGGGAAGTGGGGTATTGTGGAGGGGTCAAATAGTGCGGCGGAGGGAGCGTCCATGTTCATGGGCTCTTACTCCCCGAGGCTAGATGACAAAGGACGCTTAATCCTGCCAGCTAAGTTCCGTGAGGAGCTGAGCGATGGGCTAGTTCTTACGCGCGGCCAAGAGCATTGTCTCTACGCCTTTCCTATGCGTGAGTTCGAGCGCATGTACGCCCAGCTACAAGCGGCACCTATCTCTCAGAAACGAGCTCGCGACTACATGCGTGTCATGCTCTCCGGAGCTGACCAGCAAACTCCTGACAAACAGGGGCGTATAACAATCGCGCCGCCTCTGCGGGCTTATGCCTCATTGAGTCGGGAGCTAGCGGTCAACGGTGTTGGTTCGCGACTGGAAATCTGGGATGCGGCAGCTTGGGATGCTTACCTAGCGGAACAAGAAAGCGTCTTCGCCTCCACTGCGGAAGAGATCATCCCAGGTTTCTTCTAACCCTGTTGCTTGAGGCCTGAGCCTGAACGCTCCGAGTTCACTTCCCCGATCTCGGATAGACGGGCGCAGACCTGAGGCCGCAGAATTCCCCGTTCCCTTCGTACTGTGCCCGACTTATACCCTCAGATAGGACAGCTATGGAACACATCGGTGTTTTACATACACCAGTCCTACTTGAGCGCTGTCTAGACCTGTTAGCAGGGGCATTCACCGGCCAAAACCCGGTGATGATTGACTGCACTTTGGGTATGGGAGGGCACAGCGAAGGGGCCTTGGAGCGGTTTGAAAACTTAACCGTAATAGGTATCGATCGTGATCCGCAGGCCATTGCTTTGGCTAGCGAGCGCTTAAAGCGCTTCGGAAGTCGTTTTCAGGCAGTGCACACCACTTATGACCACATTGATGAGGTAGCTCGTCTTTATGGTCACGGTGGTTACGTCGACGGCGTGCTAATGGATCTGGGTGTGTCTTCCCTTCAGCTAGATGAAGTGGAGCGCGGCTTTTCCTATGCCCACGACGCAGCCTTGGACATGCGCATGGATCAAAGTAGCGGGGTTAGCGCCCAGCAGCTGCTTGACACTGCCAGCGTCCAGGAGCTGACCCGCTACTTGCGTGAATACGGCGAGGAACGGTTTGCCAGCAAAATCGCCAGCGCCATTGTGCGCCGTCGTGAAGCCGGTAAGCCCGTAACTTCTACCGGTGAACTGGTTCAACTGGTGCGTGACGCATTACCAGCAGCAGCAAAACGTACAGGAGGTAACCCTGCTAAGCGTACTTTCCAAGCTTTGCGTATAGCCGTTAATAACGAGCTTGAAGTCCTTTCCAGCGCAATCGTTAGCGCAGTTGATGTACTGCGCGTAGACGGGCGGATTGTGGTTGAGTCTTACCAATCACTAGAAGACCGCATTGTTAAGCAAACATTCACAAAGGCTGCCTCCCTTGCAGCTCCCGTGGATATGCCTGTAGTGCCCGACGACGCTCTACCCGTCGTCGAGTTACTAACCCGTGGCGCTGAACGCGCAGACGCTAAAGAACTGGAGCACAATTCCCGCTCCGCTTCAGTTCGCTTGCGTGCTGCTCGTAAATTGCGTCAAGTTCCCATCTCCCAACACATCTCCCTCAACACAAAGCAAAGGAAACACCGGTGAGTAGTTCAGCTGCCCTCAAAACTGAGCCTGTAAAGGCTAAGCGTGCTGCCTCCCGTGCCAGTGAAGCAGCGCCCTCGCAACAGCCCAAACTGTCCGTAGTAGCTGGGATCGCCCCAGCTCAGCGTCGTCACCTGGGAGTAATCATGATGGTTATTCTCGGTTTAGTTATCGCCATTGGTGGTCCGCTACTGGTTAGCACTCTGACTACCTTTGAAGCGATTGAAACCTCGCGGCTAACCCAGGAACTGGAAGTGGCCCGCGACCACACCACCACCTTGCGTCAGGAACTGGAAAAGGCCGAATCACCCGTAAGCATTGAGCAGCGGGCCCGCGCCTTGGGTATGGTTCCGGCAGGTTCATCCGGCGTAGTCCAGCTCGATAAGGGTCTTGTCAGCGGCGGCAGTACTTCAGATAGCGCTAAGTGACGCTAGCTGCCAGTTAAACTGTTTCCTATGCCGAGCCTTGGTAAAGAGTTTGATCGCCGTCAAGTACTAAAGTTCATTGGCGGCGGTTGCGCTACTTTAATCGCTGCGCGACTAGTCCAATTACAGGTGTTAGAAGCCAAAGCCCTTAGCGAAGAGGGCGCCAGCGCTTACACCAAAGTGATTGAAAAACTAGCCCAACGCGGACAGATTAAGGACCGTAAGGGACAGATACTGGCTGGCTCAACCATTACTTACGACGTTGGCGTAAACCAGATCAAACTGGGTAGCTACGTCCACACCTCACCATTTAAAAATGCTGATGGCTCCACCACATACAAAGTGGTGGGTTACGGCCCGGCCGAAGCTGCCAAGCAGCTGGCGCCGATTTTGCAAATGGATCGCCATGAATTAGGTGGACAGCTCATCGGTGACTCTACCTATAAGATCCTGGCCAAGGACATCACTCCTGATGAGTGGCGTTCAATCAAGGTGCTGGGGATCCCCGGTGTTGAACCTGACTCACATGTGCGCCGCACCTACCCCTCCGGGGCAGTAGGAGGCAACATTTTGGGGTACGTAATTGAGCAGGCTTTCTACACCTTCCAAGACGAATCTGGAAAAGTGGTTGAGGTCAACCAAGATGACCTTACCGAAGCTCAGGCAAGCGCCATCAACTCCGGCACCCTATCTGCCACACGCGAGCTGCGTAACGTAGGCCAAGCCGGGCTGGAACTTAGTCGCAATAAGATCCTTACGGGTACCCGTGGGCTTGAACGTGTAGAAATCTCTATCAACTCAGACGTACTGCCAAACGGGGTTATTGAAGACAAGCCAGCCCGGCGGGGCCAAAACATCACCACCACCATTGATCGTGACCTGCAAATGCTGGCCCAAAAGGCCCTAGATGAGCAGGTTAAAAAGATGGGGGCACGCTGGGGCTCAGTCATAGTTATGGACCCGGCTAATGGTGACGTGCTGGTGCTGGCTGACTCCAACTCTGTTGATCCCTCCCAGCCAGCTAAAACCCCTGAAGCTAACCGTCGTTCACGCACCGTAGAAGCTGTCTTTGACCCCGGTAGTGTGGGCAAGGTGGTTACCTTTGCCGCCGCGCTAGACCAGGGCAAAATCACCCCCGAGCGCAGCTGGGTGGTGCCCGATGCTTGGACTAGCTCCAACGGGCAATCATTTAGTGAC
>ERZ773203.433-NODE-433-length-23140-cov-2.947542_pt1 | contig 23140 bp, 20 predicted proteins | sample MGYA00580529_ERZ773203 | MGnify/ENA primary metagenome ERZ773203 (study PRJEB29015, sample SAMEA2738176) | human oral metagenome | biome: human oral; feature: human-associated habitat; material: saliva | place: China | collected 2177 ... | reverse complement strand
GACCCCCTGATTAACAGTCAGGTGCTCTAACCAACTGAGCTACTGAAGCAGTTGCAACTTTGATGGAGAAATGCGCTGCGCTTTCGAAATCTAAGCGGCTTATCTCCGTTTGCGTTGCAAAAGTAGTACTTTATTTTGGATAAAGCACTATCTTTGCAGAAGAAAATTGACAAGAAAATTGCATGAAGAAGATTTTAGGCCTTGGCAACGCGCTCGTTGACGCCTTAATCCAAATAGACAACGATAACGTTTTCAAAGAGTTATCCCTTTGCAAAGAAGGAATGACGCTGATTGAAGAGTCGACCCACAAAAAAATTGCAAACCGTCTAAAATCCCTCTCCTTTAAGCGCAGCAACGGTGGTTCGGCCGGCAACGCGTTGTCTTGTATTGCCGCCTTGGGAGGCGACGCAAGCTTCGTCGGACGCATCGGCGCAGACGAAAATGGCGCTTTCTATGAAGCCGAATCGAAGCAACGCGGCGTGAAATTCATTCCTCTCCGCGACCCCTCCCTCCCCACGGGGGTGGCGAACACCTTTATTTCAGACGGAGGTTTGCGCACCTTTGCCACTTATCTCGGCGCAGCTGCCCTGCTCGAGGCCAAACATCTCGACGCTGCAATGCCGCAAGACGTGGACTACGTTTTTATTGAGGGCTATTTGGTGCAAAACCACGAATTGATTGAACGAGCCGTCGAACTTTCGCACCAACGCGGCGCGAAAGTATGTTTGGATTTGGCTTCCTGGAACATCGTGGAGAGCGAACACGCGTTTTTCGAGCGTTTGCTCCCGAATATAGACATCGTGTTTGCCAACGAAGACGAGGCGCGCGCCATGACCGGCCGCATCGGTGAAGAAGCGGCCCGCCTTTTGGCTCAGACCTGTCAGATCGCGATTGTAAAATGTGGACCTCGCGGTGCGGTGGCCGTCGAAGGCGATCAATGTGTGTCTGCTCCCGCCACGCCGGTGGCGCAGGTGCTCGACACCACCGGCGCCGGCGATTTCTTTGCCGGCGGGTTCCTCCACCGCCATGCGCTCGGCGGTTCGCTCAAGGACTGCCTTTGCGAGGGCACCGCCTGCGCCGGCGAAGTGATTCAGGTCATCGGCACTCAACTTCCCGACACCACTTGGCAACGACTGCGCGCTGAAAGTGCCGCACGCTGCTCAACACACTAAACTTTTTCTCTCCATTTCATGAGACGTCTACTTTTTTTACTGCTCCTCGTGGGCTGCACCACACAACTGACAGCACAGGAGACGCAGGAACCCCATAATTTCCGCACAACGAAGGCGCTGGATATTTTCAACGCCCTCTATCGCGATCTCGACCTCTACTATGTCGACACGCTGAACGCGGAACAACAGGTGGAAGGGGCCATCAATTACATGCTGAATCGTCTCGATCCGTACACGGAGTTCTACAAAGCCGGACGAACTGACGAGTTGCGCTTGATGACGACCGGCAAGTACGCCGGCATCGGTTCGCCCATTCGCTATCATAAGGCCAGCGATCGCTGTGCCTTCGACGCGCCTTATCTGAACATGCCCGCTTGGTTGGCGGGCATCCGCTCGGGCGACATCATTATGCGCATCGACAACAAGGATGTGGGCGTGTGCGGCAAGACGGAACGCCGGGAGTATAGTCAAAAAATCTCCAACCTGCTGCGCGGCAATCCCGGAACGACGTTCACCGTGACGGTGAAGCGACCGGGACGCGAACGTCTGCTGCGCTTCCGCATCACGCGTCAGACCATCAAACAGCCGTCGGTGGTTTACTCCACGCTCCTTCCCAACCAAATTGGCTACGTCTTGTTGAGCACTTTCACCGAAGACACCGCGAAAGACCTCCACGATGCGTTCGACCAACTTCGCAAACAAGGGGCGAAACGCATGGTGTTCGACCTCCGCAACAACGGCGGCGGCCTCATGGGAGAGGCCGTTAAGGTGGTCAACTTCTTCGTTCCGAAGGGGAAGAAAGTGTTGAGTACACGCGGAAAAGACCCCGACATGAACGAAACCTACAAGACCATGACTTCCCCCTTCGACACCGGCATACCGCTTGCCGTCTTGGTGAATTACGCCACGGCCTCCGCGGCCGAGATCACTTCGGGCAGTTTGCAAGATTACGACCGCGCAGTGATTGTGGGACGACGCACCTATGGAAAAGGATTGGTGCAAACGCCCAAAAACCTCCCTTATGGTAGCATGATGAAGTTGACCACGGCCAAATACTACATCCCTTCGGGGCGTTGCATTCAGGCCTATGACTTCAAAAATCGCGGTGCCGACGGACAACCGCGCCACCTTCCCGACTCGCTCTGCAAAGTTTTTCGCACCACCCACGGACGTCTCGTTCGTGACGGGGGCGGTATCACCCCGGACATCGTTGTGGAAGAAGACTCACTCCCCGATCTGATCGCTTACCTTGAGGCTTCGGAACAGCTCTTTGACTTTGTGACCGACTATTGCAACACAAGAAAAAAGATTGCTGCGCCGACGGATTTTCATTTGTCCGACCAAGATTTCGAAGCCTTCAAGCAATATATGGTCAAAAGCGATTTCACCTACGACAGTCGCACGCGCCAATCACTCGATCGCGTGAAGCAATGGGCCAAGTTTGAAGGCTACGACCAACGCGCCGCACAAGAGTTTGAAGCACTCGCCGCGAAACTCAAACCCAATCTCCAAGCGGATTTGGAGCAATGGAAAGTTCCCGTGCGCGAAGTCGTGGAAGCGGCCATCATCAATAATATATATGGACGGGCCGGCGTGGTCGCTTATCGACTTCGCAACGACAAAGACCTCGATGCGGCCGTCGACGTGCTCAACGACCGCGCGCGCTACAACGCCATTCTCCGGCCTTGACCCAACCTCCTCTTCTTTCTGCACAATCATCTCATCCCCCCATCATTATGAACCTTCTTCTGCTTGGATCCGGCGGTCGCGAACACGCACTGGCTTGGAAAATCGCCCAAAGTCCCAAAATCGAGCAACTTTTTATCGCCCCCGGTAATGCCGGCACGGCGCAAGTGGGCACCAACGTCGCTCTGCGCGCCGACGACTTCGAAGGCATTGAGCGTTTTGTGCTCGAGCACCACATCAACATGGTCGTTGTCGGTCCGGAAGACCCGCTGGTCAAGGGCATCTACGACTATTTCGCAGCGCGTCCTGCCTTGGCTCACGTCCCCGTCATCGGCCCTTCGAAAGCCGGTGCCATGTTGGAAGGCTCGAAAGACTTCGCCAAGGCGTTTATGCAGCGCCACAACATCCCCACGGCCGCCTATCGCACCTTCGATGGCACGCAAGTGGAAGAAGGTTGCGCATTTCTCTCCACGCTCGCAGCGCCCTATGTGCTGAAGGCCGACGGACTGTGCGCCGGTAAGGGGGTTTTGATTCTCCCCACCCTGGAGGAAGCGCAAAATGCGCTCCGCGAAATGCTCGGCGGACAATTTGGCAATGCTTCTTCGCGCGTGGTCATCGAAGAATTCCTTTCGGGCATCGAATGCTCCGTCTTCGTGCTCACCGACGGCCGCAACTACAAGATCCTGCCCGAAGCGAAAGACTATAAACGCATCGGCGAAGGCGACACCGGCCTCAACACCGGCGGCATGGGCTCCGTTACGCCCGTGCCTTTTGCCACTCCGGAATGGATGGCGCGAGTGGATCACGAAATCATTCGCCCCACCGTCGAAGGACTTCGCGAAGAAGGCATTGTCTACAAGGGCTTTATCTTCTTTGGACTCATCAACTGCGACGGACAACCGAAGGTGATCGAATACAACTGTCGCATGGGCGATCCGGAAACGGAAAGTGTGATGCTTCGTCTCAAGAGCGATTTGGTCGAACTCTTCGAGGGCGTGGCCGAGGAACGTCTCGACGAATGCTCAATTGAGTTCGACGACCGTACCGCGGTTTGCGTCATGTGTGTGAGCGGTGGCTACCCCGGCGCCTACGAGAAGGGATATCCCATCACGGGCACCGACATCGAAGGCAGCGTGGTCTTCCACGCCGGCACCACGCTCCGCGACGGACAACTCGTCACCGACGGCGGTCGCGTCATTGCCGTGAGTAGTTACGGCGCTACGCGCGAAGAAGCGTTGCAACGTTCCATGCGCGGGGCACAACAAATCGAATATCGCGACAAATACTTCCGTTCCGACATCGGTTTCGATCTCTAATTGTAATTTCACCTCCCGAGCGTACACACTACGTTCGGGCGGTGTAGCTTTTTTTCGCTACTTATTTCAGCCTCTTCATGCGCCAAAAAGGATTTCGCCAAAACTTCACACAGAGTTTCGCCACACTTCCCCTCGTGGCCCTGGTCACGGCAGCCGTTTGGATGCTCCCCAACCTGAGTAGTCTCCGGTTGGGAGGCGGACTACTCGCCACGGCACTCATGACCTATGTGGTCATCGAGTGCAACAACCGCTACCATTTGCTGCGCGTCCGCTCTCGCATGAACAGCGTTGTCTTTTTGGTGCTGATGGCGGCCTTCCCCACGCTCCACGACCTCGGTTTGCATCTCATTCCGGCGGCGGCGCTCCTTTCAGCCTACTTTGTTTTGTTTCGAACCTACGGACAAACGCGCACACAAGGCACGCTCTTCCACACCACCCTGCTCCTCAGCCTCGGAAGTCTCGCCTTCCCCCAGTTGATTGTCTTCATTCCCTTCCTGCTTTTTGTCGCTGCCGTTCAACTGCGAGCACTCAATCTCAGCGCTTTCGGCGGTGCGTTGATCGGTACTGTGCTCCCCTATTGGATTTATCTTGCGATTCAACTCGCCCTTTGCGACTTCGATTGGACGCTTGTTCCGGCACAACTTTGGGAACAACTCCCTCCGCTGCCGACTTTTGCCTATGCCGATGTTCCCCTCTCCCATTGGGTGGGCTACGCCGCAGTGATTGTGCCCGGCATGGTGGCCACGGCGCATTTTTTCTCCTCATCTTATAATGATAAGATTCGCACGCGCCAATTCCTCTATGCCCTCACCGTGCTGCAAATTCCCATTTTGCTCCTCACAGCACTCTATCCCGAGCAGCGCAACACCCTGCTTCCGCTGCTCATTGTGGTCTACACACCGATGATCAGCCACCACCTTACCCTCGCCCGTGGACGAATGGCCGATGTGTGGTTTATCCTCTGCACCCTCGGTGTGCTTGTACTCACCGCCCTTCAATTTTTCAGTTTCTAAACGTCCATCGTTCACTCGATGGCGTGCTTTTCTCTTCATTTTTCTCCCATGCGCGCCCTCACCCTGTTGTTTCTTTCCGCTGCACTCTCCCTCTGTGTAGCCTGCTCCGACAGCATCACTTCGGCACCGACGGTCACGGTCAGCGTGCAACCACTGCGCTATTTCGTGGAAAACATTGCCGGTCCGCATTTTGAAGTCAACACCCTTGTGCCGGCCGGCGCAAGTCCCGAAACTTATGAGTTAACACCCCGCCAAGTGGTGGAGGTGAGCGACTCGCGACTCTATTTCAGCGTGGGCACCTTGGGCTTCGAACGCGAACGACTCGACAAACTCACCGCCAATGCACCCCGTTTGGTCACCGTCAATGTGTCGGACAGCATTCCCCTTATGGAGGGGTGCGACGATGGACACGAGGAGGAGCACGGCGGTATCGACCTCCACACTTGGACTTCCGTCAGTTCCGGCCGACAAATCACGCGCAATGTGTGCGAAGCCCTCTGCAAAGCTGACACAGCACACGCCGCCTTCTTCATCGACCGCCGCGATAGTTTGCTCCGCCACATCGATTCACTCGAAGTTTCCATTCACGCCCTACTCGACCAAAAGCACGAGCGCACTTTCGTCATCTATCACCCCGCACTCGGCTACTTCGCCCGTGATTTCGGCCTGCACCAACTCGCCGTTGAGCACAACGGCAAAGAACCATCGGCCGAGCACTTGCAACAACTCATTCACCAAGCCCGTGCCGCCGGGGTGAAAGTCGTTTTTGTCCAAGAAGAACATGCCGGCCGCGCCGCGCGAAGATTAGCCGAAGCCATCGGCGCGCGCGTCGTCTCCATCGCGCCCCTCTCGGCCGAGTGGGACAAACAGCTCCTTCACATTGCCCGTGCACTCGCTCAACCCTCATCCGCCCATGATTCCTCCTCTGATTAGACTCGAAAACGTCGACGCCGGATACGGCGACAGAATGATCTTGCAAGACTGTTCGCTCATGGTGTGGGACGAGGATTTCCTCGTGCTCCGTGGACGAAACGGCGGCGGAAAAACCACCCTGCTCAAAGTCTTGGCAGGCTTGTTGCCGCCCATGCAAGGCAAAGTGATCCGCCGCGAAGCATTCACCGTCGGTTATCTGCCGCAACATCGCACCATCGATCGCGAATTTCCCATCACGGTCTTCGACACCGTGCAATCGGGCCTTCAATGCACTTTGAAATGGTGGCAACGCTACGGCGCACGACACCGTGCGCTCACCGAAGAAACCCTGCGATCGCTCGGGTTGGAAGCCTTGGCCGAATGCCCCATCCGCAACCTCAGCGGCGGGCAGTGGCAACGTACACTCTTGGCGCGCGCACTCGTCAGTCAACCGCGACTGTTGCTCCTCGACGAACCCGACACGCATCTCGATCGCAACGCGAAACAAGAACTTTATGCCTCCCTGCTGCGCGAGCATACCCGCCGCGCCATCGTACTCGTCAGCCACGATGAACAACTCGAATTGCCCTCCGGCGCCAAGATTCTCAACATCGAGTGACCCTTTTGAGTGCAAATTCGCGTATTTTTCCTCAGACTAACGAAACAATCGGCAAAGTTTTACTACATTTGCACCAATCCTATAGTGCACCGTGGCGTCAGCAACCACCAAATCCCTTGAAGCCACAGCACTTTTCTCCTCATCATTTCAACTATCCTCAGATGAAAAAGTTTTTCCTCCTTGCCGCTATTGCCTGCCTCGGTACTTCGGCTTTCGCACAAAAAGACACGAAAGAACTCGGTGTGGGTCTTGTCTTCGGTACGCAAGTAGAAAGCGCAGGTCTTAACGTCCGCGGTCAATACTTCGTAACGGACAATGTTCGACTCGAAGGTTCTGTAAACTACTTCTTTAAGCACAGCGGTGTTTCGATGTGGGATCTCAGTGCCAACGGCGCTTATGTCTTCCGCATCAACGACAAGTTCCGTGTTTACCCCATGATGGGTTTCACTTTCACCAGCTGGTCGGTAGAATACAGCACCCCTAAGGTGAACTCTGACAACACAACCACCATTTACGTGAAGAGCGACAACACGGTTCGCTTAGGCGCTAACTACGGTGGCGGTGTGGAATACGCCCTCTCCAAGAACGTGTCCGCTTTCGGTGAAATCCGCGAACAAGTGCTCCCCAACAGCTACAGCCAAGGCGCATTCACGCTCGGCCTCAAGGCTCGTTTCTAAAAAACGGCGTCTTACAATCTCCAAAACAAAGCCTCGCATCCTCATCGATGCGGGGCTTTTTCTTTTTCCGATATCGCTTTGCTACGACAAAATGCACCGGTTTCACCCACTTCTCCCTCACTTTCGATTCACCACACGATGAAGCGATGAATGCGCCCACCCACGCTCGAGAAACTCCACGGGTTTTGCGCAAAAGTGGAGGAGTTTGATCGAAAAATAGTGAAGTTTTCGATCAGACTCGCCCATTTCATCGACAAAAGGGCGAACCGGCACCAAAAGTCTGAGCGCGCCGACCCAAGAGAAAACCCACTCTACGAAGCAGCACACAACAATGGCAGAGCCGCAGACTAGGGAAGAAGAAATAGAAAGCCAACTTTGCATTTTTGCGCCCACGCGTCCGCCGTTCAAAGAGTTTTCACTACCTTTGCTCCACGATTCAAAACCGACCTTCGGAGCGGCCTTTGCCACTCCATAATCTAACCCAACCTATGTACGGTAAATTCCAACAACACCTCCAAACGGAGCTGGCCGCCATTCGCGAAGCCGGTCTGTACAAGAACGAACGTCTCATCTGCGGCCCGCAGCAGGCGGAAATCAACGTGGGCGGAAAAACGGTGCTCAACTTCTGCGCCAACAACTACCTCGGTCTTTCCAACCACCCGCGCCTGATCAGCGCAGCCAAGGCGGCCATGGACGCACGTGGCTACGGCATGTCGTCGGTGCGCTTCATCTGCGGCACCCAAGACCTCCACAAGGAACTCGAAGCAGCCATCTCGCGCTTCTTCAAAACGGACGATGCCATCCTCTATGCCGCTTGCTTCGATGCCAACGGCGGTGTTTTCGAACCGCTGCTCACGGCCGAAGATGCCATCATCAGCGATGCGCTCAACCACGCCTCGATCATCGACGGCGTACGCCTCTGCAAAGCCAAGCGTTATCGCTATGCCAATGCCGATATGGAGGATCTCGAGCGCCAACTGCAGGCCGCACAAGAACAGCGTTTCCGCATTGTGGTGACCGACGGCGTGTTCTCGATGGACGGTAATGTAGCCCCGCTCGACAAAATCTGCGATCTTGCCGAGAAGTACGACGCCCTCGTGATGGTCGACGAGAGTCACTCTGCCGGCGTGGTGGGTAAAACCGGCCGCGGCGTGTCGGAATTCTTCGAAACCTACGGACGTGTCGATCTCTACACCGGCACGCTCGGTAAAGCCTTCGGCGGTGCGGTGGGCGGTTTCACCACCGGACGCCAAGAAATCATCGACATGCTCCGCCAGCGCAGCCGCCCCTATCTCTTCTCCAACTCCATTCCTCCCTCGGTGGTGGGTGCCGGTATCGAAATGTTCAAGATTCTCGATGAAAGCAACGAAATTCACGACCGCCTCGTGGAGAACGTGGAATATTTCCGCACGAAGATGATGGAAGCCGGCTTCGACATCAAACCGACCCAAAGCGCCATCTGCGCGGTGATGCTCTATGATGCGAAACTCTCGCAAGACTACGCCGCTCGCCTGCAAGACGAGGGCATCTATGTGACCGGTTTTTACTACCCCGTTGTGCCGAAGGATCAAGCGCGCATCCGCGTGCAGATTTCGGCCGGCCACAACCGCGAACACCTCGACCGTTGCATTGCCGCCTTCATCAAGGTGGGCAAAGAATTGGGCGTACTGAAATAACAAAATAAGCGATTTCATCGAATAGACTTTCAAGTCTCACCGATGGAATCGCCTTTTTCACGACACTTTTTCCGAACAGCCGTTCGGCGTACGCCAATCGCTCGCCGACGGCTGCTCGTTTGTTTTTCCCCTTCCTCTCCTCCTCTCTCCCTCCCGGCATGCCTCCTCGCACCAAACCCTCCGACGCTTCTGTGGGACGTATCCTGAAGTACACCGGCCTTTTCGGCGGTGTGCAGGGATTCTACGCCCTTATGGCCATGGTGCGCAACAAAATCACAGCTTTGCTGCTCAAAACGGGAGGAATGGGACAGATCGACAACTTCGGACGTACCGCCGATCTCATCGCCTCGGGCACCAACATGGGACTGGCCTTCAGTGCCGTCCCACACATCGCCCGCCTCGAACGCACACGCAATGCGACCGCCATTCGTCACTATGTGAAACTGGTGCGCTCGTGGGTGTTTCTCACCGCACTGTTGGGCTTCGCCGTCACCGCCCTTGCAGCGCCGCTTTGGTCACGCCTGCTTTGGGGCGACGGCAGCCACACGTTCGACTTCGTACTGCTAGCGCCGATGGTCTTTTTCACCACCCTCTGCGGAGGAGAAGCTGCCGTATTGAAAGGCTTGCGCCGTCTGCGAAAAATCGCCACCGTTTCTGCCCTCGGCGCCGTCACCACCCTCGTTGCCACCACCACTTGTTATGGGTTTTGGGGTACACGCGGCATCGTTCCTGCGCTTGTGTTGTCGGCAACGGCTCTATGCGCCATGCATTGGCGCGCGGCGAGTCGAAGCATTCGCTACGAGATTGCACCGATGAATTGGCGCTTTTTGCGTCGTGGTCGCCGCATGATTCGTTTAGGATTGGCCTACGCCGCAGCCGGTTTTGTCGCGGCAGGCGGCGAATACCTCGTGCGCTTGATCCTCCTGCACTGCGACGCCCCCGGCATTCACAAAGGCAACGATGCCGTAGGCCTCTATGCTGCGGCATTTACGCTCACCGTCACCTACGCCCGACTCATCTTTATGTCGATGGATGCGGACTATTTCCCGCGTTTGTCGGCCACCGTCGGCGATACGGCACAACAAAACTTGACTGTCAACCGTCAAATCGACGTTCTTGTCCAGCTCACCGCACCCTTGTTGCCCTTGTTCTGTCTACTCGCTCCCGCCGCGGTGCATATTCTCTATTCGCGCGAATTCTCCGGTGCCGTTTTGATGATTGGAGCAGCGGCTCCTTATTTATTATTCAAAGCCATTTGCACCCCGGTAGCCTACTTAGGCTTGGCTCATTCGCGAAGCCGACTCTATCTGCTGGTGGAATCGAGCTATTCGGTGGCCTTTGTCGCCGCCATGGCCTTGTGCTACCCACTTCTTGGCATGCCCGGTGCCGGACTGGCCTTGACACTCTGCCACATCGTCTATTTAGGGGTGACTTTACTCACCTACAGCCACTACTTTCACTTTGCACTCGCAGCCGACACGCGAAAACGCTGCGCAGTTCAGCTCTTAATCTTACTCGGTGGCGTCGCGGCCGTACAAACGGAGCACTTTTATCTGCATTGGGGCGGTGGCCTCTTTGCCACTTTCCTCTCTTTGGCCTACTCGTGGCACTTTTTGGCGAAAAACACAGGTATCACGCAGCGTTTTCGCCGGTGGATTACCCGAAAATAGCGCTTCGCCGACGGCACTCTCCCAACTCGTTTCTTGCTCCTGCACTTGCACACACAAAATGCTGTCTTATCCCCTCATTTTGTAATCTCGCAGCGACACCTAAAATTGTATAGTTATCCAAAATGCACACTGATCACCTTGTTTTTCAGAATATTACACTTTGCAAGTCGTCGAAAAGTTGTCCGTTTTGGTAAACTCTTTGATTCTTAGCACCTTGAAAACTTCCTACTTTTTTCGGCTCATTTTTTCTTTGCCTTGTTGTTTTTTCCTCCTATATTCGCGGCAAGAAATAAGAACCAGCGAGCCAATCGCACTATATCCCCACAGCACACGAAGAAACACCCTAATTTGATCAGATTTGCGGCTTCTTCATCTTTTACCTCGTCTACAGGACAACGAATATGAGCACCGAAAACTTCATCATCACGAAACGCGACGGTTCAGAAGAACCTTTCTGCATCGATAAAATCAAAAACGCTATCCTAAAAGCGTGTGCCGCATCGAACGATCCGCTCAATGCCGAATCGCTCGAACGCATCATGTCGCACCTGCACTTCTGCAATGGGATGAATGTAGAGAACATTCAAAACCAGGTGGAGGTTGCCTTGATGAAAGAAGGCCACTACAATGCGGCCAAGACCTTTATTGTCTATCGCAACCGCCACACCACGGATCGAGAAACGGCGCAAAAGCTTCGTTTCCTCATCGACTATTGCAACGCCGACAACGCGGCTACCGGATCAAAGTTCGATGCAAATGCCAATGTCGAGAACAAGAACCTCGCCACCCTCATCGGCGAAATTCCCAAAGGCGACTTCATTCGACTGAACCGCCGCTTGCTCTGCGACAAGCTCAAGCAGATGTACGGAAAAGAGGCAGCCGATCGCTATCTCTACCTCCTCGATCACCACTATATCTACAAGAACGACGAAACTTCGCTTGCCAATTACTGCGCTTCCATCACGATGTATCCGTGGTTGCTCAACGGTACGAAGTCCATCGGCGGTAACTCGACAGCACCCACCAACCTCAAATCGTTTTGTGGCGGATTCATCAACATGGTGTTCATCGTCAGCTCCATGCTCAGCGGCGCCATCGCCACAGTTGAGTTCTTGATGTACATGAGCTACTTCCTCGAGAAGGAATACGGCACAAACTACTACCTCCGCGCCGATGAAATCGTGGATGCTTCGCTCAAACAGCGCACCATCGACAAGGTGATCACCGATTGCTTCGAACAAATCGTCTATTCCATCAACCAACCTACCGGCGCCCGCAACTTCCAATCGGTGTTCTGGAACATCTCCTACTACGACCGCTTCTATTTCGAATCGCTCTTCGGAGAATTCCGCTTCCCCGACGGCTCGCGCCCTCACTGGGAGCCGCTCAACTGGTTGCAAAAGCGCTTCATGAATTGGTTCAACCAAGAAAGAACGAAGTGCGTGCTCACCTTCCCCGTCGAAACGATGGCACTTTTGTGCAAAGACGGCGATGTGATCGACCAAGAATACGCCGATTTCACCGCAGAAATGTATGCCAAAGGGCACTCTTTCTTCACCTATATGAGCGACAACGCCGACTCGCTCGCCAGTTGCTGCCGTCTGCGCAACGAAATCCAGGACAACGGTTTCTCTTACAGCCTCGGTGCCGGCGGTGTTTCCACCGGTTCGAAGTCGGTACTCACCGTCAACCTCAACCGCTGCGTGCAACAAGCCACTCGAGAAGGTCGCGACTACGTAGAATATCTCGATGAAATCGTCGATTTGATGCACAAAGTGCAGATGGCCTACAACGAAAACCTGGAATGGATGCGCACCCGCGGTCTGCTCCCCCTCTTCGATGCCGGCTACATCAACATCAAGCGCCAATATCTCACCATCGGTGTCAATGGTATGGTCGAAGCGGCCGAAAGCCTCGGCATCACCATCAGCGACAATGAGGAGTATTGCAACTTCGTTGAGCGCATTCTCTCACTCATCGAGTCCTACAACAAGAAATACCGCTCGAAGGATCTGCTCTTCAACTGCGAAATGATTCCCGCCGAGAACGTCGGGGTCAAGCACGCCCGCTGGGATCGCGAAGACGGCTACTACGTGCCGCGCGACTGCTACAACTCGTATTTCTACATCGTAGAGAATAAAAATACCGATCCCATCGAGAAGTTCCGCCTCCACGGTCGTCGATACATCGACCACCTCACCGGCGGCAGTGCCCTCCACTGCAACCTGGAAGAGCACCTCTCGCAACCGCAATACCGCCACTTGCTCCGCGTAGCGGCTGTGGAAGGCTGCAACTACTTCACCTTCAACATCCCCAACACGCTTTGCAACGAATGTGGTTGCATCGACAAGCGCTATCTCACGGAGTGCCCGCACTGCCACAGCCACAACGTCGACTACCTCACTCGCGTCATCGGCTATCTCAAGCGCGTTTCGAACTTCTCCGTCGACCGACAGAAAGAAGCCGCACGCCGTTATTACGGTATTCTCAACCCAGCGCAAGCCTAACACCACGGCATCGTTAGAATCGTCTCTCGTCGATGCTTCCAAAATTCGCCCCGGCAAGCGGTAAACAGCCGTTTGCCGGGGTTTTCTATTGAATTCATCGGCGAAAAACGTCCATTTTCTCGATTTCATCATGCTCAAATACGTCAACCACGACATCGTTTTCCAAGAATTTCCCGACGAAGTGACCCTCGCCGTGAACCTCTCGCGCTGCCCTTGTGCCTGCCCGGGGTGTCACAGCACCTACCTTTGGGGCGACAACGGCGAGGAACTCACCGAAGAACGCTGGCTCGCGTTGGTTGAACAATACGGTCGCACCATCACCTGCGCCGCACTGATGGGCGGCGACAACGATCCGAGCCGTGTGCTCCATCTCCTCTCGCTCCTCCGCGAAACGCATCCCGAACTGCACACCGGTTGGTACAGTGGTCGCGAGCAACTGCCCAATGGATTCGACGCCCTCAACGCCCCCACCTACGTAAAACTCGGCCCGTGGCGCGAAGCCTGTGGTCCGCTGAGCAGTCCGACCACCAACCAGCGCATGTATCGTTACTCGGCCGACGGAACACGGACGGACATCACCGAAAAGTTCCAAAAGAAGGGACTCAAGATTTGAAGGACCTCTCAATGCGCTTACAAACTACTCGATTTCATCGAGACTATCCGCACAGAACGAATTCTATATATCCCAAACTCCCCCTCACGTCATCAGGCATGAGGGGGAGTTTCTATGTATTGTTCATCGAGAGGTGGGGCTGTCACCCGGTGCGTCCTTATTCTTTGAAATTCTTGTTGGCAGGCGTTTCAAAAATCAGTACAGAACCGGCCTTCACGCGCAGCTTCTTGCCATTCGCCGCATCGCCCTTTGAGGTTTGGAGCGGGAGTTCTTGATCTTTGTAGACCGTCAACATACACCACTCGCGCCCATTGACAGAATAGTAGTGCACCCCGAGATAAGGAAGCGATTCATCGCAAGCCCCGTCGATAAGGGATAAACGATAAAGTGCACCCCCGTGACGCACAGCAAGCGCATTGGAGAGGAAGTACGTCGTATAGCTCACTTCCGTGCCGCGCTTCGTCTTCGCACTCCACGTGCGGCGGTTCACATCATAGACTTCATCACGATCGACCTCTACATTTAATGCGCCCTGCGAATTGGAGAAATCAACGGTTTCATCGCGGCCGTCTACAGAAAGAAACAAAAGACCGGTCACTGTCGCTGCAACTTGGCAGTCTTTTTTCTCCGTGGCATAGGTAGATTGCTCGCGACGCGCCAAGCCATTGAGAAGCGACGTTTCCAAATGTGCAAGTTCGTCGGCATAGGCGCCGAGCGGCTTCGACAAATGCAGATCGGCTTTCGACAAACTGTGCAAGAAAGCACTGATCTGCTCACTCGTGAGGGCGGGAAGCACCGCCTCTCCCTCCGTGCGAAGCGCAGACAAGGCCGCACGACGATCTTCGTCGGACATTTGCGGCCAAACCCGCTGCAACGAATCGAACTTGGCCAAACATTGCTCATAGTCGCGACGCGCCAACTCACGCCACTTGCTCTCATTTTGAGCCATTGCACCGCCGGCAAACAGCAAAGCGGCACAGCAAAGTAAGATTTTCTTCATGATATACTTAATGCTTAGAGATTACCAATCTATTCTATGGGGACCAGTCTTTCCGTGAACGAATTCAGAAGACGTAGCGCACCTGAAATGCTAAATCGTGCTGGCTATGCCCTTCTATGCGCTGCATGCCACTGCCGACGGAGGCGCGATCGGAGCGATAGATTAGGGCATAGCGACATTCGCCGATCCAATGCCCGGAAGGTTTACACTGCAAGAGTAGCACGCCGGCGAATCCACGACCATAGAAAGCCGGAAAAGCACCGCGACCGCGCAGCTGGGGTTCGTAGGCAAATAAGCGAGCGGAAAAATCGGGGGCAGAAAAGGCGGCACCGAACAAGGCCGCTTGCCAAATCGATGAAATCGCGACTTTAGAACGAAAAGAAGCCATCACACCCCATCTGGGCTGTGGACGTGTCTGGCGGTGAAATGCCGTCGCATCGAGACTGGCCTGCCATGACCAGCGCGAATGTTCGTAACTCCAACGGGCGCGCAGCCGATGCGTCGTACAAAACTCTAAGTGTGGCGCAAAGCCGGCAATGGTTTGCTGTTTGCTTTTCACCCGATAGCGGAGCAACTGTCCCCACGCCCCGCGGCGGTGTTCCCACTCTAAGCCGGCCGCCATTCCGACGGAGGGGGCTGCGGCACGAAAGGTGGGACGCGGATGACGAAAGGCATCGATGAAACCGCGAATTTGGCTATTGCGGAAACCGGCATAGCACATCGCGCCCGAAATTCCGATTTCATTCTGTGCGCGATTCCCATCTTGCCCGACACGTGCATAGGGCGCGACATAAGCGGGAGAAAGTACTCGCAACGATAAAACAGTTTGCCAACGATCACTTCGATGAAACCGCGCAAAAGCGACGGCCGATAAGTTGCCGTTGCGATCAAGAGCCAATTCGCCTCTCACCTCGCGGCCGTCGTGAGCATAACTCCCGTCCAACGCAACCCCGGCCGCGCGGTCACCCCGCAAGTAGCCGAAGGTATAGTGCCGTTCGCGCGGAAACACCGGGGGAGAAAAACCGGCAAAATAAGTCGTCGCACCGAGCGTGCAACGGCCGGAAATCCATTCGCCGCGCACACCCAAGGTCGTCACGCCCAAGGTGTGCCGATGCGCAATTTCATCGAGCGAACGATGCAGCCCCGAGGTGTAAAGGGTCACTGCGGAGTCGCCGTGCAAACGCGCGTCCCACAGCGCATGGGATACAAAACCGGTGAGGCTCCATGCGCCCCAGGCTTTGCGCACCGCCGCGCCGCGTAAAAATTGGTGCTCATTGGACGGTGAATTGGGCATGAACCGACTCTGTCGTGCACCGGTTCGCTCCAATTCCAACAGCGGATGGGCGAAAAAAGCATGGCCGAAGAGCAGCCCTTCGCCAAGTGCCAAACGATAGTCGCCCACCAACCAATTCCACTTCCCATCGCGCGCTCGATAGGTCACAAAAGCGCCCGCATGATCGAAAGGGCGGTTGCCGTGCGCAGCGAAGGGTTCGCCCACGTCGTTCTCGAACGACAAGCCCCACTGCAATTCGCGGTGCGCGGCGTAGCGATAGCGCAATGCCGTGCCGAGATTGGGGCCGAGAAAGAACTGCGAACGCTTGCGAAGCAATTCCCCTCGATCTGACGGCCGAAAACCTTTGCGACGGTAGAGTGGTAGTTCTGCGCGCATTTCAAGGCTGTGACGGCCGGAAAACCACCTTTTTCGCCAATTTGGTGAAGTTACGAGGGTATCCCCCACGAAGGTGAAGAGTGAAAGCCAACGCCGCCGGCGATAGTCCAAACCGCGCACGCCCATCAATTCGCCGGGCGAGGCAAAGGCACGCAAGCGGTGGCGATAGCTCAACAGCGAGTCGATCTGCGCTGCGCTGAGGAAGGCGAAAGCGCGGAAATCTTCGGCTGTGGCCGTGTTCAAATTGAGCGGATGATCGAGAAAAGGTTCGATTTCATCGAGCGCAGCGTAGCCGCGAAGGGTCAAAACATTGGCTTCTTCGCTTTCGTCGTCGAGCATCGAAAGATATTCGTCGACAAAATCGTTCCAAGAGAGTTGCGGACTACCGGCATCGAACACTTGCGCGCACAAGCTGAGCGGCAGCCAGCACAACACAAACAATAGGTGTTTCACGGCTGATGGCTTATGCCCGCAAAACTAAAAAAAAAATGGGATCTTCCAAATGAAATGGGAAAAAAGTTCATCGCTACACCCACATTTGTTGAATCTCCTCCATTTTGGTCGAAAACACCGCAACTTTCACGCAAAAACAGACTACTTTCGCTCGCTATTCGACCGCAAAAATACAGTACGCTCCGACGCAATGAAAGGAAGGGAGTAAACAACTGCAGAAAGCCGATGAAACCACCTCTCTACGCGCGCGTACGCGCACTCAGCAAGTTTCGATTTTTGCCTTCACCCTTCACCACACCGAATAACAAGCTATCAATCAAACACTTGCGGGTGAACATAAGATGTTCACCCACACAAAAAACGCATATTCTTCTTTTTGATTTATATAATATCAACACGCGGAGAAGAAAGGGTGAAGGTATTTTGGGGTGAATGTTCACCCTTTTCTTCACCCTCAATGCGCTTATTCTCATCCACTTACCGGATCAGGGTGAAGGGTGAAGGCAAAAAAGCGAAAAACAGCGGACGCGCGCGTAGGTACGCGCACGCGAGAAATACAAAGAAAACTTTCGTATATGCTTTTCTGAATAAAGATGGGAGAAACAAGAGGGGGCACCTTTGCCTCTCGCACCGAACGGACAAGGAGGCCGGGACGCAGCGCCCAAAAACGACACATCGGAAAGCGAGCGAGTCACTTTCCGATGTGTTCGTTTGCCAAAGGCAAGGGGAAGAGAGAGAACTGAAACCGAAGGGGATCAGTGGGGGTGTTTTAATAGAGCAATGTGTTGTTTTATCTTCCTCAGTTGTGCACGTTGTTCTGTGCAGAGTCGATGGTTGCGGCCATCTTCATTCCGTTTTGCAGTTGTTGATAGGGTGAATTTTCAAATCCGGCCGAATCGATTTGTTGTTGTCTTTCGAGTGCAACTCCTGCGGGTGAACTGTTGGAGCGGTCGACGGCTTCGAAAGCCGCGGTGCCTACCAGTACCACAATAGCCACTGCTGCCGCTGCTCGCCACAAGGGACGAATGCGATCGGCGAAAGTCATCTTCACTGCTTTCACATGCACTTCGGGGGCGAGTCCCTCTGCTTCCAAACGTGCCATGATTTTGCGGTCGAACGCGTCATCGAGATGAGGTTTTTCTGCGATTTCATCGGCTTCCATCAGGAAGAGCGGGGTGTAGTGTCGCAAATGCTGCGGCACCTCCCTTTGAGAGAAGAAGGCGCGGAGGATGCGCTCTTCTTCGATCGTGGTCGCTGCTTCAAAGTAGCGATCGATCAGTTGTTCAATATATACGTAGTCCATGTGAGAGAATGCTTATAGGGGAAGAGGCGTGGGCATCAGAATCGATGTAAGTCGGCTTCGAGCGCGGTTTTCAACGCTTTGCGTGCGCGGTGAAGGGTGACTTTGACATCGGCTTCGGTGATTTGCATCACTTGTGCCACTTCTTCGTAAGATCGTCCGTCGATTTCCCGCAGTTGCAAGGCGGTGCGTTGCTTTTCGGGAAGGCTGTTGAGCACCCGCTTCACCCAGAGAATGCGCTCTTGCTTTTCGAGTTCTTCGTCGGGGTGATCGGCGTCCAAAGGGGTGTCGACCGAAGCGGCGTCGATGGAAAGATGACCGGCATCTTTCTTCTCGGAACGGTCAATGGCCAAATTGCGACAGATGGTCAAACAATAGCTTTCCAAATGGACGTTGTCCGGTACGTCGGAGCGACGTTCCCACACACGCACCAAGGTGTCTTCGACCACATCCTCGGCTTCGAGGCTGTCGAGCGTGATGCGCAGCGCTACCCGATAAAGTTTATTTTTAAGGGGAAGCAGGTCGTGTTGGAAATCTATTTCTTTCATGCCTCTATAAGTAAGACGGACAAAGGGGGCGAAAAGTTACACCTCACTTCATTTTTTTCTCCACAAAATTATTTCGTCGCTGTACATCAGCAATTTGCAACCTCACTTTTTTATTTTCTCGGCCACAAGTATCGCCTTTTTCCCATCGGACAAGGTGCAGGCGAAGAGATAGAGGTCGCCACCTTCACCCCATTTGAAGCGTTTGCGCAGTTCGGCCACGGTGGCGGGGAAATTGCGCACGGCCAAATTCACCTGTTTGAGCGAAGCAAGGGGGCGCATTTCTGATTTGGAGAAACCGACGACTTCGCGCAAGCGGAACACGCGGCCGGGGAAGTCCCAACGCGGCGCTTCGCCACCGCCGATATAAAGATGAGTATTGGGGTGGAGGGCATCGAGATCAAATTGCTGCGCAAGGGTGCGGTAGGCACCGGCTTTGAGCACAGCGGCATTGGGTTCGTAGAGCCAACCGGCCGGGGCGGTCGCAAGGCGCAGAGGTGCGATGGATTCGGCAGAAAGGGTGAAAGTAAAGCTATGTGGCGGGCGGCGATCGGTGCTCGACAGGTCAACACAGGTGATGGGAACTTCCATCGGGGCGAGGCCGCCGGGCTCGGCATGGAGCAGACCGCGACAACACAAGAGGACCTCTTTGCATTCGCCGTCGACGGCTACGATGTGCACAGCTTCGATGCCGGGCAAACGCTCGAGGGCATCGCGCACGTCGAGCATGGGCGAGAGTTTGATCAGGAGATGGCGGCAACGGCTGCGTAGCGCTTCGGAGAGCGCACAGACATCGGGTTCGCAGGCATCGATGCGTACGACTTTTCGGCCGATTTCATCGCGACGAGCCGGATCGAGAAAGAGAATATCGACGGGCGAAAGGAACGAAAGGTAGTCCAAGGCGTCGGCATGGACAGTGCGGACGTGCGTGAGACCGAGGAGGGAAAAGTTGTGGGCGGCGAGTTCGACCAATTCGGGATTGCGCTCGACATAGACGGCCTCTGCGCAAGGAGCGGCCATGAATGAGAAATCGACACCCAAACCGCCGGTGAGATCGACCAAAACGGGCTTTTCGAGGTTTTCGACCCAGTGCTCGACCAACGCCGCTTTGTAGCGCGCCGTTACTTCGCCGCTGCACTGCTCGAGCGAGAGGCGCGGCGGAAAATGCAAGCGCGGTACTTCGCACCACGAGGGGACTTTCACCCGCAAGCGTTGGCGGCCTTCGATTTGGCGCAGGATGAAGGTACGCGCTTCGGGTGGGAAAGCGGCGAGACGAAGCGCGAGGCTTTCAACGCGTTCCTCGGCATGGGTATCGATGAATTCGTAGTATTCGGCGCAATCGATCATTTAGGGAATGGGCGTATAGTGGGCACGAGCTTGTGCGCGGGTTTTGAAATTGAAATGCCACCACTCGGTGGCCAGGACGCGAAAACCGCCGGCGGACATGGCTTCGCGCAAGATGCGACGCAGACGGATGTGCTCGGGGTGGAGGATGCCGCGGCGCACGAGCCGGGCTTCGTCGCGAACATGAGCCGCGGCACCGAGATAGTCGATGGGCGTTCCCATGGACAGACCGGTGGTGTCGCCGGCGGCATGGAGCAAACGACCGGAACCATCGCGCACATCGCGCGCCCAACAAAGGGTGAGGTCGACGGCCAGTCCATAGTTGTGCAATCCGCCCCCTCGCGCCGGATTGCTGACGTAGATATTTTTGGACGTTCCGGCAACGGCGTTCCACATGCGCTGCTGAATGCGCATGGGGCGGGCGGCATCGTAGACTTTGAGGGCGTAATCGGGATATTTGCGTTGCAGGGCGGTTTGGGCGCGGTGCAGAGCGCGGGCGGTTTCGGGCAACAAATAGGCGCGATGCAGGTCGGTATAGAGCACGCGGCCAACGAAATTGTCGGGGCGGGCATACATCAAACTGACGAAAACACCGGGAACGGCCACGCTCACGTCGACCAAACCGCGCTGTTCCAACGAACGCTCAAGCGGGGTGAGTCGCTCGGCGGCTGACTGACCGAAGAGCGACAACGGAAGAAAAAGGAGGGTGAGAAAAAGACGCATATTCATCGTAGGCAAAGTTACGTTTTTCTCGGCGATGCCGAAAGCAGTCACGCTAAATTGGTTATCTTTGCGCCTATGCTTAAATTACCTTGCTTTTGCTTCCGGTCTCTTCGCTCCGCTCCTCGGTGGATCGGCAATGGGTGTGTGTGGTCTACATGGGTGCTCGGCTCTGCTCTCGTTTCGCAGGCACAGACCACGGAGGCCGACTCGATGAAATCGTCTTTTTTCCGTCCGACGACGGTGGAAGGCGGTGTTTTTGTGGGCCATGTGCTGTCGATGGATCGCTACCAACGTGCGTGGATGGAGCGTGGGGGAAGCCGAGGTTTTCATCTCGGTTTGAGACGGCGTACAGCAACGGCACCCGACGGCTATGCCGCGGACTACAATTATCCGGAATGGAGTGTGAATCTACAACTGACCGACTATTCGGGCGTGAAGATGCGCAAACGGCCTTCGCCCGATTGGGGCCAGGCGGTGCCGGTGGACTACAGTTCTTCGCCGGGACAAGTGATTGCCCTCGCGGTATCGTTCAGTCGACCGCTGTGGCGCCGCGGAAGTTGGCAAATGGGCTACGCGTTGGAAGAGGGTTTGGCTTTCTGCACGCGACCTTATGCGAAAGCGGACAACATCGACAACGAATTGACTGGCGGACATTGGCTCATTCATTTCGGGGCTTCGCTTTACGGGGCGAAACGTTTAGACCGACATTGGAGTGTACGCGGCGATTTGGCCTTTCGCCATGTGAGCAATGGGGCTACTTATCGTCCGAACAAAGGACTGAATGCGGTATTGCCGACCCTGACGATACAATATGACCTCGATGAAAGCGCGGATTTTCCCCCTTCTGCTACGAAAACGCCCTTTGCCCGACGCTGGTTTTGGCGCGCCGGGGCGAGTATGGCGATGCGCACCTTGATTGAAGACTGGATCAGCACACAATACGGTACAGCCCCTTCGGAAGCGGACTACCGCACGGAGCATTTCCAACGCTATGCGGTGGCGAATGTGCAGATGGATAGGATGTTCCGCTATGCTCGACGCTGGGCGACGGGAGTGGGTGCCGACTTTTTCTACCTTCCGTATGTGCAAACGCTCAAAAACCGAGAAGCGCCGAACGGGGAAAACGACAAATATAGCCCATGGGCATGTGGTTTGGCCTTGAAACACGAAGCATATTACGGTGATTTCAGCGCTTATGTGCATTTGGGCTGGTACTTGCATCGCCGGACTGGGAGGATGCAAACCTTCGATGAAACGCCTTACTACGAACGCGTGGGTGCGCGTTGGCATCTCCCGATGTGGAAGGGGGCTTCGGTGCACTTGGGCATCAAGGCTCACCGATTAAAGGCCGATTTCACCGAGTTGGGATTCGGATTTGAATGGTAAAGAACGAAACAAGCCATCGCAAAGATTGCGATGGCTTGTTTTGTTTTGGGGAAGTGGGGCTTAGCCTACTTTCTCGAGACGCTTCATCTGCGAGAAGATGAAGATGAAGGAAACGAGGCAGAGCACGGCGAGGGTCGTCCATACAACGTAAAGAGGCACCTTGCACCAGAGGAGGGCGGGGATAACGGTGAGGAAGTTACCCACAGCAGTGGCGACAAACCAACCACCCATCATCATACCCTTGTATTGGGGAGGAGCCACCTTCGACACGAAGGAGATACCCATGGGCGAAAGGAGCAACTCGGCGAAGGTGAGGACGAGGTAAGTGAGGATCAACCAACCGGGCGAAACGAGGAGTCCGCCTTGCTCGATCTGACCTTCGACTTCGGCTTTCGCCATCTTGGCCACTGTCTGCGCTTGGATCTTCTGTTGTGCTGCGGCCGACTTGATGCCGTTCACTTCATTGTCATAGGCCAAGCGAGCAATTTCAGTGATTTGCTCGTATTGTCCACTGTTGTTGGCCTTGAGGACGGCTGCGCTCTTGTTGATTTCGCTCTTGTCTTTTACCGTCGTGGCTTGGGCCAATTGTGCGGCGGCTTGATCGTCTACTTGCTTTTGACGCTTGCTCAATTCAGTTTGGATTTGCTCCTTGGTTTCGTTGAACTTCGCGGTGCGGGCATCGATGAGCTTTTGCGCTTCCTTATCGATCTCCTCGGTTTTTGCCTTCATGCTTTCGTCGATGTTGAACTTCTCGGTCACTTGGGCTTCGAGCGGTTCGATACCGAGCGAGGCGAAGATCATCACGCCGAAACCGATGGCGGCAACGATCATACCATAGGCAATCTTGCGGGGAGCAGAG
>ERZ773203.429-NODE-429-length-23271-cov-3.170098_pt1 | contig 23271 bp, 18 predicted proteins | sample MGYA00580529_ERZ773203 | MGnify/ENA primary metagenome ERZ773203 (study PRJEB29015, sample SAMEA2738176) | human oral metagenome | biome: human oral; feature: human-associated habitat; material: saliva | place: China | collected 2177 ... | reverse complement strand
TCGCGTGAATCTTGTCAATATTTTTCTCATTGGAGGAAAATTCGCGTGAATCTTGCTAATATTTTTCTCATTGGAGGAAAATTCGCGTGAATCTTGTTGCTTTTAAGTTTCCGATAATCAATATTCACTTGAAAACAGGTTGTTTTATTTATATAACTTATAAATATCAAAAGTTTTTATACCTTTGTACTGTGAGTTAATGGAAATACTCAAAGAAAATTCTCATATCTAACTTTTTTTAAATGATACTATTATGAAAGACATCAATGACATCAGTTTAGTAAGACTAAACAACGGAGCGCATTTCATGTTTATTAAGAATGTGAATGATAGGGTGCAAAGCAATAACACCCTCAAAACAAAATTGGGCGCGCTGGCAACTAACCTGAACGATGCCCTGAGCAAAGAAGACGAGGCAATGCTCCTCTCTCAGAAATCCCTCATTACAGACGATATCGCCGCCGCTGATGAGCTGAGAGATAGCATCTACTCGGGCTATAAAAAAGTGGTGGATGGCTATAGAAAACTCCCCGTAGCCTCCATAGAAGTCGCTGCAAAGGAACTGTGGCAGCACATTAAGGACTACTCCATAAACCCTCAAGACCAGTTGGATAAAGAGACAGGGATGCTCCTCAACTTTATCGATGATTTGGAGACGAAATACGCCCCGCAAATCACTACCCTCTCGCTTACAGCATTCGTGGCCGAACTGAAAATAGCAAACGAGAAAGTCCGCAGGCTGACCAGCAAACGAACCGACAAACGCTCAACCCAAGCCGTAGGCGCACTGAAACAAGCCAGAAAAAACTCTGACAACGCCTACCGAGAACTCGTAAAAATGGTCAATGCCCTTGCCCTGATAGAAGGAATTGCCCCTTACGAGGACTTTATCGACTACCTAAACACCGAGATAGCCCACTTTAAACGAGAGGTAATCCCCAGCAAAAAGAAAGACCCAAAACCCTAAGGGGATTGCGAACAAATGAAACTCAGCCTCCCTGTTTACCATAAAAAAGGGAGTTTTTTTTCTCAGGCAACCCAAAAACTACGAACAACACCTACTATTAATCAATAAATAATGAAACGGCTCTTAGAAATAGCAGGCGAGCGCAAAGGGCTCCTCATCGGCTCCTGTATTTTAGCGGGAGTATTCGTCCTCCTCAGCTTGGTTCCTTATATATTAGTGCTCTATATTTTGCGCGAGATTACCCACGGCAGTCCAGACTTTAGCACAATAAACCATTACCTATGGTGGGCAGCATTTGCGGTGCTCATCAGTATGCTTGCCTTTCTGTTCTCGGGTATGCTCTCGCATATTGCAGCATTTAATATCCTCTTCGGTTTGCGAAAACGAATCACTGAAAAAGTGGGCAAATTGCCGATGGGATACTTGACCCACCGCAACTCGGGCGTGTTTAAGAAAATCCTTTCCGATGATGTAGAGCGCATCGAGACCTTCATCGCTCATCAAATTCCTGATTTTGTAAAGGCTATTGTACTGCCACTTGTAACGATTGCCTATCTTTTTAGTGAGGACTGGCGGTTGGCGCTCGCAAGCCTCTTCCCCTTAGTCCTGCTGGGGATACTGCTACCGCTCTTCGCTTCCAAGAAAGAGCGACAGCTCGTGGATCAATACAACGCCTCGCTCGAGGAGATGAATGCGGGCATCGTGGAGTATGTACGCGCTATCCCCGTGATGAAGATCTTCCAGCAGTCTGCCGAAAGTTTTGAGAAATACGGCGTAAAGGTGAAAAATTTCCACTATTTCGTCAGCGAATGGATTCGCACGAGCTCCACACCTTTCGCTGTCTTTATGAGCTTTGCAAGCAATGCCATACTTCCTGTATTAGCGGTGGGGCTCTACCTCTACTTCCACAATGGGCTTAGCCTCGCTACCCTGATGCTCTTCCTTATCTTGGGTACGGGCTATATCCGCCCTGTGCTGGTGATGAGCAATATGGTGATGCAGTTAGAGCTCATCAAGCGGGGAGTACAGCAGATTGATGGTATTCTCAATGAGCCAGAGCTCAGCTATTCTAATGAGGGTCATCCGCCTGCAGAGGGGCATAATATCCGTTTTGAGAATGTAAGTTTTGCCTACGATGGTGAGCATAAAGTACTCCACAACCTCAGTTTTGAGTGCAAAGAGGGCTCGCTTACCGCTTTGGTAGGCCCATCAGGTGCAGGGAAGAGCACAGTAGCACAGCTCCTGCTACGGTTTTGGGACATACAAGAGGGAAGGATTTGTATTGGAGGAGTGGATATACGCTCGCTTCCTCCCGAACAACTGATGCAGCAGGTTTCTTTTGTTTTTCAGGACAGCTTTATGTTTCAGCAGACGATGTATGAGAACATCCGTATGGGAATGGATAAAAGCCGCGAAGAGATAGAGAATGCTGCCCGCTCGGCACAAATTCACGACCTGATACTCAGCCTCCCTCAGGGCTATGATACGCCTTTCGGGGCAGATGGAGTGCACCTGAGCGGAGGTGAGCAGCAACGCTTCCAGCTTGCACGAGCTATGCTCAAAGATGCTCCTATTCTTATCTTAGATGAAGCCACTGCCTTTGCCGACCCAGAGAATGAGCACAAGATACGGCAGGTCATTAGAAAGCTGATTCATCATAAGACGGTAATGATTATTGCGCATCGCCTCAGTACGATTACAGATGCAGATCAGATTATCGTTTTTGATAAAGGGGAAATAAACAGCACAGGTACGCACACCGAGCTTTTAGAAAATTCAGCGCTGTACCGCAGAATGTGGGAGGCACATCAAAGGGCATCGAGCTGGCAAATGGGACAATAGAAATCACTCAAAGAAAAAAGAAAATTATGTATAAAAACATTAAATATATTACTTCGTTAGACCCTAAGGGTACGCGCAAAACGATACTTTTACAGATTATCCACAACTGGTTTGTGGCAGCGCCTTCAGGATTTTTACTCGTAGTACTCTGGGAGCTCTTTTCTCCTCAACCCCGAATGTGGGTGATGTATTCTGTACTCCTCTCAATGCTCGTTTTGCTTATCGCGCAGCTTTTCGTAGCTGCTCGTGCTATGATAAGCTCTAACCTTTGGGTATATGGCATAGGTAAAACGGTACGCATACTTCTGGGGAATAAGTTACAAGGCTTTTCACTCGGATTTTTCAAGAAACGAGACCCAGGTGAGATTGGAGCCGTTATTTTACAAGATGTAGCTACTTTTGAGCATATCTTTAGCCATAGTTTTGGGAATCTCTGTGCAGCCATCTTCGGTACTGTAATGCTCTCGGTCTTCCTTTTCTTTTGCAATTGGCAACTGACGCTCTGCCTACTGGCAGCCCTACCGCTGCTCTACCCATTCATCAAAGGCGGTGCTTATATCGTAGATAAGCTACAGCTGAGTAAAGGGCAAGTGCAGGCACGAAATAAATCTGCCGCACAATTTTTAGAGTATGTACAGGGCATACGCCACCTGAAATCTTATGGATACACAGGAGAGAATTATAAACATCTTATAGCGATGTATGCCGACCTTAAGCGTAAGAGCATTCGATTGGAAACCATACCAGGACCGAGCGTTACCCTCTCGTTTATCCTATTGGAATTTGCTTTTTTGGTAATGATTGTACTCGGAATCTATTATCTTACCCATCATCAGATTACGGTGCCTGTACTGCTCACTTTCCTTATCTTAGGCTATACGCTTTATAGCCCAATCAAAGTACTGCTGGTAGATTACCTAATGATTCGCTATATGAATGAGAGTATGACACGGGTGATTAGCGTACTGAACGAACCAACGATGCAAGCTGCTAAAGATGATTTCCCAACAGGCTATGATATTAGTTTTGAGGATGTAGATTTTGGCTATTTAGATGATAAACTAACGGTGAAAGGGCTTAATTTTAGCGTACCTGAGCACTCAATGACGGCACTTGTAGGGCATTCAGGTTCGGGAAAGACGACCATCGCTTCTCTTATTGCTCGCTTCTGGGATGTGAATAGCGGAACGATACGCATTGGAGGCATTGATGTGCGAAACATACGCCAAGAGAAGTTCTATGGGCTTATCAGCGAAGTATTCCAAGAGGTCTATCTCTTTGATGATACTATTTATAATAATATTAAGGTCGGCAAACCCACTGCTACCGAAGCTGAAATATACTCAGCCGCTGAACGGGCACAAGTCCTCTCCTTTGCAGAGGAGCTACCACAGGGGCTACATACCCCTGTAGGTGAAGGAGGAAGTAAGCTGTCGGGCGGACAAAAACAACGCATCAGCATCGCAAGAGCACTCCTAAAAGATGCTCCTATCGTACTCTTAGATGAAGCTACCGCAAGCCTTGACCCAGAAAATGAAGTCTATATACAGCAGGCAATAGAAGAACTCGTAAAGGAAAAGACCGTAGTAGTCATCGCACATAAGCTATCTACCATCAGTAAAGCCCAACAAATACTCGTACTTGAAGAAGGAAGTATTGCCGAACGAGGCACTCACCAAGAACTCCTCGCCCAGCAGGGCATCTACCATCGCCTCTGGACACTGCAGCAATCCCCCACTGCGTGGGGAGCACTTACACCGTAGCCGGTGGGGCGATTATTCCTAAGTGCTCCCTACGCGAGTGGGTGCGACACCTGCAAGGTGTGGAGTTTTTTAAGTACTTTTGCATACATTTTTAAAAGCAATATTTTTATGTCTTTAATAAAATCTATTTCAGGAATACGAGGTACGATTGGTGGGAGAGTAGATGAGAACCTTACCCCTCTCGATGTGGTGAAGTTCAGCTCTGCGTTTGGTACTTGGCTCCAAAACAAAAAAGGAAAGAAAGCGCTGAGCCTCGTTATTGGGCGAGATGCAAGAATCTCAGGGCAAATGGTCTCTGCATTGGTTTCCTCTACTTTGCAAGGGTTAGGGATTAATGTGATTGACCTTGGGCTATCCACCACACCAACAGTAGAAGTGATGGTTCCAGAGCTAAAAGCCGATGGGGGGATTATCCTCACCGCTTCCCATAACCCAAAACAATGGAATGCACTGAAACTCCTCAACGAGAAAGGTGAGTTTATCAATGCTGAAAACGGCGCTGAGGTATTAGCCCTCGCCGAAAGCGAAGATTTTAATTATGCCAAAGTAGATGCTCTCGGTAAGTACGAAAATAGAGAAGATGGCTTTGATATTCATATTCAGAAAATCCTTGCCCTGCCGATGGTAGATACAGTGGCTGTGAAGCAAAAGAGATTCAAGGTAGTCCTTGATGCCGTTAATTCCACTGGTGGGCTGGCGCTCCCTCCGCTGCTTGAAAAGCTCGGCTGCGAAGTTGTGAAACTCTACTGCGAGCCCAATGGAGACTTCCCACACAATCCAGAGCCGCTAAAAGAGCACCTGACAGACATCTGCGAACGGGTGAAGAAGGAGAAAGCAGACCTCGGCATCGTGGTAGACCCCGATGTAGATAGATTAGCACTGATAGACGAGACGGGCGAGATGTTCGGTGAGGAATATACGCTGGTAGCCGTAGCCGATTATCTATTGAGGCACAAGAAAGGGGTGGCGGTATCTAATCTCTCCTCGAGCCGAGCGCTGAGAGATGTGGCGAGCGGTCTTGGGTCTGGCTATTTTGCCAGTGCCGTTGGCGAGGTAAATGTAGTCAACCTAATGAAAGAGAAAAACGCCGTTATCGGTGGTGAAGGCAATGGTGGGATTATCTATCCAGACTTGCATTATGGAAGGGATTCGCTCGTAGGGGTGGCATTATTCCTCACCCACTTGGCAAAGGAGAACAAAACAGTATCGGCGCTTAGGGCGACTTATCCCGCTTATTTTATGGGCAAGAAGAAAATAGAACTGACCCCAGAAATCAATGTAGATAAGGTATTAGAAAGGCTGAAAACAAAGTACAGCAATGAGGAAATCTCCACAATAGACGGCGTGAAGATAGACTTTGCTGACGGTTGGGTGCATCTCCGAAAGTCCAACACAGAGCCGATTATCCGCATCTACACCGAAGCGAAAACCCAAAAAGAAGCCGATGAGCTGGCGGATCGCTTTATTAATGAAATCAAACTTATCATAGCATAGGTATCGCGAGATTTTTCTTAATATATTAATTGAGCTATCACTGTTTAGGGATAGTTCAATTAATTTTTAAATATTCATTTAAGAGAGTATTAATTTTAATCTGCTTACATTTGCAGCATTGATAAAGAAATTTTACATCTCTTATCATTGATTTAAAACAAATAATTTGGAAGAAGAATTTTTAGAAAATGGGCTCGTTCAACGTTTTGAGGAAATGCTGGGGAATAATGACGAGTATTATTTTGATACGGATGAGCTGGAAGATATTATCATCTATTACCTTGAAATAGGAGATATAAACTATGCTGAGCTTGCTGTGCGGTATGCCTCCAGGCTACACCCAAACTCTATTGAAATCAAAACAAAACGCCTGGAAGTACTGCTGGAATTGGAGCAATATTCTGAGGCAAAAAAATTAATCAACGAATTGCAGGAAATCTCTATGGACAGTATGGATTTCTTGGTTTGCTGTGCAAAATATTATTCCAGCCTTGGAAACCCAAAACGCTCGATAGATTATTGCAAAAAAGCATTGGAATATGGTGAGGAAGAAAATTTCCTCTACAACTTCATCGCTGATGAGTATATAAATTTAGATGAACCTTTTCTTGCATTAAACTACTATAAAAACGCTTTGGAAGCAGACCCAAATGATGCCTACCCACTCGAAAACATAATGTCTTGCTATGCAAAATTGAAAAGACCCAAAGAGGCAATAGAATTTTTAAATTCCTATCTCGATAAATACCCTTATTCCGAGACTGCTTGGTTTGAGTATGGGCAGTTCTACTTCAACAGGAAGAATTACAGAGAAGCGATCAAAGGGTTTAATTATATTTTAGCCATCAACAGTGAAGCAGTAGGTATCTACTCTAATAAAGCAGCTTGCTACGAAGCGATGAAAGATTGGGAGAAAGCAATAGAAACCTATCAGGAAATGCTACTCCAAGAATACACAAAAGCGTATACCTTCTACCGAATAGGGCTCTGCTATAAAGAGATGAAAAGCACTCTCAACGCCATACATGCCTTTCAGGAATCCCTAAAAGAAGATCCTCAGTTTTATCTTTCTATGGTAGAGCTTTCGTTTTTGTATGAACAAATAGGAAGTGTGGCAGAAGCGATTTATTATACAGAAGAAGCGATCTCTCTCAATGAAAATAATATTGAGTATTACAAGAGGCTGGCATTTCTTTATATTGATTCTAACCGCTTTGAAGACAGTTTGAAATGCCTTAAAAAAATCACTGAAACCGAACCCGAAGGCTTCTATAACTGGTATGCCTACGCAGAAGTATTAATGCTTATAGAGGAATATGAAGAAGCAGTAACGGTTATTAATATGGCGCTTAACCTGCATCAGCGGGCGGAGCTTTACTATCAGCTGAGCAATGCTTATTACAACTTGAATAATAAGTCTGAGGGTAAACAATCTTTAGAAAAAGCATTAAAACTGGATGATAACCTCTTTGAAGATATGCTTAGAAAGTATCCTAACATTAGCAGAGAGGATAAAAAAGGAAAGAAAAATCTAAAAGATGATATAAAATAAGGACTATGATTTAAATCATAGTCTTTGATTTACTATGCACTCAACCCCGTTGATTACCGTGTATTCATACATTCATAACCCATTACGTCCAAATAATTAGACTAATGTAAGATTATTATGTACATTTGTACCCATTATTAAAAAAAAATTAAAAGACAATGAAATTAAACTTATTTTATTCTATTGCTCTTGTAGCAAGTACTTCTATTAGCGCATTTGCACAAAATACAGACGAGAATGGCTACTCTACTGTAAATCTTTCTCTTAAACAGAATTACTATGAAAGAGCATACTTTAATTTTGATAATGGAGCTATTGAAAATAGAAGAGCAAAAAACTGGGATATTGCTTTCTATAGAGGTAAGGAAGTGGGTACAAGGCTTAATGATATGAATGGAATGTCTGCCTATCTGGTAAGTAATGATATAAGCGATTGGGATAAAATAGGAAATGCAGAAGATATAGTTGCTGGTAAGGAAAAGGAGGCGCTATATAACCCAAATGAAACCGATAAAGTCTATAACGGAGCTCTACAGCAAGTAAAATGGTGGGAAGAAAAGGAGAATACAATAAAAGGAAATAAGATTTTCATCATTAAGCATAATTACAGCCAATACCCAGAATACAGAAAGTTTATGATTGAAGAGAGAAGTGAAAAAGGAGACTATCTTATTAAATATGCTTTTTGGACTGGTGCTGGGATAAATGAATGGGGAGCAACAAGAACATTTACTATTCCGAAAGGAGAGGGAAAAGCATTGTTTGATTATTACCAGTTTTATAAACATAGTACTAGGGAAAGAGACCTCATTATTAATAATGCAGAGCCTAATGATACCACTTGGGACTTAATGTTTGAAAGATACCATTTGAATGACATAGGATTATATGCTGTAGGAGCTGTGCAAAATCTTAACCTTAGAGTTGCCAAACATACAGATGAAACTCAAGCAACCGTTAAATTTGATGAGCCTAAGGAATCTGAATTTTCTGATATGATTACCACAATCGGGCATGACTGGAAAAATTTTGATAGTAATTCTTTTCAATTCATATTAAAAGATCGCTATGTCTATTATGTAAAAAAAGGTGCTAATTACTATAGAATGTACTTTACCAGAATGAGTGGTTCAGTTACGGGTAACCTATCCTTTAAATATAAAAACATCACTGAAGAGCTCGGTGTACAAGACTTAAATAAAAAAGCTGATTTTGGTATCTATCCAAATCCTACTGTAGATAAAAAAGCTACCCTACTTTTTGATGTAAAAGAAAAGGATAACAATAAAGGTACAGCAGAACTCTACGACTTTAGTGGTAAAAAAGTATATGAAACTACTCTTTCTAACCAAACAGGGCTTTATAAAAAGGAAATCAACCTCCAATCTCTATCCACAGGGACTTATATTTTAAAAGTATCTTACGGTGGAGCCTCTCAAACCAGAAAGATTATCGTTAAATAGATGAGTATTTAGAACTCAAGTTTTAGAAATCCCTTTTTCTTTGCTGAAAAAGGGATTTTTATAATATATTTGCATTTACTTTCTTAAAAAGAGGGAGATAAAAAATAATCAATTATGTTCCGAACACATACTAATGGAGAGCTGTCTCTAAAAAATCTAAATCAGACCGTTAGCCTTGCTGGTTGGGTGCAGACCATCAGAGACAAAGGCTTTATGATTTGGGTAGATTTGAGAGACCGATATGGCATCACTCAGCTTGTTTTAGATGAAGAAAGGTCGTCCAAAGACTTACTCGAAAAAGCAAAAAAACTTGGGCGCGAGTTTGTTATTCAAGTAGAAGGTAAAGTAATAGAAAGAACTTCTAAAAACCCTAAAATCCCAACGGGGGAAATTGAAATATTAGTTGAAAATCTACATATTCTTAATGAATCTCAGCTTCCACCTTTTACCATAGAAGACGAAACCGATGGCGGTGAGGAGCTCCGAATGAAATACAGATATCTGGACATCAGGAGAAATCCCGTAAAGGATAAATTAATTTTCAGACATCAAATCGCTCAAAAAGTTAGAAATTACCTTTCAGAGCAGGGTTTCATAGAAGTTGAAACTCCCGTATTAATTAAATCTACTCCCGAAGGAGCAAGGGATTTTATCGTACCGAGTAGGATGAATCAGGGACAGTTCTACGCCTTGCCACAGTCTCCGCAGACCTTTAAGCAGCTGCTTATGGTAGGAGGGATGGATAAGTATTTTCAGATTGTGAAATGCTTCCGAGATGAGGATTTGCGTGCCGATCGCCAGCCCGAATTTACACAGATAGACTGCGAAATGGCATTTGTGGAGCAGGAAGATATTATGAAAGTCTTTGAAGGTTTGGCTAAAAAACTTTTAGAAGAAATTACAGGCAACACCATTGGTGACTTTCCAAGAATGACCTTTGATGAGGCAATGAAAAGATATGGTAATGACAAACCAGACATTCGATTTGGGATGGAATTCGTTGAGCTTAATGAAGTTGTAAAAGGAAAAGATTTCAAAATTTTTAATGAAGCAGAGCTCGTAGTGGGCATTGATGTAGAAGGAAAAGCGGACTACACAAGAAAGCAAATAGATGAGCTTATCGACTGGGTAAAACGGCCACAAATCGGTGCAAGCGGAATGGTTTGGGTTAAGTATCAAGAAGATGGAACCCTCACTTCTTCTGTGAATAAATTCTATAACGAGGAGGATTTAAAGAATATAGCAGAGAAATTTAATGCTAAAAAAGGAGATTTAATTCTCGTAATGAGTGGAGAAATCAATAAGGTTCGTGCTCAGCTTTCGGCTCTTAGAATGGAGCTCGGCAACAGATTAGGCTTAAGAAAGGGCAATGAATTTGCTCCGCTTTGGGTAGTAGATTTCCCTCTTCTTGAATGGGATGAAGAAACTGGAAGATATCACGCTATGCACCATCCATTCACCTCACCAAAAGAGGAGGATATTCGTCTTTTGGAAACAGAGCCAGGGAAAGTCAGAGCTAATGCTTATGATTTGGTTCTCAACGGAAATGAAATTGGCGGTGGTTCAATCAGAATCTTTAATCAAGAGCTGCAATCCAAAATGTTTGATTTATTAGGCTTTACCAAAGAAGATGCTGAAGCTCAGTTTGGCTTCCTGATGAATGCCTTTAAATACGGAGCGCCTCCACACGGTGGCTTGGCCTTTGGTTTTGATAGATTGGTAGCTATTTTAGATGGAAATGAAGTGATTCGTGATTATATCGCTTTCCCGAAAAACAATTCAGGAAGAGATGTGATGATAGACGCTCCGTCTCCTGTACACCAAGAGCAATTGGATGAATTGAGTATTCAAGTAAAATAAAAATATTATTATAGAGTTTTTAAAGAAAATAATAAAAAAACAAATGATATGAGACAGTTATTATTAATTTTAGGTATATTCTCTTTTGTGTTTATGGGTGCTCAGAGCCAAAAGAAAAACTATCGTAATATTATGAAGAGCTATAATATTTACGAACTAGATGCCTTTTTAAGAGATGCAGCACCTAACGACCAGAGGAGAGCTGTATTAAAACCAAGACTCATGCAACTCCTCGAGGAGTATATACAGAATGCTTTTCCTTTTGACCAAAGGGTTTCACAAATGCAGGATATGCTTGCTACACTAAAAAAGCATCCATCTACCAAGATGACTTTTCAGGAGTTTAGTGCAAAAATCCGTGAAAGACAAGTTGCCAAGATAAAAGAAGACCTCATTAACAGCAGTAATATGACGGAAGATGATGCTAAAAATATCTATAAGCAATATCAGCACGGAAACTCTGGCTCTGCAGTAGCTATGGCTGCTGGTACAGCAAATTATGTAAATCCAGAAGAAGCAGAGTTTAATAAGCTTATCTCCATATCTCCTGCAGAGCAGAAGAAAAAATCTGTGAACCTACTTAACTCCCTATTTGATAATGACCCGTCTTCTAAAGAGGCGGTTGTTATGATAGAAAACACTTCCGACTGTAATATTATTGTGCGTATGGAAGGAGCTGGAGGTAAGAAATACAGCCTTCCTGTCCCTACTAAAAAAGAAAACTCTATAGTAGTAGAAAAAGGAAGCTATTTGTTCACAAGTCTAGTATGTGGTGCTCAATATGCTTCACAGAAGAAAATAGACAAGGCCTTAATGCTTTCATTAGGTAATCCTGAACCTGTAAAATAAAGATATAAAGACTTAAATATCTTTTATTTATGTAGAGTATAGCATAATAAAAAATGATGATATTTAGCATATCACTTCCCTCTAAGAGAGAAGTGATATGCTTTTTTTATGAAGCTGTATTTTCATTCGATTTTTCCTTTATTATAATATAATTAGCAGTATATCATTATTTTAAATTTATCGATTTCATTAATCATAAAATAGACTAAAAATAATTAATAATTCATATAGATTATCCCTATTTTCGTTATAGTTTATATCAATTAATCAAGGTTTTATTACCTTTAATAAAATCAATTCTTTCATTAATTTTGCCACGAAATACTCTGAAACAGATGGATATTCTATACTTAATGATATTGTGTAGCGTGTCATTAGCTTTAATCTTCCTTATCGTATTTATTATAAATGTGAAAAAAGGGCAGTTTGAAGATGATGAATCTCCTGCTGTGAGAATTTTATTTGATGATGAAGCAAAACAAAATGAAAACCAAGAATTAAACAGCGAGAAAAAAATAAAATAGATTTATATGGAAGTACAAAAGTTTAGTTACGACAACAGCATTGTGCGAGCTTTCCTCTATGCTACAATCATTTTTGGGGTTGTAGGCTTCTTGTTAGGACTCACGGCTGCACTTATGCTTTTCTATCCTGAATTACCAGAGTTTATTTTTGGTACTGATGACCCTACGATTAAGAGTTTAAGGGAAATAGGTTCAGGAGGGCTTCAAGGATTAATTGACACTCACGGTGCATTTGGCTTTGGGAGAATCCGAATGCTGCATACTTCGGCAGTGATTTTTGCATTCGTTGGGAACTGCATTTTTGCAGGGGCTTATTACTCAATGCAAAGGTTGCTCAAAACAAGAATGTTTAGTGATACGCTTTCTTGGATACATTTCTGGAGCTGGCAAATTATGATTGTTGCTGTGGTGATTACTTTCTTAATGGGGATTAATACCTCTAAGGAATATGCTGAGCACGAATGGCCTATCGATATTCTCATCACTATATCCTGGGTTATTTTCGGTATCAATATGTTTGGAACCATTGCCAAGAGGAGGGTTCGCCACTTGTATGTTGCTATCTGGTTCTACATAGGTACTTGGATTGCAGTAGCAATGCTTCATATTTTTAATAATTTGGAAGTCCCATTATCCTTTACTGGCTGGAAATCCTATTCTGCATATGCAGGGGTAAAAGATGCCTTGGTACAATGGTGGTATGGGCATAATGCTGTGGCATTCTTTCTTACAACGCCTATTTTGGGTCTTATGTACTACTTTGTTCCAAAGGCAGCCAATAGACCTGTATTCTCTTATAAATTATCTATCATCCACTTCTGGTCATTAATATTCGTATATATCTGGGCGGGGCCTCACCACCTTCAGTATACGGCTTTACCAGGCTGGGCTCAAGCATTGGGAACAGGTTTTTCAGTAATGCTTATCGCTCCTTCTTGGGGAGGTATGCTTAATGGTCTCCTTACCCTGAGAGGCGCTTGGGATAAGGTGAGGGATAATCCTATCCTTAAATTCTTTGTAGTGGCGATTACCTGCTATGGTATGGCTACATTTGAAGGACCTATTCTGGCAACTAAAACTTTAAATAAGATTGGGCACTATACGGACTGGGTTATCGGGCATGTGCATCTTGGTGCGCTCGGCTGGAATGGCTTTATAGCATTCGGTATGATTTACTACCTCATTCCTATTATGTGGAGAACCAAACTCTGGTCTACTAAACTGGCAAACTGGCATTTCTGGTTAGGTACATTGGGGATTATATTCTATGCTATCCCGCTTTATATCGCTGGATTTACTCAGGGCTTGATGTGGAAAGAGTTTAATGACGATGGTACCCTTGTATGGAAAAACTGGTTAGATACAGTCTCTGCAATCCTCCCTTATTATAAGATGAGATTCTTAGGTGGAGTACTTTATCTCTCAGGGTCTATTCTAATGGTAGTTAATGTCATTGCTACTGTAAGAGCGGGCTCTTTCCAGAAAGAAGTTCCTGCGGAAGCTCCTGCATTGGCTCGAATCAGTAAAAACAGAAAACAAAGCGAAGGCTATCACCTTTGGTTAGAGAGAACGCCTTTCCTTTTCAGTATTCTTTCATTTGTTGCATTGGCTATTGGAGGTTTCTTAGAGATTGTTCCTACTTTACTTGTAAAGGAGAATGTACCTACCATCACAGCAGTGAAGCCTTATACTCCTCTCGAGCTGGAAGGTAGAGATCTCTACATCCGTGAGGGTTGTAATTCTTGCCACTCTCAGATGATTCGTCCATTCCGTGATGAAGTGGTAAGGTTTAATGGTAAAAACGGACAATATTCCAAAGCAGGTGAATTCGTCTATGACCGACCATTCCTTTGGGGGTCTAAAAGAACAGGGCCAGACTTACACAGACAAGGAGGTAAGAACCCAAGTTCTTGGCACTTCAAGCATATGTATAACCCAAGATTAACATCTCCTCGTTCTATTATGCCGAGATACCCTTGGCTGATAGCTCACAAGCTGGACAGGTCGCTTACCCAAGATAAAATCCAGTTTATGAAAGATGTTTATGATATACCTTATACTCAAGCCGAGATAGACTCTGCAAACACTTGGGCTAATAATCAAGCAGCAGGTATTGTAAGAGATATTTACAAAGAAGCGCCAGATATCAAGGAAGCAATAGAAAAAGAAAAGGCTAAAAAAGGTGCAGACTTTATCCCATTAGAGGAAAGAGAAATCACCGCTCTTATCGCTTACCTCCAAAGGCTCGGTACAGATATTAAAACAACTGAAATAAAAACAGCAAGTAATAACTAATTATAAGGCAAAGGGCTGTGGCAGTACTTTCCTCAGCTCTTCCCTTTCACTTAACCAATATATACAATGATTCCTCAAAGTTTTAAAGATATTGTCGCTGGTGGTGAGTATTCAGGTCTTTTTCAGACTTTGGCAATGATACTTTTCATCCTTGTGTTTATGGCGCTGGTGTGGTATGTTATCAGCCGACCGAAGAAATACTACCAAGAGGAGCAGAATATCCCTTTGGAAGACGAAAAACAGGAAGGAAATACAGATTGGGTTTAACTAAATTATAACGAAAATGAAACAAAGAACACCCCTTATCATCAATATTTTAGTAGTGCTTTCATTGCTATTTATGTTGTTCTATATGATTATTCAGAACTTATCATTTTTACTTTCGCCTTACTTTATCGGTACTGCGGTATTCGGTATCTTGATGGCGCTTATCAGCCACTCTATTGGCAATAAAATGGAAAAAGAGAGGCTAAGCAGACTCTCCGATGCAGAAAAGCAGGCTTACCTCGCAGAGAAAAAGATTCCTTACTTCGTAAGAATGTACAGAAGTGCATTTAAACAGCAATCTGCTGCAGAGGAAAAAGATATCCTTATAGACCACGGCTTTGACGGCATTATGGAGCTCGACAACCAGCTTCCAAAATGGTGGCTCGGACTGTTCTGGATAGGAGTAGTATACTGCGTAGTCTATATTATATTCTACTTTGGAGGTGTAGGAGATTTTGCCAATGCTGATAAAGAATATGAGCAAGAATATAAACATCAGCTCGCAAGTATCGCTGCGTATGAAGCAGACCCTAAAAACATCATTACCATAGATAATGCTACCTATTCTCAGGACAACATTAGCGCTGGCGAAGAGTTATTTAAAGCCAATTGTGTATCCGCTTGGGAGAACTGCCTGTTTTGGACACCTGTACCGAAATCACTGCCGAACTCTGCCGAATAGAAGGGGGTAAGGGAGGTATAGGACCTAACCTTACCGATAACTACTGGATAAACCAACCAGAGAAAACCCTCTTTAAGAATATCTTTAATGTGGTAGAGAATGGCTCGCCCAACAACCCTTCTATGCAGGCTTTTGGTAAGAATGGCGTGCTCACGGGTAAAGACATTCAGAATGTAGCAGCCTATGTCTATCACATCAACCAAGAGCAGCCTCCCGTTACTCAGGATAAAGGCGGTGCTGCACCACAAGGTAAGGAAGCTCACTGGCAGTAGTAGCTCATCCGCGTACTGCCGCTCTCAGCAGAGCGCATAACTTATGCAATGGGCTTAAAGCGTAGCGCATTAAGCCCGTTTGCTTTCACAATAAATCAAATCTAATTTCTTAGCCTCAAACAGAGGTTTCAGGCTAATGATTAACAAGATTAACAATGGAAGAATCAGAAATAAAAGGCGGACAAGGGCAAGTACTCAACCCCGAAACTTTCAGAGATTCCGTAGGTACTATGGAGCAATCTGGAAAGAGGAAATGGGTATACCCAAGGAAACCGAAAGGAAAGTATACCGATTACAGAACCATAGTCGCAATAGGATTGCTTACGGTGTTTTTCGTTACTCCATTTATTCGGATTAGCGGCAACCCTTTCCTGATGATTAACATACTCGACAGGCAGTTTTACATCTTCGGTCAGCCTTTCTATCCGCAGGACTTTTTCATCTTAGCATTAGGAGCTATCGCTTCTCTGGTATTCATTATCTTATTTACGGTAGCGTACGGAAGGATATTCTGTGGCTGGATTTGTCCTCAAACCATATTTATGGAAATGGTATTCCGCAAGATAGAATACTGGATAGAGGGCGACAGAAACAAGCAAATAAAGCTCGATAAACAGAAGTGGGACTGGGAGAAAATCCGTAAGCGAGGGCTTAAATGGAGCATCTATATCACCATCTCTCTTATCATCACCCACTTTATGTTTATGTATGTAGTGGGCTACGCGGAAGTCTTCCGAATAATGAAAGAAGGGCCTTTCGTACGCACGACCAACTTCGTAGTGATGGTTTTGTTTACCGCTACTTTCTACTTCGTTTTTGCGTGGTTCAGAGAGCAGGCGTGCACCCTCGTTTGCCCTTACGGAAGATTGCAGGGAGTGCTCATTGATAAAGAAACCATCAATGTATATTACGACTTCAAGAGAGGGGAAGGTACCGCTGGGCGCGCTAAGTGGAAAAAGAATGAAGACCGCCAAGCACTCGGTAAAGGAGACTGTATAGACTGCAACCAGTGTGTAGTGGTATGCCCTACGGGGATAGACATTCGCAATGGTCAGCAGCTCGAGTGTGTGAATTGCACTGCTTGTATCGATGCCTGCGATGAGGTGATGGAGAAAGTCGGCTTCCCCAAAGGGCTCATCCGTTATGCTACAGAGGCAGAGATAGAATCCGAAACCAAATTCCATTTTACCCTTAGGATGAAACTCTATGCCCTCGTCCTTGTGGGGCTTATCGCTTTCCTCGGCTATCTTCTTTATGACAGAGGCATTATGGAGGCGAAGTTCATCAAACCTGCGGGCAGCACCTATGTCATCAGAGACGGTAAGGTAAATAATACTTATGATTATACCTTGCTGAATAAATCCAACCGAGATATTACCGTATCATTCAAGGTGCTCTCGCCAGCTAATGGTACTGTGCTCTACAGCGGTAGCGATAAAATCACCGTAAAACGAGACGCCATATTAAAAGGAACTATCAATATTCAGTTCCCAGAGAAAGAGATTAGCCTCGCCAAGCAAAGCATTCTAATTGGGGTATTTGATGCTAATGGCGAGATGATAGATTCTTACGAAACCTATTACGAAGGGCCATTTAAGATGCAGTTCTAGCTGCCCATAGAGTACAAAACAAAATCATTAATAGAAATTATAAGTATGAAATTCAATTGGGGGCACGGCATATTGGTAGCATTGGTTTCGTTCATCATCTTCATCGTGGGGCTTGTGGTCTATTTCACCCAAACGATGCAAAATTCAGAGCTTATCACGGATAACTACTATCAGGAAGAGCTAATGTACCAGCAAGTAATCGATGCTAAAAACCGTGCAGCAGCATTGGAAGAGTTTCCTTCCGTACAGCTCCAGAGCAGTGGTATAGAAATCTCCTTTCCAGAGGATATTAATAATGATAACGCCCATTTTAGCTTCTATCTGTACAGAACCGATGACAAAAACCTTGATGTACAGCAGCATTTTAAGCTCAATGCCCATCGCTACACCATACCCTCAGCCGTATTGAGGAGGGGGAGCTATACCTTAAAGCTCAGCTGGGACAAAGGCGGAGAAAGTTATCAAGTAGATTACGATATACAATGGAAATAGGGCTTATCATATCAGCATTAGGGCTCGGCTTTGCGTCGGGCTTTCACTGCATCGGTATGTGCGGGCCTATAGCCCTTTCTCTTGGTCTTACGGGCAGGCGAGCGCTCGGTTTCTACCTGCAAAATCTCAGTTATCAGATAGGGCGTATCACGACCTATTCACTTCTCGGAGCGGCCTTCGGTATCCTCGGCGAGGGGCTGAGCATCGTAGGGCTTCAGCAGTACCTCAGCCTCTTTGCTGGCGTAGCGCTTATCCTTATGGCGATTTTCTCCTTCGGTAGTGCCGATTTCTCAGCCAGAATACCGCTTCTGCACCGCCTTCTTCTAAGGCTTAAAATCAATTTAGGTAAAATGATGCAGCGCTCGGGCTACTCCTCTCGATACCTCACAGGGGTGCTCAACGGTCTCCTGCCCTGCGGAATGGTCTATATGGCGCTTACCGCATCGCTTGCTTACGGCGGAGTGAAGGAGGGTGCCGTCTTTATGGCGCTCTTTGGGCTTGGCACCTTACCTTTTATGTTCGTCATCGTGTTCCTCGGCAATCTGATGACACAAGCATTGAGGATAAAAATCCTCAAGCTCATCCCTATCCTAATGCTCATTATGGGAGCGTTATTCATCCTTCGGGGCTTGCAGCTCGGCATTCCCTACCTTTCCCCCAAATCCGAAGTGCTACACATCCACCAGCCTAATGCCTCCCCCCATACCCAACCCACCTGCCACTAGCCCACTGTGTGGGGATCACATCTTGCAGGTGAGGCAATTGTTTTTAATTGCCCCACCGGCTACGGTGTAAGTATTCCCCACGCAGTGGGTTGGATGAAGCTAGAAATGCTGTATTCTTCCTCCGATGAAATAATAAAAGAGGCAATGCCTCTAATCAATGCCTCCGATGAGAAAAAAAGTAATAAACCTCCTTCAATGAGTAGAATATCCTCCTTCAAAAAGGATATGTATATGCCTAAAAGTTACTGTCCATTATTAGAACTATCGGGTATGAGCCAAAAGCCAGTAGCCACAGGATAATTGTCTCACCAGCTATGATGCTCTATATTTGCACCTGTTTTAATAAGTTGAAACAATGAAAGCAATACACTTTAATGGAGCAGGTGGTGCAGAGGTTATAGCGCTTGTAGAGGTACCTATACCTACTCCTCAGCACGATGAGCTCCTTATCAAGGTGCATACGGCGGGGATTAATGGTCCAGATGTAATGCAAAGAAAAGGGCTTTATGCCCCTCCGAAGGGGGTAACCGAAATCCCAGGGCTTGAGGTTTCGGGTACGGTGGTGCAGTCCGATAGTGCTGGGACTTTTGCTGTAGGGCAGGAGGTTTGCGCCCTTATACAAGGCGGAGGCTATGCCGAATATGCCGTTGCCAAAGCAGAAAATACGGTTCCCATTCCTACGGGCTTGTCTCTCACGGAAGCTGGAGGTTTCTTAGAAACTTTTATGACGGTCTGGGCACACCTCTTTCAATTTGCGGGCTTTACGGAGGGTAAATCTATCCTTATCCACGGGGGTGCATCGGGGATTGGCACTACGGCTACGATGCTTGCAAAGGCTTTTGGTGCTAGTCAGATTTTTACTACTGTATCGAATAAAGAAAACCAAATCCGCAGTGTGGAATTAGGAGCTGATATAGCCATAAATTACCGAGAGGAAGATTTTGTGCAGGTAGTGAAACAGCATACCGAAGGTAGAGGGGTAGATTATGTGCTCGACTTGATAGCGGGCACTTATGTACAGCGAAATTATGATGTAGCGGCAATGTACGGAACCATCGTTCAAATAGGCGTGATGCAAGGCAAAGCTCCAGAAGTAGATTTCTTCCCAATGCTCGCCAAAAGGCTTACGCACCTTGGGGCTACGCTCCGCTCGCAGTCGCCATAGCAGAAAGCACAGGTATTACAAGCCTTGCAGGAGAAGGTGTATCCGCTTGTTTTGCAGGGGAGCATTAAACCTGTTATTCATAAAGCATTCCCTCTAAGCAAAGCGAGAGATGCTCACGAAGAGCTCGACAAAGGTGGGCACTTCGGCAAGTTTGTACTTAATATAAGTGAACCTTAGGTCAAGGAAAATGAACTTGAGGTCAATCAAAATAAAAATTGGGTCAAGCAAAATGAACATTGGGTCAAAGAAAATCATCTTCGGGTCAATGAAAATGAATAAGTGCCTCACAGGCTACGGTGTTGGGTCAAGGAAAATGGAGATTAAGGCCGTACAGCTTTTATGATGGCTTTCAATATTATTCTAAAATATTAAATTTGTATCTTAAATAACCAAAAAATGTTTTACAATCACCAAGAGATAGAGAAAAAATGGCAGAAGTATTGGCAGGAGCACCAGACCTTTAATGCCAGCCAGCCCACCAACAGCGAGAAACCCAAGTACTATGTGCTGGATATGTTCCCCTATCCGTCGGGTGCGGGGCTGCATGTGGGGCATCCGCTGGGGTATATTGCGAGTGATATTTATGCGAGGTTTAAAAGGCATCAGGGGTATAATGTACTGCATCCTGTGGGGTACGACAGCTTTGGTCTCCCTGCCGAGCAGTATGCGATACAGACGGGGCAGCACCCAGCCATTACCACCGAAGAGAACATCAACCGATACGAGCAGCAGCTCCGCAAGATAGGCTTTTCCTTTGATTGGAGCAGGGAGCTCCGCACATCAGATGCTTCGTATTATCAATGGACGCAGTGGATATTTATTCAGCTCTTCCACTCTTGGTACAATAAGGCGGATGATAGGGCGGAGTGCATCAGTACGCTCGTTCAGCACTTGGAGAAGTACGGTACTGAGGGGCTTTTCGCAGCACAATCTGAGGCGCTTGATTTCTCTGCCGAGCAGTGGAAAGCCTACACCGAAACCGCTAAGCAGGAAATCCTACTGAATTATCGTATGGCGTATCGCGCCGAGACGACTGTTAATTGGTGCCCTGCGCTCGGTACTGTACTCGCAAATGATGAGGTGAAAGATGGTAAGTCCGAACGAGGAGGCTATCCCGTATTCCAAAAGAAAATGATGCAGTGGTCTATGCGCATCACAGCCTATTCCGATAGATTATTAAAAGGTCTTGAGGGCTTGGATTGGTCAGAAGCCGTGAAAGAAAGCCAGAGGAACTGGATTGGGAAATCCGAAGGAGCATCTGTAAAATTCAAGGTGCAAGGTACGGAGGAGTATATAGAAGTCTTCACCACTCGGCCAGATACGATTTTCGGGGTGTCATTCATTACCCTCGCTCCCGAGCACCAGCTTGTAAAATTCATTACCTCTCCCGAGCAGAAGCAGGCGGTGGAGGAATATATTGAAGCCACCTCCAAACGCTCCGAGCGCGAAAGAATGGCAGATGTGAAGAACATCTCCGGGGTCTTTACTGGGGCGTATGCCGAGCATCCGATTACCCAAGAGCCTATTCCTATTTGGCTGGGAGATTATGTGCTTGCGGGCTATGGTACAGGTGCCGTAATGGCTGTCCCTTGCGGTGATGATAGAGACTATGCCTTTGCTCAACACTTTAATATCAGTATTAAAAATATATTTGATAAAGACCTTTCTGACGGGGCTTATACGAATAAGGAGGGGATGATTTATCAGAACTCCGACTTCCTCAATGGAGAAACCGATTTTAATAAAGCTACCGATACCGTGCTTAAGTATTTGGAGAGCCATAATGCAGGGAAACGACAAACCAATTACCGACAAAGAGATGCGATATTCTCCCGCCAAAGGTATTGGGGAGAGCCCGTGCCTGTCTATTACGAAGATGGTGTGCCTTATACTCTGCCTGTTTCAGCCCTCCCTCTCGAGCTTCCAGAGGTGGAGAAATACCTTCCAACAGAAGATGGGGACCCGCCACTCGGCAATGCAAAAGCGTGGTATTGGGATGAGATTAATCAATGTGTAGTTCCCGCTCCACAAGACCCATCAAAGGCAGGGGATAGGGTTTTCCCATTAGAACTCTCCACGATGCCAGGCTGGGCAGGGAGCTCTTGGTACTTCCTCCGATATATGGATGCTCATAATGAAGATTCGTTTTGTGATAAGGCAATTTCTGATTATTGGGGGCAGGTAGATCTCTACATTGGCGGAAGCGAGCACGCTACGGGACATCTTTTATACTCCAGATTCTGGACGATGTTCCTCTACGATAGAGGCTTTATCTCCCATTCCGAGCCATTCCAAAAGATGATTAACCAAGGAATGATTTTGGGGATGAGTGCTTTTGTGTATAGAATAGAGGGTACAAATCAGTTCGTATCAAAAGGGTTTTCCAAAGATTATAGCACCCAAAGGATACCTATCGATATATCCTTACTAAAAGGTACGAGTGATGAACTGGATATTGAGAAATTCAAACAGTGGAGAAAGGAGTTTAATGATGCAGAATTTATACTTGAAGACGGTAAATACATTACCGAGAGAGAGGTAGAAAAGATGTCTAAATCCAAGTATAATGTAGTAAATCCCGATGATATTTGCGAAGAATATGGAGCCGACTGCTTGCGGCTGTATGAGATGTTCCTCGGGCCACTCGAGCAGTCAAAACCTTGGAATACTCAGGGGCTAAGCGGGGTATATGGCTTCCTTAAAAAGTTCTATAACCTCTATTTTGATGGGGATGCGTTCTCTGTTTCCGACGAAGCACCTACCAAACCCGAACTGAAAGTCCTCCACACGCTCATCAAGAAAGTGGTGTATGATATAGAGCATTTCTCCTTTAATACCTCAGTATCGCAGTTTATGATTGCGGTTAACGAACTTCAAAAGATAAAATGCAACAAACGAGAGATATTAGAGCCCTTGGCTGTGCTTATATCGCCGTATGCACCGCATCTTTGCGAGGAGCTTTGGAGCCTTTTGGGGCATAGCGAAAGCGTGGATTTTGTGCCTTTCCCTGTGCTTAACGAAAGCTATCTTGTGGAAGATGAGATAGAATATCCAGTGAGTTTTAATGGTAAGATGAGGTTTAAACTGCCTTTCTCTGCTGCACTTTCCAAAGAAGAAATAGAGGCATTGGTAGTGAAAGACGATCGGGTTATTCAGCAATTAAACGGTAATCAACCCAAGAAAATCATCGTAGTTCCTAAGAAGATTATCAATATTGTGGTATAAGAATGCAGGGGTTTTGGTGATTGCTTAATCAATAAAAATAAGCCGTAATATTTTTAATTTTATACTGATTATTGTCTAATTGACAAAAGTTAGAAAAAAAAGAGGATTAAATTGTAGATATAATAATGGGTTTTTAAGTATTTGTTAGGTAAAATTATCTGAATATTGCTTTAAATATTTGGAGTATAAGTTTTTTTTTACTTTACTTTACGCCCTCAAAAAAA
>ERZ773203.428-NODE-428-length-23296-cov-6.686416_pt1 | contig 23296 bp, 20 predicted proteins | sample MGYA00580529_ERZ773203 | MGnify/ENA primary metagenome ERZ773203 (study PRJEB29015, sample SAMEA2738176) | human oral metagenome | biome: human oral; feature: human-associated habitat; material: saliva | place: China | collected 2177 ... | reverse complement strand
TGTGAATAACCGAATTCTCACGCCGAGTATTCTGGGGTTAGATTCGCTGTATTTACTGATTCAAACGGCGATCATTTTCCTTTTCGGTTCCAGCACATTGCTTTCAATGAATTCCATTGCATTGTTTGTCTTGTGTACGGGATTAATGATGGCCTTTTCATTAGTGCTTTATCACTTCCTGTTTAAGAAAGAAAACCAAAATATTTTCTTCTTGTTGCTTGTCGGGATTATTTTCGGCACCTTCTTTGGTAGCTTAACGACGTTTATGGAAGTGTTGATTGATCCAAATGAATTCCAGATCGCTCAAGATATTGGCTTTGCGAGTTTCAACCGAATCAATACACAAATCTTGTGGGTCGCATTAGCCATTTTAGTGGCGACGATTGTTTTCAGTTTGAAATATTGGCATTGCTTTGATGTGTTGGCGTTAGGGCGAGAAAATGCCATTAACTTAGGTATCGATTACCAAAAGACCTTAAAAGTCCTATTAATTCTCGTGGCAATTTTAACGTCAGTGTCGACCGCACTTGTTGGCCCACTTACTTTCCTTGGGTTATTAGTGATGAACGTGACCTTTGAATTTGTTCGTGATTATCGTCACAAGGTACTCATTCCTGCCGCGATGTTAATTTCCATCATTACCTTGGTTTTAGGGCAATTATTAGTGACCCATATTTTTACGTTCCGCACAACATTAAGCATCATCGTTAATTTTGTCGGCGGTGTGTATTTTATTTATTTGTTATTAAGAGCAAACAAAAAATGGCAATAGAAATTCGCAATATTACTAAAAGTTACGGAAGCAAAAAGGTGGTGGATAATGTGTCCGTTACCATTCCTACGGGGAAAATTACGTCTTTTATCGGGCCGAATGGCGCGGGGAAGAGTACGGTGCTGTCTATTATGAGCCGTTTGTTGAATGCGGATAGTGGCGAGATTTATCTCAACGGTGAATTGCTCAATCGTAAGAAAAGTAGTGATATTGCAAAACAACTTGCGATTTTAAAGCAAACTAACAACATTAATTTGCGTCTAACCATTGAAGATTTAGTCGCTTTTGGGCGTTTTCCTTATAGCAAAGGAAACTTAACCCAAACTGACCGCACTTTTATTGATAATGCCATTGCCTATATGAATTTAGATGATATTCGTCATCAATATATCGATAATTTAAGTGGTGGTCAGCGCCAACGTGCTTATATTGCGATGACACTGGCACAAGATACCGATTATATTTTGTTGGATGAACCACTAAATAATCTGGATATGAAACATTCAGTGCAGATCATGCAAGTTTTGCGTAAATTAGCGACAGAACTCAACAAAACCGTGGTGATTGTGATTCATGATATTAATTTCGCCTCTTGTTATTCAGACTATATTGTTGCCATGAAAAATGGAAAATTAGTCCAACAAGGTGAAGTTAACTACATTATGCAATCAACCGTATTACAAGATATTTATGACATGACGATTCCAATTCAGGATATCGACGACCATAAAATTGCCGTTTATTTTAGATAAGTAAGGAAATCTTTATGAAAAAAACATTATCAACTTTAGCACTTTCACTCTTTGCATTTGCTGGTATTGCACAAGCTGCGGATATTACCGTTGAAAATGCTGCTGGAAAACAAGTCGTGCCACAAAATCCACAACGTGTGGTGGTTCTCGATTTTGGTGCAGCTGATACGCTTCGTGCATTAGGTGTGCAAGATAAAATTGTGGGCTTCCCACAAAGCGGAAAAATTCCAAACTATCTTTCAGAATTTGCAGACAAAAAATATAAAAATGTCGGCGATTTGAAAGAACAATCATTGGAGCAAATTAACGAACTTAATCCGGATTTGATCATTGCGTCTAAACGTCAAGAAAAAATGATCGACAAATTTAAAGAAATCGCCCCGGTATTTAATGTTGAAAATGACTACAATAATTACTACCCGAGTTTTCAACAAAATGTGACCGCACTTGGTCAGATCTTTGGTAAAGAAAATGTAGCAAAAGAGAAATTATCTGCGTTAGACAGTAAAGTTGCGCAAGTTGCGAAAGACGCACAAAGCAAAACCGCACTATTGGTGTTGGTTAATGAAAGTAAAATCAGTGCTTTTGGTGATGGTTCTCGCTATGGCATGGTGTATCAAAAATTTGGTTTTAAACCGATTGATGACAGCATCAAATCGTCTACGCATGGACAAAGCGTTGGTTTTGAATATATCTTAGAAAAAAATCCAGACTTTTTACTCGTAGTGGATCGTACAGCGGCCATTACAGAAAAAGCCAACAATGCACAAAAAGTATTGGATAACGATATCATCAAACAAACCAAAGCGTATAAAGATGGACACATTGTGTACCTTGATGCAGCCAATTGGTATCTTGCGTTTGGTGGCTTAGAAAGCATGGAAATCATCGCACAAGAACTTGATCGTGCAGTGAAAAAATAATACGAAAAATTATTTAAAAGGGCAGTCAAGGATTGCCCTTTTTATATGTAAATTAATCTTTACACATATCAATAAACTCCCTATCATATCGGCATCATTCAATAAAATTGAGCTTATTTTATGCTGACATTTAATCCACAAGATCCGTTCTCTTGCTTTGTCACTCAAAGCCTTTCCATGAAAAGTGCGGTCGAAAATGCACAACGTTTTGCGATGTTTGATGTGCCGCTTTTAATTCAGGGTGAAACGGGTACGGGTAAAGACTTATTAGCAAAAGCTTGCCATTTTGCGAGCTTGCGTCGTGAGAAAAAATTCATTGCAGTAAACTGTGCAGGCCTGCCGGATGAAGATGCGGAAAGCGAAATGTTTGGGCGTAAAGTGGGGGACAGTGAAACCATCGGTTTTTTTGAATATGCTAACGAAGGCACGGTGTTGTTAGATGGCATTGCCGAGCTTTCATTAAGTTTACAGGCAAAATTATTGCGTTTTTTAACGGATGGTTCTTTCCGTCGAGTGGGTGAAGAAAAAGAACATCATGCAAATGTTCGGGTGATTTGTACGTCACAAGAACCGATGGAAAAGCTGTTAGAGCAAGGGAAATTACGCAGTGATTTATTCCATCGCTTAAATGTTTTGGCGCTAAATGTACCGCCATTGCGTGAGCGAGTGGAAGATATTCAGCCTTTAACGGACGGTTTTTTACAAGAAATTAGCACGCAGCTTAAGATTCCAATGCCGCAATATGATGCTGATTTTTTGAATTATTTGAAAGGGCAGCCTTGGCAAGGTAATGTGCGAGAGCTTTACAATGTCTTGTATCGTGCCTGTTCCTTAGTAAAAAATAACCAGCTTGATATTGAAAGTTTAAATTTAAAACCCGTACAAAGTGCGGTCATTTCTGCAGATGATTTTGGAGAGCAAACCCTGGATGAGATCATGGGACAATATGAGGCGAGTGTATTGCGTGCTTTTTATGCTCAGTATCCAAGTACTCGAAAATTGGCACAACGATTAGGCGTATCACACACGGCGATCGCCAATAAATTAAAACAATACGGTATTAGTAAATAATTTCTGACAGTTTAGGGAATTGTTTACAAAGTTTGAGCCATTCAACTTTATCAATTTGTACATTGAGGATAAATTCGCCTTCATCTGAAATTTGTTCGTGACGAATGCTATCTAATTGATAGAGCGCGTGGCGAATTTTGCCCTCTTGTGGGAGCAGAGTGAGGGTGAAAGAAAGTATCTCATTTTTCAACCGCACTTTAATGGCTTCAAGTAGCAGCTCTAATCCTTCACCTGAATGTGCTGAAAGGTAAACGGCAACTGGCTTATTCTCATCATCATATTCAATATGGGGCGCCACATTTTCCAATAAATCGATTTTGTTATACACCAACAATACCGGTACTTTGTCAGCCTTAATTTCTTCCAGCACTAAATTTACCGCTTCAATATTTTCGATCTTTCGAGCGTCTGCTGCATCAATGACGTGCAATAACAAACTGGCTTCTACTGTTTCTTGCAAGGTAGATTTAAAAGCGGACACTAAATCATGGGGGAGTTGGCGAACAAAACCAACGGTATCGGCGAGAATGGCTGTTCCAACATCTTGAATTTGTAAACGTCTTAATGTGGGATCAAGGGTGGCAAAAAGCTGATCCGCGGCATAGACATTGGCTTGCGTGATAAAATTGAATAGAGTTGATTTTCCCGCATTGGTATAACCCACTAAGGAAATGGTGGGAATATCTGCTTTTTGTCGGGTTTGGCGATTTTGATTACGTTGTTTTTCGACTTTCGCCAAACGATTTTGCAACTGTGCAATACGCACCTTGATTAAACGGCGATCCGTTTCTAATTGCGTTTCCCCTGGACCACGTAATCCAACCGCACCTTTTTGCTGATCTAAGCCTGTTTTTCGACGAACTAATCGAGTGGATAAATGCTTGAGTTGGGCTAATTCAACTTGTAATTTCCCTTCGTGCGAGCGGGCTCGTTGGGCAAAGATATCTAAAATTACCCCAGTGCGATCTACAACGCGGCATTGGCAGATGCTTTCTAAATTACGGGTTTGTGCAGGGGTTAATTGATGATTCACCAAAACAACATCGGCATCTAAGGCTTTTACTGCATCCGCAATTTCTTGTGCTTTTCCTTCACCGATAAAATATTTTGCTTGTGGTGTCGCTCGGCTCGTGGTGATGATTTGTAAAATCTCAACATTGGCAGATTCCGCTAAAAGTTGGAATTCTTGCAGATCTTCAATGTTTTTATTTTGAGAAAAGAAAACATGCACGACGACAGCTTTATCTTTTGCCGATTGGCTATTGTCGCCTGTTTTAGATGACGAAAGTGCGGTTGAAACTTCAGGTGAATTTTCAACCGCACTTAAATTGATGAAATCATTCATTGAACAGAATTATTCTGCTTGTGTTTCTACTTCCGCTGCAGCGTCAGAAGTTTGTGCTGCATGATGACCGCCGTTATTATTGTGGTGAGAAACAGAACGCGCTGGAACCACAGTTGAAATAGCGTGTTTGTACACCATTTGATTAACAGTGTTTTTTAATAAAATCACGAATTGGTCGAATGATTCGATTTGACCCTGTAATTTAATCCCATTAACGAGATAAATCGAAACAGGAATACGTTCACGGCGTAACGCATTCAAATAAGGATCTTGTAATGATTGTCCTTTTGCCATTTTGCTATCCTTTGTTGTTATATGTTAATTAATGATAGAAACGAGTTGTCTCCGTCATCAAATATAGCAATAAACATTTTTCTTGTCTATGGGTTTATCTCTTTGCTTTCACGCAGTTTTTTCAGAATTGTTTTCATTTTTTCATCTAGTTGTGCATTGAAACGTAATGTTTCACCCGTTTTAGGGTGTTCAAATCGAATAGAAAATGCATGTAAAAACAAACGATTGAGCCCGAGTTCTTGCATATATTTATCGAATTCTTTATCACCGTATTTATCATCTAGCGCGATTGGGTGACCTGCATATTGAGTATGAACTCGGATCTGATGGGTTCTTCCCGTTACAGGCGACGCTTTTACTAAGGTCGCATTTTGATAGCGTTCTTCAATGGCAAATCGCGTTTCAGAAGGTTTGCCTTGTTCACTGACTTTAACGATGCGTTCACCACTGGCCAGCTCATTTTTTAATAGAGGCGCTTGTACGACTTTTACATGAGATTGCCATTGTCCACGCACGAGTGCAAGATAATCTTTTTGTACGGTTTTAACACGAAGTTGTTCGTGTAAGTTGCGTAAGGCAGAACGTTTCTTCGCGACTAATAGAATGCCCGATGTATCTCTGTCTAAGCGATGAACCAATTCTAAAAAACGGGCTTCAGGACGTAATGCACGCAAGGCTTCAATTACGCCAAAATTCAAACCACTCCCGCCATGAACCGCAATGCCAGAAGGTTTGTTCAATACTAATAAACAGTCATCTTCAAAAATAATATGGCTTTCAAGGGAGGCGACTTTATTCAAGTTTTTAGAAATTGGGGCAGTATTTTTTTCAGAAACACGAACTGGTGGCACACGCACCACATCACCATTTTGCAATTTATATTCAGGTTTGATTCGTCCTTTGTTCACACGTACTTCACCTTTACGCAGAATGCGATAAATCAAACTTTTTGGCAAACCTTTTAATTTTGCCAATAAATAATTATCAATGCGTTGTCCTGCTTCATCCTCAGAAATCGTGAGCATTTTGACGGATTGATTGATGATTTTTTCTTGTTTTTCAGTCATTGAATCTGTCCTTTAAAAATTGGGCTGAATCATATCACAATATCCCTGGTGATAATAGCAAGAATGCCTTGCTAATTTAGCCCTGAATGTGGATAATAGAGCGTCTTTCTGCGCCTAAAATTTGGCATTTAGAAAGCGATTTTGTATGTTGGTCAAAACTCAATGCAGCGAATGGCATAAGACATTGATAATCAACATATTTTTCTTGAAGGTTGACGCTTCCTTGCAATGCGTAATTAACACACCGCATTGTTTTACGAAAATTGTCTTAGATAACAATTGAGTATGCTATCAATGCACCCAGCAACACACAGTCGTGAGATTGACTGTTCGCGAGAAACACGAGGTCGATGGCTAAGGTCAGTAAATCTGTAAAGTGCGGTTAATTTTCAAGGTATTTTAGATAATTCAAACGAGAAATTGACAATGAAAAGAATGTTAATCAATGCGACTCAAAAAGAAGAGTTGCGCGTTGCGTTGGTCGATGGCCAGCGTTTATTCGACTTGGATATTGAAAGTCCGGGTCATGAACAGAAAAAAGCCAATATTTACAAAGGGAAAATCACTCGCGTAGAGCCGAGTTTAGAAGCAGCCTTTGTGGATTATGGTGCAGAGCGCCATGGCTTCCTTCCTTTAAAAGAAATTGCCCGCGAGTATTTCCCTGCTGATTATGTGTTCCAAGGTCGTCCAAATATCCGTGATATTTTGACCGAAGGCCAAGAAGTGATTGTTCAGGTGAATAAAGAAGAACGTGGCAATAAAGGCGCAGCCTTAACCACTTTTGTTTCCCTTGCCGGTAGTTATTTGGTGATTATGCCAAACAATCCACGTGCAGGTGGTATCTCTCGCCGTATTGAAGGCGATGAACGTATCGAATTAAAAGAAGCATTGAGTTCTTTAGATGTACCAGAAGGCGTTGGTCTTATCGTGCGTACAGCGGGTGTGGGTAAATCACCAGAAGAATTACAATGGGACTTAAAAGTACTTTTACATCATTGGGAAGCGATCAAACAAGCTTCACAAAGCCGTCCGGCGCCGTTCTTAATTCACCAAGAAAGTGATGTGATCGTTCGTGCGATCCGTGATTACTTGCGTCGTGATATCGGTGAGATCTTAATTGATAGCCCGAAAGTATTTGAAAAAGCGAAAGCACACATCAAACTTGTACGCCCAGATTTCATCAATCGTGTGAAACTGTATCAAGGCGAAGTGCCGCTATTTAGCCACTATCAAATTGAGTCACAAATTGAATCAGCCTTCCAACGTGAAGTGCGTTTACCTTCAGGTGGTTCGATTGTCATTGATGTGACAGAAGCGTTAACGGCGATCGATATCAACTCGGCGCGTTCAACTCGTGGTGGTGATATTGAAGAAACCGCATTAAATACCAACCTTGAAGCGGCGGATGAAATTGCTCGTCAATTACGTTTACGTGACTTAGGTGGCTTAGTGGTTATCGATTTCATTGATATGACACCTGTTCGTCACCAGCGTGAAGTAGAAAACCGTATTCGTGATGCCGTGCGTCAAGACCGTGCACGTATTCAAATTAGCCGTATTTCTCGCTTCGGCTTATTGGAAATGTCGCGTCAGCGTTTAAGCCCATCATTAGGTGAGTCTTCTCACCATGTTTGCCCACGCTGTCAAGGTACAGGTAAAGTGCGTGATAACGAAAGTTTATCACTTTCTATCTTACGTTTAATCGAAGAAGAAGCGTTAAAAGAAAATACCAAACAAGTACACACTATCGTGCCTGTACAAATCGCGTCTTACTTACTTAACGAAAAACGTAAAGCCGTTCATAGCATTGAAAAACGTCATGATGTAGATATTATCGTGGTGCCAAATGAAGCAATGGAAACGCCACATTTCAGCGTATTCCGTGTTCGTGAAGGTGAAGAGCTAAATGAATTAAGCTATAACTTAACGAAATTCCATGATGCACAAGACGATACATTTGTACCAGAAGAGTCTCTTGTTTCTCGCAATATCGAAACTGCAGCAGTGACCTCTGAGCAAGTGATGGAAAGTGCAGCAGTATCTTTATCGATCCCAACAGCTGCGCCTGCGCCAGTTGAGCGTAAATCGGAAGAACCGTCATTGTTTGCAAAAATTGTTGCCGCAATTAAAGGTTTATTTGCTTCTGAACCAAAAGAAGAAGAGAAAAACCAAAACAACCGCAACAATCGTAACAACAATCGCAATAATCGTCGTAATCAAGATCGTCGTAATAATCGCCGTTCTCGCAATAATGAAAACAACGATAATGCGAAAAATACAGATGAAGAAAATGCGCGTCCAACTCGCGAGCGTGTAAATAATCGTCGCAATCGTCGTAACGCAAATGAAGAAGTGACATCTGAAAGTGCGGTTAATTTTGCTAATGTTTCTGATGATAATCGTCAAGAAGAAAAAGCAGAGAAACCGGTAGCAGAGCGTCGTCAACGTCGTGATTTACGTAAACGTGTTCGTATTGATGACAATGCAACTGATGTAAACGAGAATGTTATTGAAGCGGTTGAAGTACCAGTTGTTGAGACTGTTCAAAATGAAGTGGTTGAAAACAATGTTACTGATAATGCTGAAGATAAACCACGTCAAGAACGTCAGCGTCGTACTCCACGTCATTTACGTACATCGAATAATCAACGCCGTCGTCGTAATGAAGTGAAGTCACCAATGCCATTATTTGCGGCAGTTGCTTCACCTGAATTAGCAAGCGGTAAAGTTTGTGTCGATTATTCTGTTGTGAATGCAGCGAAAGAAAGCAATTTCTTATCTGTGGATGAATTGCTTGAGCAAGAAAAAACGAAAAAAGGTGTAATCACACCTGCAACAGGTATTGTAATGGAAGAACAACCGGTAAAAACTCAACCGGCTTTAGATTTCATTACTCAACCAGCAAATGAAGCAGTGCAACAGAAAGTTCAAGAATCATTAGAACGCTTGCATCATAAATCAGAACCTGTTGCTCAAGTCGAAACAGCTGAAGTTGAACCACAAGAAAAAACAGAATTTGTTCGTTCTTATGTGTTCACTGGTCGTGCAGGTACCATTTCAGCGGTACAACACACTAAAGCAGCGATGACATTAGCTAAAGCACCAGATGAAGAGTCTAAACCATTCCCAATTGTAGAATGGACGGAGTCTCGCTATTACTTTAACGGTAAAGGCGCTGCAGGCCATCATAGTGCAATTAGCCATATTTATTCTGAAGCGACACAAGCGAAAGCAGAGTAATATCTCAATAATAAAGACGGAGCCAGTAGGTTCCGTTTTTTATATTGTGTATTTTTAAAACATAGTGATTTAAAAGTAGTCAGTCAGATAATTTTTTTATTTTCTTGCTTGACGGGGTGGGGGAAAAAACGTATTATTCACCTCGCTTAAATCACGGAGGAATGGTCGAGTGGTTGAAGGCACCGGTCTTGAAAACCGGCGAGGGTTTACGCCCTCCGTGAGTTCGAATCTCACTTCCTCCGCCATCAAATTCAAAAAATCCCTAAATCGAAAGATTTAGGGATTTTTGCTTTTCAGTCTATTAAAAAATATCTTATTTTTTGACCGCACTTTCTTGGGCCTCTTTAAAGGCAAGGTATTCTTCTAAGGTCTCAATCGCTTCTAAACATTTTTGACGGCGCGTTAAATAAATTGCCGCAGTTTGCTTATGCATATCTCGTTGAATATCTGTTTGAGCCGTATTAGCTTGTGCTTTGGCTTCTTCGTATTTTTCCGTGAGTTGCTGCAAGGCTTCATAATACTTTTCTAGACGCTCTCTAGGAGGGAGACGATGAATGCTATGTTGTGATTTGCTACTTGCAACTTGTGGCACAGTTATTTTGGGTTGAATGGGCTTTTTATGTTTGCTATTCATGGCTTCGGTCAAGGCGGTACATTGTCCTAAAAGATGTTCTGCCATAAATACAATTTGCTCTTCATTTTGATGGGGAATTTTACATAGCTTAGTTAAGCTTTGCCGGATTTCTTTGAGATAAAAACCGACGGTTTCAAAATCTTCGGTAAATAAAGTGCGGTTAAATTTAGCGTTGATTTTTTTATCAGAGTCAGCCTGATAGGCTTGAGTCAGTTGCTGTACTTTTTGCTCGAGCGTATTGAGTAATGATTGAATAGACATAAAAAAATCCCCGCATAATGTATGCAGGGATTATAACGATTAAAGGGTCATGGCTGCAATCCAACCGAACGCTAATAATGGGATATTGTAGTGAATAAAGGTTGGCACAACAGAATCCCAAATGTGGTCGTGTTTACCATCTATATTCAAACCGGATGTCGGCCCAAGTGTTGAGTCAGAAGCCGGTGAACCCGCATCTCCTAATGCTGCTGCTACACCTACGATAGCTACTGTCGCAAGTGGTGAGAAACCAAAAGAGAGACAAAGTGGTACATAAATTGAGGTGATAATTGGTACAGTTGAGAAAGAAGAACCAATACCCATGGTAATCAGTAACCCAACGAGTAACATTAAGAATGCCGCTACGCCTTTACTTTGAATCGCACCAGTTGAAAGTGCATCAACTAACTCTTTCACACCGCTTGTGGTATTAATCACGTTCGCAAAACCAGACGCTGCAATCATAACAAAGCCAATCATCGCCATTAAGCGTAAACCTTGTTGGAAAATATCGTTACTTTCTTTAAGTTTGAAGATACCGAATACACCGAAAATTGCTAAACCAACTAAACCACCAATAATTGTCGAGCTTGTGAAAAGCTGTGTGGCAAAAGTCGCGATAATGGCGATCACACTTGCGGTAATTTGAATAGGTTTAATGTTTGCAATGTGTTGTTCAATTTCAGTTGTAGTTGGTTCAGTCGTTGTTACAACATACTCGCGCGGTTTGCGATAGGTAACAAATACAGCAGTGAGTAAACCAAGAATCATACCAATCACAGGGATAAGCATAGCAAAAGAAACTTCACCTACACTGGTTTGTAAGCCGAGTGACGCACCAGCAAGATTGATATTTTTAACTAAAACGCTTTCAATAAAGATTTTCCCGAAACCGACAGGCAAGATCATATAAGTTGCGGTTAAACCAAAGGTAATAATACAAGCGACTGCACGACGGTCGATTTTTAAACGGTTAAAAATAGAAAGTAACGGTGGCACAACAATTGGGATAAACGCAATGTGCACTGGGAGTAAGTTTTGGGATGAAATAGCGAATAAAAGTAAAATACTAAGTAGCGTATATTTAAACCAAGCTAAATTTTTGCCGGTTGGTGTTTTATTCATTCGGGTAATGATTTTGTAGGCAAGCAAATCAGTGATGCCAGATTTTGAAATCGCAATGGCAAATGCGCCTAACATGGCGTAGTTCATCGCTACTTCAGATCCACCACCTAAACCACCTGTAAAGGCTTCAATGGTTTTTCCTAAACCTAAGTCACCACATAAGCCTGCAGTCAGAGCGGAAATCACCAGTGCGATAACCACGTTTACGCGCAGCAAGCTTAACGCCAGTAGCACGACAATTGAAATAACAACGGGATTCGATAACATATTGTTGTTCCTTATTGATTAATTAAAAGAAAAAGGTCGCATAAAAGAAAATTGATTTAAGGTTAAATGTCGCATAGTAATAAACTCCTGTAAATTAATAATAAAACAAAACCCCTCGAAAGTTGCCTTCCGAGGGGTAAGATTTTTTTGATCTTTATCTTGTCAGCTCGGAAGAAATCTTCCAAGCATGCCAACAGCCTGAAAGATTATTCAGTTGAATGGCGATGATGGTGACGAAGGATAAAGTTCATTTGAAACTCTCTTATTTAGATAACTAAATTGAATTACTTTTTAAAATACGGTAAACCGGAAATGATTGCAAGTTTTTTTTCTAAAAAATTTTAAAAATTAAAGTGCGGTCTGATTTTCATCTGTTTTTTCCGTTTCATCTGTTTGAGCAATATGTGGGAATCCCCCGAGATTTTTTAAATGATTGACCATATAGCAAAATAATTCTGCAGTGCGTTCAGTATCATAGAGCGCAGAGTGTGCTTGTTTGCCATCAAAAGGAATTTTTGCCGCTTGGCATGCTTTGACGAGCACCGTTTGCCCAAACATAAAACCAGCAAGCGTTGCCGTATCAAACATCCCAAAAGGGTGGAATGGATTGCGTTTTACACCTGTGCGTTCAGCCGCCGCCATGACAAAGCTTTGGTCAAAAGCCGCATTATGTGCCACGATGATAGAACGCTGACATTCCGCATCTTTTTGTCCACGACGCACCATTTGGAACAATCCTGTTATTGCGTCTAATTCAGATACGGCACCACGCAATGGATTGTGAATATCAATCCCATTAAATTTGAGAGATTCAGGATTAATATTCGCCCCCTCAAATGGTTCAATATGAAAATGGCATTTTTGGTCAGGTTGTAAATTGCCATTCTCATCCATTTTTAAGGTGATAGCAGCAAGCTCTAAAAGTGCATCTTTTTTTGCATCAAATCCCGCTGTTTCCACATCAATAATGACAGGGAAGTAGCCGCGAAAACGATTTTTTAATTGGTGGTGATAAGGAATTTCTTGAGAATTGGACATATTGTATCCTTTAAAATAAATAACGCAGGTAACCCTGCGTTATAAAAGAGCGAAAAAATTAACCGCACTTTTAATTAATTGCCTAGACCAGATTTTGAACTTTTATTTTCGATAAATTCAATTTTATAGCCATCTGGATCTTCAACGAAGGCAATAACGGTTGTACCACCTTTAACTGGGCCGGGTTCGCGAGTCACTTTACCACCACTTGCACGAACTGCTTCACAAATAGCATAAATATCATCAACGCCGATAGCAATATGTCCATATGCAGTGCCCTGTTCATATTTATCTACGCCCCAGTTGTATGTTAATTCAATTTCTGCAGCGCTTTCGCCATCTTCGTAACCTAAAAAAGCAAGCGTATATTTATATTCCGGGTTTTCACTCGTACGCAATAAACGCATACCTAAAACATCTTGATAAAATTTAATAGAGCGGTCTAAATCACCTACTCGCAGCATTGTGTGTAAAATTTGCATTTTGTTCTCCTTCATTATCTTTAGGCTAAAAATTCTACCATAAAATGCGATGTGGCGCGAATTAATCTTCGAAACTCGGGTAAATCACATCACATTTTTAATGTTATAAATTTACCCTACTATTATGCTAAGATAATACAAATCTTTTTATAAAAAGGAAAAAATGAATGAATACAACAGGCCTTTTTAATCTTTCTTGGCAACGTTATTTAAATTTACTGTTTTTATTATTAACAGTAGGGTTTTTAACGAGTGGAGTAGTCACGTTAATTGCAGCTAATTTAGATTATTTTTCTGATTTAGCCAAAATTTATGGTTTACAAACATTGCTTGTGGTGACAGTGGTATTAGGTATTTATTGCTTTATTCGAGAGAGTCGTCTACAAGCCAAAGAAAAATTAAAGTGGAAGACATATAGCCTCTTTTTTGTTGTTTCTGTCTTGATTGGCGCTTTATTTGCCTTAGTCGGCCAAACCTATCAAACGGGGGCTGATGTATGGCAGTTATTTGCTGTTTGGACACTTTGCCAACTTCCATTTTTATTATTATTTCCGAATGTGGCCTCTGCATTATTATTTGCCGCCACTGCCAATGTTGCGTTTTATTTATTTAATGAACAAAACTCGCATAACTCAATGTGTTATGCCGTTCTGATTAATACTGGATTCCTCGTGGTATCTGAATTATTCAGTAAAACTTTTCATGATCAACATTGGCGCATTTTACCCAAAGTATTTCTAGTACTGACTTTTGCCAGTTTATTCGGTTTAATAGTAATTTATGATGTGTACTTTTATGCTTATGCTTGGGGTGAGCTTGGTCGTTCATCACTCAGTTCTTTGCTAATTGCTATTCCTGCCTTAATCGCACTTTATGTATATCACAAATATCGCTTTGATTTTATTAATTTAATTATTTCAGTCATAGCCTTACTTGGCGCTTATTGCTTTTTGGCATCTCTTTTGATTCGTGGTGTAGAAGAGGGGGTGGTTTTAGGATTGATTGGCTTTATTTTCACAGTCATGGCAATCAAGTGGTTAGTGAAACTCTATAAACAAGAATATCCAAATAATAAGAAATTCCATTGGGCGATTTCAATACTATGGATGATAGCTTTATTGATAGCTTTCGTGACTATAGGTGTTTGGTTATTTTTATTTTTAGGTTTAGATGCGTCTAGTGCATTCATCGTTGGTATTCTTTTATTTGGTATAGCTTGGTTGATTACTTTAAATAAAGATAAAAATGAATACACTACAATTTTAGCAGGTTTATTTTTTCTGATCGCAAATAGTTTTTTAGGATTCTATTTGCTTGTTAAATTTGATGATTTTTTTCTTTTATTAGGATATGAATTTAGCGAGGATTCAAATTTCGGTATCTTTATCTCCGCACTGATTTTTCCAGTCATTATTATTGTTAGCTACAAATTGATGCCGAATTCTTTAGTGAGGATTCTACTGGTTACCCAGCTTCTCGTGTATTGGCAAATTTCCTATAATCTATATTTCCATAGTTACAGCTTGAATAATGCATGGTTTAACACATGGTTTAATAACACATGGTTTAATAACACATGGTTTAATAAAATCCAGCTCCTGAGTTCTATTGTACTCTTTTATTGGGTCATGCGACCTAATCAATCAGCGCGAATTCATTTAAAGCCTATTGCCTGGGGAACAGTATTATTCTCTCTATGGATCTCTGTGCCGTCGTATATGACGATTCCTTGGGTAGATTATGGCCTTATTGATACAGATGTTTCAAGTGATGTCATGCCAGCAGACGCGATGAGTCTTGATAATGTGTTGCAAGTTTTAAGTGGACAATTTTGGTCACACTTCCAGTTTGATGTTAGCCATATCTTATATTTACTTGTCTGTGCATTACCATTAATTGTCTATGCACTAATGAATAAGCATAGTGAATCCAAACACACAGAAGCAGTGTTAATTTTATTTGTATTAACCTTGTTTGCATTAGGCTTTGTTGGGATACCCGTTATTTTATATTTAACAGCGTTATTATTGCTTGTTTATTGGACGAACAGCCGTGCGTTCTTCGGTCTTTTGGTATTTGCCTTTGTTGTTTATTTAGGTGGGTTCTATTACCAATTGAGCATCCCATTACTCTATAAAGGGGTATTGCTAGTAAGCTTTGCCGTTATTTTTGCGATTGTTACTTTATTCTTGCATGCACGTTATAAAGCGCCTTCACAAAGTGCGGTCGAAAACCATTCTGTTTTTAAAGCACCGATTTGGCTTGTTGGCGTCTTTGTGATTGCGTTATTGGGGGCGGTGAACTATAAAGTGCAGCAATTTGAAGATGTGCTGGCTACCGGTAAGCCTATTGTTTTAAAAATCGCCCCTGTGGATCCTCGTTCATTGATGCAAGGCGATTATATGGTATTGAATTACGCTATTTTATCTGAGTTTCAGCAAAGTCAGGTTTTACCTGAATCAAATGAATCCCTTGAAAGCAATGAACCTATTGATACTGTTGAATCTAATGAAACCACAGGTATAGATGAACCAAGTCCTTCGGAAAAAAAAGCTTATATCCTTGTTCATCTTGATAAAAATCATGTTGCGACATTTTGTGAGGAGCAATCAGAGATACCAACAGATTTTAAACATTGCACACCAAATGTTTATTTACCAATTCGTTATAAAGGTGGTTGGCTTCCTAAATTACCAAGCCAAGATTATTTCTTTGCAGAAGGGAAAGGTGAATATTATGCACAAGCAGAATATGCAGAGTATCGCTTTAAAGACGGTATTTTGTTGCTAGCTCGTTTATTAGATAAGGATTTAAAAGGGCTATAAAGCATTGGTGACAAATAAGGGCGTATTTGATACGCCCTTATTTTTTAGATTATTGATTGGGTTATGATTATTTTACCGCGATCATCGAGCCAAAATTAAAACATTGGAACCATAATTCGACGTGTGAAAATCCGATGTTTTTTAACCGCTCTTTGTGGATGTTAATCGAGTCAGTACGCATTACATTTTCAAGTGCGGTGCGTTTTTGGCTCACTTCAAGCTCACTGTAACCGTTAGCACGTTTGAATTGGTGGTGGAGGTCAATAAGCAACTCATTCACTTTTTCATCTTCAAAACGGAATTTTTCAGAGAGCACCAACACACCGTTTGGGTTTAAACCTTGGTAGATTTTGGTGAGCAAGGCTACACGATCTTCCGGTGGTAAAAATTGCAATGTGAAGTTGAGCACTACCATTGAGGCGTTCTTAATTTCAATTTGACGAATATCATCGCAAAGAATTTCTACGGGTACATCACTATGATAAGCCGCAACGTGCTGACGGCAGCGTTCCACCATTGGCAAAGAATTATCGACACCGATAATTTTCACATTCGGTTGTTTAATATTACGTCTCATAGAAAGAGCTGCCGCACCGCGTGAACAGCCTAAATCATAGACTTGGCTGTCAGCAGTCACAAAACGTTCAGCCAACATACCAATCGCCGTGATAATGTTGGAGTAGCCCGGAATCGAGCGTTGAATCATATCGGGGAAAACTTCCGCCACGCTTTCATCAAAAGTAAAATCGCCCAGTTTTTCGATCGGGGCTGCAAAAATCGTATCTTTCATCATGATTGAATTCTGTTGTTGTATTGAGAGGGCATTTATTTAGATAAAATGCAAAAAACTGCGGTCATTTTAGTGAAAGTTTTTAAAGGATCAAATAAATTTCGCTTTTCAATTTAAAAGGCATGTCTTTTTCCGTATAATCAACGCGTTAATTATCCATTTTTAGAAAAATGAAAGGAATATAGAAATGATGCGTACACATTATTGCGGTGCATTAAACCGCAACCATATTGGACAAGAAGTAACATTAAGCGGTTGGGTTCACCGTCGTCGCGATTTAGGTGGTTTAATTTTTATTGATATGCGTGATCGCGATGGTGTCGTGCAAGTTTGTTTTGACCCTAAATATCAAGAAGCATTAACTGCAGCTTCAGGCTTACGTAATGAATTTTGTATTCAAATTAAAGGTGAAGTAATCGCGCGTCCTGACAATCAAATTAATAAAAATATGGCGACAGGCGAAGTGGAAGTGTTAGCGAAAGAATTACGCATCTACAACGCTTCTGACGTTTTACCATTAGACTTCAACCAAAACAACACCGAAGAACAACGTTTAAAATATCGTTATTTAGATTTACGTCGTCCAGAAATGGCACAACGTTTGAAAACCCGTGCAAAAATCACCAGCTTTGTGCGTCGTTTTATGGATGACAATGGTTTCCTTGATATCGAAACCCCAATGCTTACCAAAGCAACGCCAGAAGGTGCGCGTGACTATTTAGTGCCAAGCCGTGTGCATAAAGGCAAATTCTATGCGTTGCCACAATCACCACAGCTTTTCAAACAGCTTCTAATGATGTCTGGTTTTGATCGTTATTATCAAATTGTGAAATGTTTCCGTGATGAAGACTTGCGTGCAGATCGTCAGCCTGAATTTACTCAAATCGATGTGGAAACTTCTTTCTTAACTGCGCCAGAAGTACGTGAGATCATGGAACGCATGGTACACGGTTTATGGCAAAACATCATTGGTGTGGATTTAGGTAAATTCCCACAAATGACCTGGCAAGAAGCGATGACTCGTTTTGGCTCAGATAAACCAGATTTGCGTAATCCGCTTGAACTAGTCGATGTGGCAGATATCGTTAAAGATGTTGAATTTAAAGTATTTAATGAGCCTGCAAACAATCCAAACGGCCGTGTTGCAGTGATTCGTGTACCAAATGGTACTGAAATCACTCGTAAACAAATTGATGAATATACACAATTTGTTGGTATTTACGGTGCGAAAGGTTTGGCTTGGGCGAAAGTAAATGACATTAATGCTGGCCTTGAAGGCGTACAAAGCCCGATTGCGAAATTCTTAAATGAAGAGGTATGGAAAGCCTTAGCTGAACGTGTGAAAGCTCAAACCGGCGATATCTTATTCTTCGGTGCAGACAAATGGCAAACCACCACTGATGCAATGGGGGCGTTACGTTTGAAATTAGGTCGTGATCTTGGCTTAACTCGTTTAGACGAATGGCAACCGCTTTGGGTGATTGATTTCCCAATGTTTGAACGTGATGATGAAGGTAATCTTGCAGCAATGCACCACCCATTCACTTCACCAAAAGATTTTACGCCAGAACAATTAGAAGCGAATCCAACTGATGCGGTAGCAAATGCTTACGATATGGTGATCAACGGCTATGAAGTAGGTGGTGGTTCCGTCCGTATTTTCGATCCGAAAATGCAACAAACTGTATTCCGCATTCTTGGTATTAACGAACAAGAGCAACGCGAAAAATTTGGTTTCTTATTAGATGCATTAAAATTCGGTACACCGCCACATGCTGGTTTAGCATTTGGGTTAGACCGTTTAACCATGCTTTTAACGGGCACTGAAAATATTCGCGATGTCATTGCATTCCCGAAAACCACCGCTGCTGCTTGTTTAATGACTGAAGCACCAAGTTTTGCGAATCCACAGGCGCTAGCTGAGTTGAGTATTGCAGTGATTAAAGCTGAGTAGTTTCTGTTTTTAAAATCGACCGTAGTTTTACGGTCGATTTTTTGGTTTATTAAGTTATAGGTGTTATTACAAGGTATAAAATGGAACGTCCAATATCTGTAAGTGTGATTGCTTGGTTATCCATACTGGGGAGTGCTAGTGGTTGCTTTTCCCTACTTTATTCATTATTTGAAGAAACATTTAGTTTAAGTTTCGATCAGATTTTGAGACTATACCTAATAAATTTTGTTCTGGGTGTATTAATTTTTCTTACCGGTATTAAATTGCTTGAAGGGCAAAATAGTGGTCGGATCTTATTTATAATATCAGCTCTTTTATATATTGTGTGGAGCTGGATTAGCTACGGTCTTGACTCAACTTTATTTATTGGCTCAGTCGTTCGCTTAATTGTATTTGGATTAATTCTCTATCGACCAAGTGTAAATAAATATTTTACTCAAACTCCAAAAGTACCAGAGTAGAAGGGACTTGTTTCTCATAACTGTTCTAGGTTTTAGTATCTAGTATGAGCTAATGTGATTAAGTGCGGTCAAAAATTCAACTGATTTTGACCGCACTTTCTTTTTATTGAAAAAATTTTATTCACTTAAATACATCACTTTTTTGGTATGAATATGATGTGGTTTTATTTGTTTTGAAGTTATATCCTGAAATTTCAAAATAATTAGATTTTTACTCTTTTATTCTTCTTTAAAGGGAACTTTATTTACTTTACTCAAGGATAAAATTCTATTATAAATAGGTCCTTTTTAATTTATGGTCAATTTATAAGAGAACATTTTATGAGTGAAGTTTCAACTCCAGTAGAAAAATCAACATGGGCGAGTAAATTCTCTGCCTTAGGCCCTGGCATCGTGATGGCATCAGCAGCTGTTGGTGGTTCGCATATTATTGCATCTACCCAAGCTGGTGCGATCTATGGTTGGGAATTAGTGAGTATTGTTATTCTTGCTAACTTATTTAAATATCCTTTCTTCCGTTTCGGTGTTCAATATACCCTAGATACCGGTAATACGTTGTTAGAAGGTTACCGTCAAAAAGGGAAATTCTATCTTTGGTTATTCCTTGCTTTAAACGTTTTTGCCACAGTAATTAATACTGCTGCAGTGGGATTATTAACGGCAGCAATTTTAACGTTTATTACGCCAATTCCACTTCCAATGCCTGTATTAAGCTCATTAGTGATTCTTGTGACAACTGGCATTTTATTGTTGGGTAAATACCGTTTATTAGATAGTTTATCGAAAATCATCATGATTGCTTTAACGGTAACAACCGTGAGTGCTGTCGTGATTGCTTTTATGCGTAATGGTATCAATGGCGTAGCCGCACCTGATTTTGTAGCGCCTTCTCCATGGGAATTAAGTAAATTAGCGTTTTTAGTAGCCTTAATGGGCTGGATGCCTGCACCAATTGAAATTTCTGCTGTTAACTCTATGTGGGTGGTAGCAAAACGTCGTCTAACGAAAGTATCTTATGAAGATGGTTTATTTGACTTCAACGTGGGTTATATCGGTACAGCAATTTTAGCTGTCGTATTCTTAGCGCTTGGCGCATTGGTACAATATGGTTCTCCTGAAACCGTAGAGATGGTTGGCGGAAAATATATCGCACAACTTATCAATATGTATGCAAGTACTATCGGTGAATGGTCTCGCTTATTAATTGCAGTAATTGCGTTCATGTGTATGTTTGGTACAACAATTACAGTAATTGATGGTTACTCTCGTACCAATGTTGAATCTTTGCGTATCTTATTCGGTAAACAAGAAAGCTCTGTGAGAATTCTTAATATCGGTATGATTTTTGCGGCGTTATCTGGTTTAGCGATTATTTTCTACTTTAATAATGCAGTAGGCCCAATGCTGAAATTCGCGATGATTGCTTCATTTGTTTCTGCACCAATCTTTGCTTGGTTGAATTTATCTCTGACTAAGCACGCGAAACACAGTGTAAAAGGCGGATTATTGTGGTTATCCCTTATTGGTTTATTCTACTTAACTGCCTTTGCAGGCTTGTTTATCGCCCAACAAGCTGGCTGGTTAAACTAAAATAATTGAGATAATTACCGCACTTTAGTTTTAAAGTGCGGTAATTTTTTTGAAAGTTTTTAGCAGAAAAGGTATGATGCTGCCCATTCTCAATTATGTAGATGACGAGCTTGAAATATAAAAATAATCAATCGGTTCTCGTAGTAATTTATGCGGAAAGCACGCATCGTGTTCTTATGCTTCAGCGCCAAGATGATCCCAGCTTTTGGCAATCCGTTACGGGGACATTGGAAACCAACGAAACACCAAGAGAAACAGCAATTCGAGAAGTTTGGGAAGAAGTTGGATTAAAAATAGAAGAAAATTCGACCGCACTTTTTGATTGTAAAGAGAGTATAGAATTTGAAATTTTCCCGCATTTCCGCTATAAATACGCACCGAATGTGACTCACTGTCATGAACATTGGTTTTTATTGGCAGTTGAGCAGGAATTTGAACCGATATTAAGTGAGCATTTGGCGTATCAATGGGTTTCACCAGAACATGCGATCCAAATGACGAAATCGCCGAATAATGCCGAGGCCATCAAAAAATATTTGATGAACGGCTTTCCTCTATAGAAAAGAGGATTTAATTTAAAAACGTTTTTAAGATAAGAAGGAAAACAACATGGCAGGCCATAGTAAGTGGGCAAATATTAAACACCGTAAAGCAGCACAAGATGCGCAACGCGGTAAAATTTTTACAAAATTAATTCGTGAATTAGTCACTGCTGCAAAAATTGGTGGCGGTGATGTCAGTGCGAACCCGCGTTTACGTGCGGCAGTAGATAAAGCCTTATCGAGCAACATGACTCGCGATACCATTAACCGTGCGATTGAACGCGGTGTGGGTGGTGGTGATGACACCAATATGGAAACAAGAATTTACGAAGGTTATGGTCCGGGTGGAACTGCTGTGATGGTTGAGTGTCTAAGTGACAACGCAAACCGAACCATCTCACAGGTTCGCCCAAGTTTTACTAAATGTGGTGGTAACTTAGGGACAGAAGGTTCTGTGGGCTACTTATTCAGCAAAAAAGGCTTGATTTTAATTAGCCAAGGTGAAGAAGATGCGTTAATGGAGGCGGCAATTGAAGCCGGTGCAGATGATGTTCAACCACAAGATGATGGTTCATTCGAAATCTATACTGCGTGGGAAGATTTAGGTTCTGTGCGCGATGCAATCGAAGCAGCAGGATTTAAAATTGATAACGCAGAAGTGACAATGATTCCATCAACAACAGTTGATCTTGATCTTGAAACTGCGCCTAAATTGTTGCGTTTAATTGACATGTTAGAAGACTGTGACGATGTACAAAACGTATATCATAACGGTGAAATTAGTGATGAAGTTGCAGCTCAGCTGTAATTTTAAGGAGATTTATAATGAAATTATCTAAAGTATTACCAGCAATGGCCGCTCTTGTTGTTTTATCTGCGTGTGCAAGCGATGCACCAAAAATGGAAAACAAAGCGGAACAAATGGCAACCCCTACTGTAACGGATAAAACAGTAGTTTATACTTGTAACAAGAAAACTGTAACTGCAGTTTATCAATTCGAAAACCAAGAGCCGACAGCGGCAATGGTGATGGTGGGTAACAAAGTTATCGCGAAAGATTTCGCTCGTGATGCAGCTCAAAAAGACTTCACTTCATTTACTTCAGGCAAATATGTTTGGAACGTAGATAGTGGTTTAACTTTAGATAAATTTGATTCTGTTGTGCCAGTAAATCTTTTAATTAAAGGCAAAAAAGCAGATAAAATTGTTGTGAAAAACTGTGATGTAGATGCAAAAGCAACTGCAAAAGCAAACCAATAATTAACGCTAAAAACGGCCGGCATTGACCGGCCGTTTATTTTTGAGAATTTATGAGTATTATTTTAGGCATTGACCCAGGTTCTCGTGTAACGGGTTATGGTGTGATTAGACAAAATGGTCGCCATTTAGAATATCTCGGCAGTGGAGCAATCCGCACTCAGGTAGAGGATTTACCTACACGATTAAAACGAATTTATGCTGGCGTGACAGAAATCATCACACAATTTCAGCCTGATATGTTTGCCATTGAACAAGTGTTTATGGCTAAAAATGCGGATTCAGCTTTAAAACTGGGGCAAGCACGTGGTACGGCGATTGTGGCAGCAGTGAACCATGATTTACCTGTGTTTGAATATGCCGCTCGTTTGGTGAAACAGACTGTCGTTGGGATTGGTTCTGCAGATAAAGTTCAAGTACAAGATATGGTGACACGAATTTTGAAGCTCTCAGATAAACCACAAGCTGATGCGGCAGATGCTTTAGCCATTGCGATCACTCATGCTCATACCATTCAACATTCCTTGCATATTGCAAGCTCGGTCAAAACCACAGAAACACACGAAAAAATGACCGCACTTTTAAAAACAAGGTACAGCCGAGGTC
>ERZ773203.420-NODE-420-length-23432-cov-78.166745_pt1 | contig 23432 bp, 21 predicted proteins | sample MGYA00580529_ERZ773203 | MGnify/ENA primary metagenome ERZ773203 (study PRJEB29015, sample SAMEA2738176) | human oral metagenome | biome: human oral; feature: human-associated habitat; material: saliva | place: China | collected 2177 ... | reverse complement strand
CCAAGCCGGGCGAGAAGATGCAGTCCACGCAGGACAAGATCGGCCCCTACAACCTGCAGGACTTCACGCTCTACTACGTGCTGCGCCGCGGCGCGCGCCCCTCGAAGATCGCGTTCCTCGCCGAGAAGGCCTGGTCGGACGCCTCGGTCGGCTCCTGGCCGGTCGGCTTCCCCGAGGAGGACAAGGTCGCATACTCGCTCGAGGAGATCGTCAAGTGGGAGCGCCTGTTCCTGTGGCGTTTCTTCAGCCAGCAGTTCAAGCGCAGCGCCCTGCCCAACGGCCCCAAGGTCATGGCCGGCGGCTCCCTGTCCCCGCGCGGGGATTGGCGCATGCCCTCGGACGTGTCGGGCGCGGATTGGGTCGCGGAGCTCGACGAGGCCGTGAAGGGCCTGGTCGACTAAAGCACCGCGTCGCTCGGGCCGATTGCCCAGGCACGAGCGAATGCGATCAGCACACATGCCGTCGAGGTCCTTGGGAACAACGGAGACAGCGATCCGTTGCGTCCCGAGGGCCTCGACTCGCACCTCCGTCACACCCCTCTCAGCCATAGCACTCGCCCATTAGTCAGGAGGCGACACGATGCCCATCGCTATCAACGGAAACGTCAACGGAACTCAGATTTGGATACCCGACCACCACTGGTGGGATCACCCGTTTCTCTGGCCTCTCCCCAAGCGGCCCGAGGACGGCCAGCTCGACTGGGAGCGCCTCTTCCCCCATCAACGCGACGTTGTCCGTCGTTTTTCGTCGATCTTGCGCACGCTGTGGGGACTACCCCCGACGCTGCCGCCGGTTCCCTACCAGCCCTTCGGCACGCCGAGTCCGCAGGGGTGGGTGATGCCCCTGCGCACGCGCGCCCGAGCCTACCTGCAGATTGGCGGGATGCGCTGCGGAGGCTTTATCGAATCCCATCACCCCGTTCGAGGAACGGGCACATTTGCGCTGCTGATCGACTTCGGAGCTGGCTACCCATGGTTCGTTCTGCGCGCAGATGGCCGTCCCTGGCACGACAATCCGTGCGCTAATCACACACGAGCAGCCTCCGTACAAGTGAACGTTCTCGCGTGGCAGGCCACCACAAAACGGGTCTTGCCTAATAGCACGATCGACATCATCCCCCAGACCCTCCCTACGTGGGTGCGCACCATCTACCCAGAGCGGGACCGCGACGACTCATCTCTCTACGGCACTCTCGAGTCTCTGCCCGCACCGGTCGAGGAGCGCATCGAGGTTCAGGATGTCCCCGTATGGTGGAAGGAATCGCACGACCAGTTCTGGAAGCACTTCCTGCGACCAGATCCTCAGAGACCAGATCGCCACCCATACGGGGCAAACTCGATCGAGGAGGAGAATGCATACCAGTGCATCATCCAGTACGGATACCTCGTCGAGGAGTGGACGGAGCCCTTCGAGCCCTTGCCTCAACTGGCTGCACTCTACGAAGAGTCGGATTGATAATGAGCCAATGACCCGTCATGGCATATAACTGGTCTGGTCAACTGACCTAACAGCCACTCGGAAATCCGAGCTGTTTCCCGAGGGGTGGTACTCACGCGAGCACCGCCCCTCGGCTTACTCGCCGTGATCACTTCCGGGCTTCATCAGCCCATATGCTGCCCACTCCGCCTCGAAACTATGCTCGTATTCACACGCACGAGACCCTAATTTTCTGTATGGTTGCTTTTGACAGTTAGGTAAGCCTAGCTTTTCCTATTTCAGTCCCAACGCAGAAAACCTCTACGGAGAAATGATGTCTCGCACGACCACCTCCCTGGCCGCCATCGCCGCCGTTGCCGCCCTCGGCCTGGCCGCATGCTCTTCCGGCGCCACCACCTCGTCCCCCCAGTCCTCCGCTTCTCCGAGCGAGACCATGCAGGCCACCCAGGCCTCGTCCATGACGGTCGAAGCGAACGACGGCACGGTGGAGATCAAGCTGCCCGTGACCCGCGCGGCCTCCCTCGACAACCGCACCTTCGAGGTGCTGGCGCAGTGGGACGTTCACCTCGTCGCCGCCCCCAAGAAGCTGATCCCCACGACCATCACCGCGTTCAACGGTGAGGACGTCGCCGACGTGGGCATGCACCGCGACCCCAACCTGGAGGCCCTGGTCGCCGCCGAACCCGACCTCATCATCTCCGGCCAGCGCTTCTCCAAGTTCGACGCGCAAATCAAAGAGCTGGCCCCCGACGTCCCGCTCATCAACCTAGAACCGCGCGACGGGCAGCCCTTCAATGAGGAACTCATCCGCGAAGTCACCGACCTCGGTGAGATATTCGGCAAGCAGGCCGAAGCCCAACAGCTGGTCGACAACTTCAACGCCTCGATCGAGCGCGCGAAGAACGCCTACGACGGCTCCTCCACCGTCATGGCGGTTGACGTCTCCGGCGGCAACATCGGCTACGTTGCACCCGGCAAGGGACGCACCTGGGGACCAGTTTTCGACCTGCTCGGCCTGAAACCCGCCCTTGAAGTTGAGGGCGCGACCGACTCGCACACCGGCGACGACATTTCCGTCGAGGCCATCGCCGAAGCTAACCCGGCGTGGATCTTCGTTCTCGACCGTGACGCCGCCATCACCAAGGACGGCTCAAACACGCCAGCCGAAACCGTCATCAACGACAACTCCGCTCTGCAAAACGTCACCGCCCTGCAGAACAAGCAGGTGGTCTACGCACCCAACGACACCTACACCAACGAATCCATCATCACCTACACGGAGATTTTCAACTCCATCGCAGACGCCTTCGAAGCCGCGAAGAAGTGATCCTCTGACACACAAGCGGGTGCCGCCCATGCGGGCGGCACCCGCACCCCCTTTTCTTATGACACACTCCCCCGCCACCGCGCCTCCCACGGACGCCGCCACGACGCGCGAGACCACCCCAGCCTCGTCGAAACGCCGCCCCCTGGCGCTCACCCTCGCAGCCCTCACCGTCCTGGCCCTCCTGGTCCTGTCCCTGTCCACCGGCGAGTACTCGATCCTGTCCCAGGACGACGGCTGGCACATGTTCCTGACCGTGCGAGTCCCCCGCACGATCGCGCTCATCCTGTCCGGGGCCGCCATGTCGATGAGCGGCCTCGTCATGCAGCTGGTGACCCAGAACCGCTTCGCCGAACCATCAACGACGGGCACGACCGAGTGGGCGGGCCTGGGCCTGCTCATCATCATGATCGCCTGGCCGGGCGCCCCCATCCTGGTGCGTATGACATGCGCCATCGTCTTCGCTTTTGCGGGAACCATGGTCTTTTTCGCTCTGCTTCGCCGCGTCTCCCTGCGCTCATCGCTGCTCGTCCCCATCATGGGCATGATGCTCGGCGCTGTCGTCTCCGCGATCTCCACGTTCATCGCCCTGGAGACAAACACCATGCAGAGCGTCGCCGTATGGTTCCAGGGATCCTTCACTTCCGTCTACGAAGGCCAGTACGAGGTGCTCTGGATCGTCACAATCGTCGTCGCAATCGTCTTCGTCATAGCCGACCGCCTCACCGCTGTCTCTCTGGGCGAAGACATCGCCGTGTCACTCGGCGTCAACTACCACCGCATGGTCCTCATCGCGACAGGCCTAGTCGCCGTCGCAACCGGCGTCGTCACCGTCGTCGTCGGCTCCCTGCCGTTCCTGGGCCTCATCGTGCCGAACCTCGTCTCCATGTCGATGGGCGACAACCTACGCACAAACCTACCGTGGGTGTGCCTGGCGGGCATCGCCCTGGTGACAGTCACCGACCTGCTCGCCCGAACAATCATCTCCCCCTTCGAAATGCCTGTCTCCGTCATCCTGGGCATCCTCGGGGCATTCGTCTTCGTCGCGCTCGTGCTGCGCCAAGCCAGGAAGGGGACCACACTGTGACCATTGTTTATGCTCCGGGAACTGACGGTTCCCACTCCCCGGCCACGGCCTCGTCCATCACGCGCCCGACGCGGCGCACCGGGGCCTTCGTCTCCCCCGCTGCCCGCCGACGCTGGTGGATCATTTTCAGCGTCGTGTGCGCCATCGCACTCCTGGCCTGCATCGGGCTGCTCACCTGGAAGAACCCGGCGCAATTCGGCACCCCCGTGTTCTGGAGGCTCGCCCGCAGGCGCGCTTTCGCAATCCTCGCGATCGCCCTGGTGGCCGTGTGCCAGGGGATGGCCACGGTCGCCTTCCAGACGGTGGCGAACAACCGCATCATCACGCCCTCAATCCTGGGCTTCGAGTCCCTCTACCGGGCGATCCACACGTCCACGATTTTCTTCCTGGGCGTCGCTGGACTCAACGCGTCGGCCACCGTCGGAAACTTTGTCGGGCAGCTCGCCCTCATGATCGCCCTCACGCTCGCGCTCTACTCGTGGCTGCTCACCTCCCAGCGCGCCTCCATGCACGCGATGCTCCTCATCGGCGTCATGCTGGGGGCGGGCCTCGGCTCCATCTCGACGTTCATGCAGCGCCTGCTCACACCCTCCGAATTCGACGTGCTCACTGCGCGCCTGTTCGGCTCGATCGCGAACGCGCAGAAGGAGTACTACCCCATTGCCGTTCCGCTCGTTGCTGTGGCGGCACTCGCCCTCCTCCTCATGAACACACGCCTATCCGTTCTCTCTCTGGGCCGTGAAACCGCCACAAACCTGGGTCTTAACCACCGGCGCACATCGGTGGCAGTCCTCGTCCTCGTGTCGATCCTCATGGCCACGTCGACCGCCCTCGTGGGTCCCATGACGTTCCTCGGGTTCCTCGTCGCGACGCTGTCCTACCAGTTCTCCGACACCCACGACCACCGCTACATCTTTGCGATGTCGGTCGTCCTGGCCATCGCGATCCTGGCCAGCGCCTACTTCGTCATGAATCACGTGTTCAACACGCAGGGCGTCGTTTCCATCATTATCGAGTTCGTCGGCGGGCTCGCGTTCATCGTCACTATTTTGCGGAAGGGCCGCCTGTGATTTCCATTGATTCCGTCGTCAAACAGTATTCATCCTCCGTGCGCATCGGCGAGATCTCCCTAGAGATCCCCGCGGGTGGTATTACGGCGCTGGTCGGCCCCAACGGGGCGGGCAAGTCCACGCTGCTGACCATGATCGGGCGTCTCCTCGGCATTGACGCGGGCACCATCGAGGTCGGTGGCCTGAACGTGGCGACGACGAGGTCCTCCCAGCTGGCGCGCACCCTGTCGATCCTGCGCCAAGAAAACCATTTCATTTCGCGCTTGACGGTCCGACAGCTGGTTGGTTTCGGTCGCTTTCCGCACACTCGAGGGCACCTGAACAGCGAGGACGAGGCCATCATCGACCGCTACATCGGCTTCCTTGACTTGGGGGACCTTCAGGGCCGCTACCTGGATCAGCTCTCTGGGGGCCAGCGCCAGCGCGCCTATGTCGCAATGGTTTTGGCACAGGAAACCGACTACGTTCTGCTGGATGAGCCGCTCAACAACCTGGACATTGCGCGCAGCGTGGAGATGATGACCATGCTGGAGCGAGCTGCCCGCGAGTTTTCGCGCACGATCGTCATCGTCCTGCACGACATTAATTTCGCGGCCCGCTACGCATCAACGATCTGCGCGCTGAAGGACGGGCAAGTCGCTTTCATGGGTTCACCTGCGTACATCATGCGCGACGATGTCCTCACCGACATATTCGACACGCCCGTCACCGTCGTCCCAGGCCCGAACGGTCCGATCGCCTGCTACTTCTGAGCGCGCACGCGCGCTCAGCCACGGCTCGACTCAGGTCGGTCCCCCGACGCTCACCCGGCCTCGTCGGTCACGAGGCCGGGGCCAGGTAGAATGGTCGCGCGGCCCACGCGCGGCCCGCGTGAAACGGCCGTAAAACATCCACCGTCCCTGGGGGTTCCCGTGTCCATCGCTGCGATTGTCTTTGTCGTTTTCCTCGCCCTGACGCTGATCGCGGGCGGACTCTACCTCTTTGCCTCGGGCCTGGCCGCGCGCGCGGACGCATGCCGCCCGCCCCTGGGCCTGCGCCTGCGGGGCGTCGAGAGCGGGTCGCGGGAATGGCGGCGTGCTCACCGCGCTGCCTGGCCGATTCTCTTTTGCGGCGGAGTCCTCGGCACCGCCCACGGCATCGCTCTGGCCGCCATGCCCTTCATGGACGCACCTGCCTCTATTCCCTTCGTCTTCGTCCTCTCCGGCGTGATTGTCGAGGTCGGCATGTGGTTGGTCGCACGCGGCGCTGGGAAGGCGGCGCTCAGGTAACATCGTCGTTCACCGGGGCCGCGCGCTGCGTGCAATCGAGTGGGAACCCCGACCTCGTTGCTCTCAGACGGGGCCAGGGTTCCCGGGCTTGAAGGCCGCAGTCAGGCGGTGGGCCGCTCGCGCCGATCCAGCATGAACAGCGCCAGCTTCGAGGGTTCAAGCGCGCGGACAGCGTGAGGCAGTCGCGTGCCGAAGTGGATGACGTCGCCGGGGCGAAGGACCACGGTGCGACCGTCGGCCTCGATTTCGAGGGCACCTTCGAGGGTCTGCAGGATGACGGGCATGGCCGCCGTGTGCTCACTGAGGATCTCGCCGGTATCGAAGCTAAAGAGGACGAGGCGCACACCCTCTGCGTGCATGACCGTGCGCGAGACGGTGGCTTCTTCGTTGATCTGGATCATCGAAGCGATGTCACTCAGGTCCGTCATGATGGGCGTAGGGACCTCGGTGTTGGAATCGAGCGAGAGGCTCACCTGTTCTCCTTGGGTTTGCGTGCGACGATGGCGACGCCGCACAGATGTCGGTCGTACTTCTTGAACGTGCGCGCCATCGTGGTGACGCGTCGGCGCAAGTCTTTGTCACGGGCGATGTTGCGGGCGATCCGCAGGGTCCCACGCACGCCCTCGTCGGCAAGCATGCGGCCTGGCTTCAGCAGGGCCATGGGTGCCTTGCGTGTCTCTTCGACGACCAGGCCCGCTTCTTCGAGAACCGCTCGCCAACCGGCGACCGTGAGTGGCCGCGCGTTGACATTGATCGCGCGCGCGAGCGCACGGCGGATCTCGGTGGCGGGTTCCTCGGCGATGGTCTCGGGGCGCATCGCTAGCTCGTGGATGACGTAGCGTCCACCCGGGCGTAGGATACGCGCCGCTTCCCCTACGATCGCGCGCTTAGCTTTCTCACCCTGCATGGTGAGCATGGCTTCGCCGACCACGACGTCGGCACTAGCGTCCGGCAGACCTGTTTGGGCGGCATCCGCGTTCACACAGTGTCCCACGCCCGAGGCGATGGCATCGACGCGCGCGCACGCGTCGGGGTCCCGCTCGACCCCCACGTAGGAGGCGGGGCCAACACTGATGATCGAGCGTGCTGTTACTCCCATTCCTGGAGCGAATTCGACGACATCCGCGCCGGGGATGACCGCTCGTTTGAGGGCCCACATGCTCAGCGCGAGACCCCCGGGGCGCAGGACTGTCTTTCCTGCACGGGCGAGCACCCAGTGACCGGGCGTCTTCTCGACGGGCCGGTTGGCATATGGCAGGGTCCCCGCCGACGATTCAACGTGAGGTGACATATACGCAAGTATAGCGTTATCTATTTACGTGCGCAGAGATGCACCCCTGCTCAATCGTCGAACGGAGACCCTCCGTCAGCGCTCACAGACCAATGATCTGACCGAACTCACGCTTAATCAGTTCGAGGCGCTCGTACGCCGCCTTCCACGGAACCGGCTCCCCCTCGGGGGCAGGCAGGATGACCTCGAGATAGCACTTGAGCTTGGGTTCCGTGCCCGACGGACGCGCGATCACGCGGTCCCCGGCCTCGGTCAGTACCAGCACACCGTCCGTGGGCGGCAGGCCCTTGTAGCCCTGCGCCAGGTCAGAGACCTCGACGACGGGTGAACCTGCGAGTTCGCTCGGCGGCTGCGCGCGCAAGCGCGCCATGCCGGTAGCAATCTGCTCAATCTCCTCGACGCGGAAGGTCAACGGTCCGGTCACGTGCAGGCCGTGAGCGTGGGCCAGACGGTCCAGTTCATCCCACGCGGTGCGGCCCTGAGCCTTGAGCGCGGCGAACAGCGACGCGGCAACGACAGAGGACGCAATGCCGTCCTTGTCGCGCGCGATGGCGGGGTTCGGGCAGAAACCGATCGCTTCTTCATAGCCGAAGGCCAGCTGCGGAGCGCGGGCGATCCACTTAAAGCCCGTGAGCGTCGTGTGATGTTTGAGGCCGTGGGCATGCGCAATGCGGGCCAGCAGACGCGAGGAGACGATCGAGTTTGCGAGCGACCCCTCCAGGCCGCGCGACGCCAGGAATTCTCCTAGCAGGCAGCCGATCTGGTCACCGCTCAGCGGACGCCATCCGGCCTCGGCCGCAGGGTCAGGGACCGCGAGCGCGCAACGGTCCGCGTCGGGGTCCACAGCGATGATAAGGTCGGCGTCCTCGCCGCGAGCCTGCTCGATGGCCATGTCGAGGGCTCCGGCTTCCTCGGGGTTCGGGAAGGGAACCGTCGGGAAGTCCGGGTCGGGTTCGGCCTGGGCGGCGACGATTGACACGTTCGTGAAGCCGGCCTGGGCCAGCACGCGCGAGGTGAGGGACGCGCCCACGCCGTGCATGGCCGTCAGGACGATGCGCAGGTCCGCGCGGACATCAGCGTCGCCGGAGGCCAGCTTGACGGCCTCCGCGACGTACTCGTCGCGCGGGTCCACGGCCTCGACCAGGTCATCGTTCATGGGGACTTCGTCAGCGGGGGGCGTGGCCTCGATGGCCGCCGCGATCTCGGCGTCGAAAGGCGGGACGATCTGGACTCCCTGGCCATCGCCCGTAACGACGCTTCCACCGAGGTACACCTTGTAGCCGTTATCGGGGGCGGGGTTGTGCGAAGCGGTCACCATAACGCCCGCGTCTGCGCCGTAGTGGCGCACCGCGAAGGAGGTCAGCGGGGTCGGGTTCGCCTGGGGCAGCGCGAGGACACGCACGCCGGCGGCAGAAGCGACACGGCACGCGGCCGTAGCAAACTCGGAGGAGCCGTAGCGGGCATCGCAGCCCACGACCAGGGTGGGGGTACCCGTCGCGTGACGCTTAATGACCTCGCACAGGCCGGCGGTCGCTCGGATAACGACGGCCAGGTTCATGCGGGATTCGCCGGGGCCCACGACGCCGCGCAGGCCGGCAGTTCCGAACTCGAGGGGACCGTTCATGGCGGCGCCCACGCGGGCGAGGGCCTCTTCGTCGCCGCCACGAGCTGCCTCAATGTCGGCACTCAGGGACGAGGCCGTGGCCGGATCGGGGTCATGGTCTGCCCAGCGCTGGGCCAGTTCAAGAAGTTCCATAGTGTCAGTCTTCCAATTCTGCCAAGATGGCGTTAGTTGCGGAGACTCCCAGGCGAGAAGCTCCTGCTTCGATCATGGCGAGCGCCGTGTCGGCGTCGCGGATGCCTCCCGAGGCCTTGACCCCCAGGGCGTCGCCGACGGTGGCGCGCATGAGGGCGACCGCGTGGACGGACGCCCCACCTTGGGGGTGGAAACCCGTGGAGGTCTTCACAAAGTCAGCTCCGGCAGCCATGGATGCCGTGCAGGCGGCGACGATTTCATCGTCAGTGAGAGCTGCGGACTCGATGATGACTTTCAGGACGCGTGGGGCTGGGACGACGCGGCGCACGGCAGCAATCTCTTCTTCCAGCTCGTGCAGGCGTGCGTCCTTGACCAGCTCGATGTTGATGACCATATCGATCTCGTCCGCACCGTCGGCGACTGCCTGCGCCGCCTCGAAGGCTTTGACCTGCGGCTTGACCGCGCCCGAGGGGAAGCCGACGACGCAGGCCACCTTCAGTCCATCGGGCACATCCAGCGGAAGCATGGACGGGGACACGCATACCGAGAAGGTGCCGGCGCTGGCCCCTTCCTCGATAATGCGTGCCACGTCCTGGCGTGTCGCTTCCGGCTTCAAGATCGTGTGGTCGATCAACGCGGCCACGTCACGCTTCTTCATGGAGCAGCCTTCTCCTTGTCTCAGAGCGCTGCCAGGGGCAGGGCGAGCTCCATCATCGCGGTGAAGGCGGTCTGGCGCGACTGCGCGTCCGTGACTTCACCGGTGACCAGCGAATCGGAGACCGTGAACATAGCCAGGGCCTCGACACCCGCGTGCGCGGCGGTCGCATACAGGCCGGCGGTCTCCATCTCGACTGCGAGGATGCCCATGCGCTGCCAGGCCTCGTTAAAGGTCGGGTTCGCGTTGTAGAAGACGTCGGAGGACATGATGTTGCCGACGTGGAAGGGGACGCCCCGCTCGCGGGCGCGGCGCACCACGTCGTCGATCAGGTTGAAGGAGCCGATCGGGGCGAACTGGCCGGGCAGCTGGTACTGGTCCATGAACGCGCTGTTCGTGCAGGCGCCCTGCGCGATGACGACGTCGTACAGGTGCATGTTGGGCTGGAGGGAACCGCAGGTTCCGATGCGGACCAGGCGCTTGCAGCCAAACGTGTGGATAAGCTCGTAGGCGTACAGGGAGATTGAGGGGATACCCATGCCGGAACCCATGACGGAGACGGGGGTGCCCTGGTAGGTGCCGGTGAAGCCGAGCATGTTGCGCACGGCGTTGAACTGCTGGACGTCCTCCAGGTAGTTCTCAGCGATAAACTTGGCGCGCAGCGGGTCGCCCGGCAGCAGGATGGTCTCGGCGATGGGGCCGGTGGGATCAATGTGGGGTGTCGAACGCATGTGTCGTGTCCTTTGTCATCTCAGGGAGCTGTGCGCTCCTCTAGGCTTCGTTACCTATAGGGCAAGGCTAGGCCCTACATTATCAATATGTCAATATTAACTTTGACAAGTGTTCTTTCTCTCTATCTCTACACCTCCTTCTCCAAGCCCTCTCACTCGCTCATTTCCAGCAGCCCAAGAGCCAAATCCTGATCCACCACCAGATGCGTGGCAATCCCCATGCGCAGCGCCGTGTCCAGCGCGCGTGTTTTCATGAACCCCCCCGCAACGACCAGCCGCACGGGCCGACTACACAGACGCTCCAACGAAATGCTGACAGTACGGGCCTCAAGCTCGGGAAGCGCAATCTGGCCAGCCGCCGTGAAAAAGTGAGAAAGCGCGTCACCGACAGCATCGCGCAACAGCGCATCCACTTCCTCCCCATCCAGATGCCCGAGGTTGAGAGAAATGACTTCATCGCCGATCGCGCCGATCGTAAAGACAGCCACGTCAACGTTGCGCCCCTCCTCCAGGATCTTCATGATCGCCCGATCCTTGCACACGATCGATGCCGTCTTCGTGGACTGAAAAATGACAGGCAGGGGCAGGTAGCGCGGCTGAGCGTTAAAAGCATCGCAAAATGCACGCATCACCTCAAAATCGTGCGTCGCACGCGCGGAGAAAGATGTCCCACCCTTGAGCTGAACAACTCGCACGCCCTGGCGCGGAGAACGCTCCAAGTGAGAAGCAAGCGCATACATCGTGCGACCCCACGAGATACCCACGCGCATGCCGTCGTGCACCAACTGGCTCACCAGGTCCGCGCCGACGCGCCCAACCTCATCGATAGCTTCCTCCTCGGTCACTGCGTGCCCGTGCGCGACGCGCACGCATGCCAGACCGTAGCGCTGCTCCAGTCGGGCAGCCAGTTCGGAAGCTTCCTCCCGAGGATCATGTATCGTGATCGTCACGAAACCACGATCGCGACCATGAGCGAGGAGCTTAGCCACGGTAGGACGCGAAAGCCCCATACGGGCGGCGATGTCAACTTGGCTCAAATCCTGCTGGTAATAGAGTTTGAGAGCATCAACAGCCTGCTCGTCGCGCTTATCCACGTGTACTCCCTCCTCGCCCTGGCCGCGCCGCGATCAAGACACGGTCTCCAGAACAACCCCGCGGGCAGCGAACGTGCCCCCCTCGGTAATCTCGATTGCACCTGATAGGGTCTCAACTGCGCGAGCAATTCGCCACTCGTCGTCGGTGTGGAGAGTCAGCAGAGGCTGTCCCCTCGACACGGTCTCCCCCGGCTTAGCGTGGATCTCGATGCCCGCACCAGCCTGCACCGGATCCTCCTTAACGGCTCGCCCCGCGCCGAGTCGCCACGACGCCACACCCACGCTCAGGGCATCCATACCGACGATCATACCGTCAGCCTCAGCACACACCTGATGGGTGTGCACGGCACGAGGCATGGGAGCGTCCGGATCACCCCCCTGCTCGCGGATCATCGCACGCCAACGATCCATCGCGCGCCCGTCTTCAAGGGCCGCCTCCACATCAACGTCGTGCACGCCAGCAAGATCAAGCATGTGACGCGCCAATTCGCAGGTCAGCTCAACGACGTCAGAGGGACCACCGCCGGCCAGGACTTCGACAGACTCCTCGACCTCGAGCGCGTTGCCGATCTTGCGCCCCAGGGGAACGGACATATCGGTGAGCAGGGCGCGCGTGGCCACACCCGCGTCGCGTCCCAGGTCCACCAGAGTGCGCGCCAGTTGACGCGCACTGTCAATGTCCTTCATGAATGCTCCCGACCCGACCTTGACATCCAGGACGAGAGCGCCCGTCCCTTCAGCGATCTTCTTACTCATGATGGAACTAGAAATCAACGGAATGGACTCAACGGTTGAGGTGATGTCACGCAGAGCATAGAGCTTCTTGTCCGCGGGCGCCAGACCAGACCCCGCCGCGCAGATGACCGCGCCGCAGCCGTTACCGAGCTGGGACAGGATCTCCTCGTTGGACAGATGAGCGCGCCACCCAGGGATGGACTCCATCTTGTCCAGAGTACCGCCCGTATGCCCCAGGCCTCGGCCCGACAGCTGGGGAACAGCCACCCCGAAACACGCGACGAGCGGCGCCAGGGGGAGCGTGATCTTGTCACCCACACCTCCCGTAGAGTGCTTATCAGCAGTCGGCTTTCCGATCCCAGAGAAGTCCATGCGCTCCCCCGACCGGATCATCGCGTCCGTCCACCTGGCGATCTCGTCCCGCGTCATTCCCCGCAGGAAAACAGCCATGGCCAAAGCAGCCATCTGCTCGTCCTTGACAACGCCCTTCGTGTAGGCGTCGATCGTCCAGTCGATCTGCTCGGGGGTCAGGGCACCCCCGTCGCGCTTCGTTCGAATAATGTCAACGGCATCAAAGAGCGCCATCGTATCCTTCTTTCGTGTCGGACGAGGCCGGGGCAGGTAGCGCCCCGACACTGTCCAGGTCGTGTGGGCCAAAGGCACCAGGGAGGACCTCGCTCATGGGAGCAACGCCTTCCGGCATGAGAACCAAGCAGGAGGGGCCGCCGTGCTCATAGATGAGCTGGCGGCACCTCCCGCACGGGGAGACAGGGACCTCGTCACCGTTGACAGCAACGACCGCGACAAGCGCTCCACCACCGCTACGGATCAGCTCCGACACCATGCCGCACTCGGCACACAGCGTCACCCCGTACCCCGCGTTCTCAACGTTGCACCCACTCACGATTCGCCCGTCCTGCGCCAGTCCGGCGGCGCCAACGGGGAACCCCGAGTACGGGCAGTATGCCCGCTTCATCGCGTCAATGGCACTGCCCAGCAGGGCATCCCAATTGATCGACGTCATCGGTGCATCATCCTTCACTTCATGTAGGGAACGTTCTCAGCCGCGGGAGCACGCGACTTGCCGACAAACCCAGCCACCGCGATGATCGTCACCACGTAGGGAATCATTGACACGAGATTGCCCGGGACAGCGTTAGACAGATTGGGCAGCAGGTGTGCCGTCGCCTGAGCAAAACCGAACATGACAGCGGCCGCCATGGCTCCCAGCGGATTCCACTTACCCAAGATCAGCGCAGCGAGGGCGATGTAGCCGTTCCCTGCGGAGATATTGTCCGTGAATGCCAGAGACGATCCAATCGTGAAGAACGCGCCACCCAGACCCGCGAGGGCCGAACCCAAGACCGTGTTGTTCGTACGCGTACGCTGCACGTTGATGCCAACCGTGTCTGCTGCCCGCGGGTGCTCGCCACACGCCCGCAGGCGCAAGCCCCAACGGGAACGGAACAGGAAGAAGGCCAGCGCGGCGACCACGACGTACATGATGTAGACGAGGATCGTCTGATTGAACAGCGCGGGGCCGATCACCGGAATCTCAGACAAGCCCGGAATCTTAATGGTCGAGAGCGAAAACTGGTTGGTGTTCAGGTTCAGCATCGACTTCTTCATCACCGTTCCACCGAAGAAAGTGGTCAGGCCCAGCGCCAAAACGTTCAACACGACACCGACGATGACCTGATCAACGCCATACTTGACGGAGAACAGAGCCAGAAGCAGGCCCATGAAAGCGCCCGCAACAGGCGCGGCGATCAGACCAGCATAGGCATTGTGGAAGTACGAGGCCACGAGGACACCCGCGAACGCGCCAACCAGCAGGTCACCTTCAATTGCGATGTTAACCACGCCGACTCGCTCGGAAATAACGCCGGCGAGAGCACCGAAGATCAGCGGCGTCGACAAGGCAACCGTCGACACCAGGACCGAGGTAAGCGTTACGCCACCAGTGGTAGAACCCGAACCGGCGAACACGAGGAACCCACAGACAGTCGACAGGCCAACGAGGACCACCACGATGATCCGGGCCCACGAGGGGGTCCGCATCCTGCGAGCCGTCGTCACCAGGGACCACGCGGCAGCGGCGATCGCAATGACCGCGAGTCCCCACACAATGGGCGCGCCGGCAGTCACGATCTCAGGGATCACGTACGACTGCGACTTATCGTTGAGGATGATACGCACATCACCACTCGTCACGGCGGCAAGAATCACCAGGAGAACGCTGGCAGCAACGTAAACCCCGGGAAGTTTCCAGGACCGCTTGGTCTCAATCAGCGTTTGTGCTCCACGCTCACTTGTGCTCATCACTGACCTCCTTCTCAAGTGCTTCCACGCGTCGGGCGTCAGGAAGACGGAACATCCACCGCACCAGCGCCGGGGCGGCAATCAGCAGCACGATCACCGACTGCAGAATCAAAATCATGTCGATCGGCACGCCCTTGGTCTGCATCAGGTAACCACCAGCCTTGAACGCGCCGAACAGAAGACCCGCACAGAACGTGCCCAGCGGCTTATTGCGGCCCAGCAGAGCAACGGTGATCGCGTCGAAACCGATCGTTCCGGCGACATCGCGGGACACGTAACCCAGGGTGCCCAGCGCCTCGTTCGCACCCGCGAGACCGAGGAACGCACCCGAAATCACCATCGTCACAGCCGTAATCTTCTCCACCGAGATACCCGCAGTACGGGCAGCAGCTGCGTTCGTTCCAACCGCGCGGATCTTAAAGCCGAGCGTCGAGCGCTCCATCAGCCACCAGAAGAAAGCTAACGCAATAATCGAAACGATGAAACCAGCGTGAAGACGGAACGGCAGGGGCAGAATCCTCACCAACTCAGCCGATTCCGCTACGTCGGCGGTCACCGGCTGGTTCAAGCCCGGCGCCTGCCACGACTTCAAACCGAGCGTGTATCCCAGACCAAGGGCCGCAATCATGTTCAACATGATCGTCACAATGACCTCATTGGCACCCGTCTTCGCCTTCAGAACACCCGCAATGCCCGCGTACAAGCCACCCGCAAGCATAGCGGCGGCAATCGCCACCAGCGTATGAATGACCGGAGGCAGGTTCAGCGAGAAACCGACCCACACGGCAGCGAGCGAACCAGCGATGATCTGGCCCTTGCCACCAATGTTGAACAGGCTCGCACGGAAACCAATCGCCAGGCCCAGACCCGCGATAATCAAAGGAATCGAGAAGAACAACGAGTTCGTCAACGGCATGATCGTGCGAGTGAACGTCTTCGCCTCGGGATCAATGATGGCCCCGCGGAACATCGCGTAGTACGCCTCCGTCACCGACGCGCCAGACATCGCGATCAGGATCGCCCCGATGACGAAAGCGATAACGACCGCCAGCACCGACACAAACCACTGCGACGCCAACACGCGGGCAATTGCCAGGCGTGCTCCGCCCTTTTGCTTACTCATCACTTTTCCTCCCTGCCAGCGCGATCGGCGGCAGCCGAACCAGACGACGAAGCCATGGCCTCGTCCAGCGGAACACCGGCCATCATGAGGCCCAGGACATCACGCGGCGTATCCGGCGGGACAATGCCGACGATACGACCGCGGTACATCACGGCAATACGATCCGCGAGCGCACAAATCTCATCCAGCTCGGACGAAATCAGCAAAACCGCGCAGCCCCCATCGCGCGTGTCCACGATCCTGCGGTGAATGAACTCAATCGAGCCAACGTCGACGCCGCGCGTGGGCTGATTGACGACCAGGAGCTGAAGCTCCTTCGACATTTCGCGCGCCACGACGACCTTCTGCTGATTACCGCCCGACAGGGACGAAATCGGGTCATTAATCGACGTCAGGCGGATGTCGTACTCCTCCTGTTTCTCCTCAGCGTTGCGCGCGATCGCAGCAAGCTTGCGAGAACCGAACGCCGAAAACTGACTAGAGGTGAATTGATCCAGGACCAGGTTGTCCGCAATGGAGAAGGAGGCGATAATGCCGTCCGTCATGCGGTCCTCGGGAACGAAGCCGATGCCCGCGTCCAAAGACTGGCGCGGATTGAGGTGCGTAATGTCCTGATCACCCAGACGAACAGCACCGGAGGTCGGCGTGCGCAAACCAAGAACGACCTCGGCCAATTCACTTTGGCCATTGCCCTGGACACCGGCGATCGCCACCGTCTCTCCCCTGCGCACCTCGAAGGAGAGGTGATCGAGGAGGGGAACGCCCCCGGATCCGATGAGCGTCACGTCGTCGAAGGCCAGGCCATCGCCAACAAGGTTGGCCGGCGCCTTATCAACGCGCAGCTGAACCGGACGGCCCACCATCTGGGAAGCCAAAGACGCCTCGGAATCCGACGGCGACGCCTCGCCCACAATGCGACCACGCCGAATAACGGTAATCGCGTCGGCAACGGCACGGATCTCACGCAGCTTGTGCGTGATGAACACGATCGAGGTACCCGAGTCCGCGAGCTGACGCATGATCGCCATGAGTTCGTCCGTTTCCTGGGGTGTGAGCACCGCAGTGGGCTCGTCTAGGATCAGGACCTTCGCCTCGCGCGACAAAGCCTTGACGATCTCCACGCGCTGTTGCGCACCGACCGGCAGATCCTCGATGAGAGCATCGGGATCCAGGTCGAATCCGAAACGCGCTGACACATCGCGGACCGTCTGACGAGCCTTGTCGAGACTGATGATACCGGCCGGCCCGGTGGGCTCGTAGCCCAGGGCAATCGACTCAGCCACGGTGAAGACCGGGATCAGCATGAAGTGCTGGTGCACCATGCCAATACCCGCCGCGACTGCGTCGCCCGGGCCCTTGAACGTGGTGGGTTGTCCGTCCAGAAGAATCTGCCCTTCGTCGGGCTGATGCAATCCGTACAGGACGTTCATGAGCGTGGACTTACCCGCGCCATTCTCCCCCAGCAGGGCATGAATTTGCCCTTCCTCGACCGTGAGGTCGATCGAGTCGTTTGCGATGAGGGGACCGAACCTCTTCGTGATCCCCCGCAACTCTAGTTTCATTCCTTTTCCTTCCCACCGTGGAGCACATACCCCAGGTGCGTCTGATGGCCTGGCGTCGCGAGCCGCGTCGTCGCTACCCGCTCGCCTTCGGCTCTCACTTCGGAGCGGCCTGCGATTCGATGGTCAGTTCACCCGACTTAATCTTCTCTGTGAGCGTCACCAGATCCTGCTTGATGTCGTTAGGGACCTGTGAGTCGAAGTCGTGGAAGGGCGCAATGGAAACCCCTCCGTTTGCCAGCGTGCCCACATACGGTTCCGGCGTGAAGTTGCCACTCACCGAGTCCGTGATGGCCTGCTCGACGGCCGCACCGATCTCCTTCATAACCGAGGTTAAAACGATCGAGGAGTAGTCGGGGTTGGCCTCGTACCAGTCGGAGTCCACACCGATGATCAGGGTGTTGCCGTCCGCCAGTGCGGCGGTCGCGGCCCCCAAGCCCACGGGTCCGGCGACGGGCATGATAATGTCGGCGCCCTGCGAGATAAACTGCTGCGCCTGCTGCTTGCCCAGCGCCTGGTCATCGAAGGACTGAGTGAAGGATCCCGCCTGGGCTGCCTTGTCCCAACCCAGGAGCTGCACAGACGCACCCTTCGCGTCGTTGTAGGCGGCGACGCCGTCAGCGAAACCGTCCATGAACACCGTCACGGCGGGGATTTGAATACCACCGAAAGTAGCGACCTTACCCGTCTTCGTCATGCCCGCAGCGACGTAGCCTGCCAGGAATGCCGCCTCGGAAGTGTTGAAGAGCAGGGGGCGACCGTTCTCGATGGTCACCGGCTCATTCTTCTTATCGCTAAAGCTGGCGTCGACCAGAGCAAAGTGCAGGTCCTTATTCTCGTCCGCCGACGCGTGCACGGCCTTCTCCAGGCTGAAGCCGACGCCGATGATCAGGTTGCAGTTGTCGGCGACCATCGTCTCGACGTTGGGCCTGAAGTCGGCGTCCGAGGTGGATTCAGCCGTATTGATCTTGACTCCCAGGTTGGCGTGAGCAGTCTGCAGGCCGTTGTACGCGGACTCATTAAAGGACTTGTCGTCCCATCCGCCGGAGTCTGAGACTGCGCAGGCCTTGAAGTCGGCAGCGCCCTCGGCATCGCCTCCCCCACACCCGGTGAGCGCGAGCGTGATGGCTCCCGCCGCAGCGAACATCTTCACAACGTGTTTCATGTATGTGTTCCTCCGTTGATGGTGATTCTTCCTTGAACCGGTGGTGGCCTATGCCACAGACCATGCCCACGCAACCATTGCATGAACATTTGTAAGAATCGACTTTTACGTCTGCTATGAATTGTGCTGACAGGCATTCACCATGTCAAGACAACCTATTGTTGGATTGGTAACGTTTCTGGCGTTAGCTCTCACATGCGCGCCACAATCAGCCACCACAAGGACGACAGTCCCAACGCCAGACCCGCTACTCGGATGACATCGCACATGAGTCCGCACAAACCCATGACATCTGGACGAGACGAAAGCAGCGCGGGCCACAGACCACGCCCACCGATCGACGAGTGAACATATGCAAAGTAAGGCTATTACGTTCGTTCGCCATGACCCGCACCGCCTCCGTTCCCATCAGTGACTACCGGTCACTTGCGCCGCGACAACGCCGACGGCGACGAGCCGCTACCGCAGCGACACCCGCCGCACACATCGCCAAAGCAAAGGGCAGCCCCTGCGTGGTCGCGCCGGTGCGAGCCAAACCTCCACGTCGTACAGCGTCCGCCTTGTTCCTCGAAGGCACACCACCGATCACCCCAGAGGTACTCCCTCGCCCCTGATCGACCGACACCGTCGGATCCGCAGCAGGAGCATCAGTACCCGCGCAGGCAACGGGGATCGTCACCCCGTCCGAGGCCTCGACGACCGTCGCGAAGTCGGTGGCCACCGTGACGGGAACGGCCACGACATCACCGGCCGCCCTGCCCTCGCAGGCGCCCACGACCGTCACGGTCACGCTCGCCTGCCCGGCTCCGTCCGTCGTAATGACCGAGGCGGCGTCCGAGGCGTGCGCGTCCACCAGGGAATTGTCGACCTCGGCCACCGCCTGCGCACCGCCCGCGCTCACGCGCACCTTCGAGGTGATGGAGGGCCCCTCGGAGAAGGACAGGCCACGCAGCGGAATCGTTACCGTCGACCCATCAGCGACCGCCTCTGTGGGCAGGGTCAGGCCGATCGAGGACTTCGCCGCGCGCGGGCTCAACGCGGACGAGGCCTCGGCGGAGCGATCCCCGCTACCCGAATGCGCACCCAGGTAGGCGTTGAAGGAATCACGGTCCAGGTTTCCGTTCGTGGTGGCCGCTCCCCCGCGAGTCAAGGCCTCAAAAGAATCACCGCCAGCGAGCAGGAAGGCCAGGGACCCGACCGTGTACGTCGCGTCGGCCCTGAGGGGCTCGCCGTTGATCGTCACCGACGTGATGCGCTCCCCGTAGGGCTTAGCCGGGTCGTAGGTGTAGCGCACGTTCGAGGACAGGCTGAGCTTGAGCATGGGCCGGGAGTTCTGCGAGTTCAGGTCCGTCTTCCACTGCTGCTCGAGCGCGTCCTTGACGTCCGATCCCTTGAGCGTGACGTATCCCAGCTCGTTGGAGAAGGGCTGGACCTCGTAGGTCTGCGCGTACGTGATCGTCCCGTCCTCGCCGGGCACCAGGTCGGCACGCAGGTCGCCCGCGTTGATCATGCCGATGTCAACGCTCTTCCCGTCCGGGGTGAGGATGGACTCGCGCAGGGAATCGGCCACCAGGTCACCCAAGGACGACTCGATGCCACGGTTCGACCCCGGCTCGGTCGCCCCCTCGGGGGTGGTGAACACGCCGCCATGAAGGGGGCCGTGTACCCGGTCGCGACGACGCGCTTGCCCGCTTCCTTCGAGTCGGCCTCGGCTTGATCGACAATCGCCTGAGTGGCGGGGTCCGCGCCGCACTGGGCGACCTCGGCGGCCGGGATGAGGATCTAGTCGGCGCTGGTCACCTGCCGCGTCGCCGGGTCAATCGTCAGGCGGATCAGGCCCAGATTATCCGTGTAGGAGCCCGACGCGACGCCCGCTAGAAGCGGGTTCGCACTGTCGAAGGACTCGACCGAGTTGACGTGGTCGAACTCGTAGGGCACGTGCGTGTCCCCACCCATGAGGCCGTCGACGTTCTTGCCGACCTTGACGTAGTTATTCTTCACGTCATCGTCGAGCATCGCGATGACGACGTCGGCCGTGCCACTGCTCTTCAGCTCGGCGGCCAGGAGTTAATGCGATCGATCGGATCCGTGAAGGTCAGGCCCGCAGTGGTTCCAGGACTGAGCTTGTAGGGTACGTCCTGCGCGATCGCGCCGATGAACGCCACCTTCATGCCCGAGGGCGATACCCACAGCTTGTAGTCCCCCAGGTAGGGGGCGCCGTCCCCGTAGGTGCCCATGCCCTCGATGTTGGCCCCCAGGTACGGGAAGGTCGCCTGCACGAACTCACTCGGGTTGGACCCGTCGACGCGCTGCTTGAAGACCGCCTGCCCCATATCCAGCTCGTGGTTACCGATCGTCGAGGCCAGGGGGTTCATCGTATTGAGGGCCTCAATGGTGGGGTTGTCTTTGAGCGAACCCGACAGGTAGGGGGACGCGCCGATGTTGTCACCCAGCAGCGTGAAGGAGGAGTTCGGGTTCTTAGCGGTCGCCTCTTTCAAGTAGCAGTTCACTGCGGGCAGGCCTGCCTCACGCACGACGCCTTTACTGGACACCTGCTGAATATGCCCGTGAATATCCGTGAGGTTGTACAGGTCCAAGACAATTGGGGTGGCCTCTTCCTGCGGAAGTGCGACAGCTGCGCTCGGTACGACCGCGAGGGACAGCGCCGCCACCGAGGCGAGCGCCAGGTGCGTCCATCTGTGATGCATGGGTTTTCCTTTCTGGGAGGCGTCAGTGCCACCCCTGTTGTGTGTTTGCAGAAACATTGCTTGGGCTACTATCGGTGCTTCTTGCGCCTCGCGAGGGACACGGCCATGCCTCCCGCTCCGGCCAGGAGAACCCCAAGACCGATGCTCGCCTCGGCGCTGGCCCCCGTGCGCGCGAAGCACTGCGGGCCGCGGAAGGCCTCGCGCCCGTTGCGAGGGGGTTTTCGACCTCTTCCAGTGCGACTACGTCGGCGCCCAAAGCGTTGATCGCAGAGACGATCTTGGATTGCTGATTGGCGAAGGCCTCGTGCGAGTACGCCCCACGCACCCTGCACTTCTTTGCGGTCACGAAGGCGCCCGTGCGGTCCGGGAACCCCGTGCACCCGGCCTCGTCGACCCCCAGGTCGGAAAAGTAGTTGAGGACATTGAACGTGGCGACGCGGATATTCCCACCAACCGTGGGGGCGGTCGGACGCTGCCCCATGATGGTCACCGGAGAACGGTCGGGATGCGCGGCCACCATGGACGTTGGTTGAAAGACGAAGGATCCGTGACGCGGTTCGAACACCACGGGCTCGTCGAAGGACACGTGGTAGCCGACGCGCGCCTGAGCACCATTTGCCAGGTACGCGTAGGGTACCCCGGTGGCTGCGCCCCGCAGCAGATTCGTGTTCGTCCCATCGTCAAGCGCGATCACACGCGCGGCGTTAGCGGCCTCGTAGTCGCGGGCCGCCTGGCCGGGAGCGACCACATCGGTGGCGGCGCGCAGCGGCTCAACCCCGGGAGTCAGCAACAGCGTTCCGTACTGATTCGTCTGATAGTTACCCGTGATTGTCCACGTGCCCTGTGGCGCGAGGAGCATGGACTCGTAGGACTCCGCCTGCTCCGCCGTGGGAACGCCGGTGACTGGCGTGGGGGTCACAGCCTGACAACCGTCTACCTGCTTGACTGCGCTCGCCTCCAGCTGCGTCAGGCTCGAGGGAGTGTCTGTCGCGAACGTAGCAGGGAACTCCCCGACCGTGCCGCTCACGCGTACGCACGTCCCGCGAGCCGGGACCTGGTCGTTCTTCCCCACGTAGACGAAGAGTGCATCCGAATTCGTGCGCCCCTCATCCCACGCGCCACCACTGCCCGGCGTCTGAATCGTGAATCCGTCCAAGGTGGTGGCCAGCCCCGACTCCCCAGCCGGGTACGCGGCCGTCACTACGCCCACCGTGGTGACGACAGCCCCCACCATCGCCGAGTCATCCCCCGCGCCAACAGCCTGGATGTCCGAGATTGGGGTGTCGACGAGGCCTGGACCCGGGTCCCCCGATTGCGCGGAGTTCACGGGGGAGGAAGACTCCGCAGCTGAGTGTGTCGGCTGCACATCACCCGACCGGGTCTGCTCGGTGCCAGCCTGCGTGGCTCCCGACTGACTTGCTTCCACCGCGCCCGATTGGCCGACATCGACCGCCCAGGCAGCAGGCACAAGCCCCATCGCGGACAGGGTGAGCGCGCCGAGTACAGCTAGTGATCGCGTCCCGCACTTCATCGGGATGTCCTCTCAACCTCACCTCACCGTGAGGGACCTCGCGGCCCCGGACCGCAGGCACCTTTACCTGCAGCAACACGAATTTTGATAAGTGTATACGACATGACAAACAAATGAAACCGCTCGGGAAAATTCCAGTGCTACGAGCCAGTGGCATAGATGCGTCCAGAAAGGACACCCGAGTGCGTCAAATCTGCACCGCCTTCGTCAAACTCCCTCACACCCGCTGAGGTGCCCGGCCTCGTCACCCCCAGCCCCGGCCTCGTCGCTGAGCGAACGACGGTCAGGACGCCGAATACGGGGAGACGACCACCTGAGCGCGCTGCAGATCCTTCACCTCGGCATACCCCGTCGAAGCCATCGTCCGCTTGAGCGCGCCCACGAAGTTCAGCGAACCATCCGCGCGCGTAGACGGGCCGTACAGAATCTGCTCAAGCGTGCCCGTCGTTCCCACGTACACGCGCTGGCCGCGCGGCATGTCCGGGTGGGTCGCCTCCGACCCCCAGTGCCAGCCGCGTCCCGGAGCCTCCTCCGCGCGGGCGATGGCGGCGCCGAGCATGACGGCGTCCGCACCGC
>ERZ773203.416-NODE-416-length-23553-cov-16.738573_pt1 | contig 23553 bp, 16 predicted proteins | sample MGYA00580529_ERZ773203 | MGnify/ENA primary metagenome ERZ773203 (study PRJEB29015, sample SAMEA2738176) | human oral metagenome | biome: human oral; feature: human-associated habitat; material: saliva | place: China | collected 2177 ... | reverse complement strand
AATTCGGGCATAATCGATTCGGTCCTTAGTAAGAGAGGTGTTGTAGCAAAGTTAGATAAATCCTAGCTATCTTATCTGTTCATTAGGGGGGTTATAGTATGTTCCCAGATAGCACAGATCCCAGCCCAAATTGCGCTAGCACAAAGTGACGCTATGATTCCTGAAATTAAGCCAGCAAAGAATATTATGACCTTCGTTTTTGTTTGGATACTGATGTTCCCTGTTTGCCCTTTAGATCCCACGATGACAGAGTTTTGAATAGAAGTAGTAGATCCTACTAGTTCGGGACTCTTTTTGTGGGTGCCTTCCTCCTTATTTACTTTAATCCTGATATTCTCTGTCTTACCTTCAGATCCCACGATGACAGAATTATGAACCTCTAACGACCGATCTTTTTCTTCGTGCATGTAAATTAATTGTTTGCTGGGTGTTGCTATTTTGTCTGTATTTGAATATCTCCCGTGGAGCATTCATCTCCCATGATGACGCTATTGTTTACGTAGTAATTATTTGTAACAACGCTACACTGATTTGGGAAGATCTTCTCTTTTGCCTCACTTTTATCTATGATAGAAAGAGGAATACCATTGTAGATAAGTGTTCCTTTGTCTTCACACAACATACGAATCCAACCGTTGTGTGAATCGACAATCATTGTCTTATCTGCTGTGTTTGCACAGATCTCTTTAAAGATATCCTTGTCGGAATCTGTGACTGAATCAGGGATTTCGATTAATTCCCAATTAGGGGTGGTTAGCCCCATTATCTCTACCCAGCACTCAATTGCATGATGTTTATAGGATAAATATGCATCTATAGCTCTCTGGTCTTTATCAATCGCAAGTTTGCAGTTAGGTGAAGCACTAGCAAACTTCATCAGAAAGTCAACATACTCTACCCTTAGATCTCCATTGATTACGCCTTCAATGACGCAGTCTGATAAAGTGTAGCAAATCATTTTCTCGTTACGAATAACTGTTTGATGAAATTATGCTCGTCTAGCTTTATTTCACCTTCATAAAAGTCTTTGGGCCATTCAAATCCTCCCTCTTTAGAGATTTCTTTTTCCACTATTAGGGAGGGGTCTCCCTCTTTTTTAGGAGGTTCTATAAAGTATATTGCTACTTGATCAGAAGAGATAACCCCTTCGTTAATTCTACGCATCAATCGCTTCAGCAGATACTCGCTATGAGTTTCAATCAGCAGGTACTTCTGGAGGTTTGCTCGCTTGCTCTTATCTCTCTTGGAGAAAGTAGCATTTCCACTAATAATATCGATAAATAAATCCGCTAACTCAGCTTGCATTTTGGGATGTAGATGTATCTCGGGTTGTTCTACCATGGTTAAGCTATCCTTAAAAGATAGAAATCCCTGGACGATTATCGGAAGGATTTGTGAAATTCCAAATCCAACATCCGTGATGTCCAGATCTAGTGTATGCTGATGAATTTTCAACTGATGAACCACATCTTGTATGGTAGAAACATCAACTTTAAGCCCAAACCTGCTTAACCAGCTGTTTACACTTTCTTTAACGGTGTAGTTCTCCTTAAGAACTTCAGCTAAGGAATTGCCATCCAGGGTATCCAGTACAGTATTAATATTGGCTTTATCCAAGAAATAAAAACGTCTAGGGTGAGCTCTGAGCGGGCTTATATGATTCACAGATTCGCGTGTAAAGTTGGATCTGACTGAAGATAAGGCTTCCTCTATGATTCTTGAAATAATCTTTGTCGTGACAGAGTAGCTTCCTCTTTTGAGGTCAGGGAGAAAATCCCCTTGATTCTTAAAATGGGAAAACCAAGAAAAAATAGTTGACTCATGGCTAATCAACTTTGACAACTCATTTTGAGCCTTCTTATCTAAGATTTCTTGAAGTTCACCTTTAGGAAAAAGGCCTGTCTTTATCGAAATATCTTGAGCCTTACCGCTCCCCAAACTGATTTCTAGGATTACATGGTTTCCTTGTTGAATCTTTATTCTCTTGGTCTTTAGAGTCTTCCCCTGCTCCCCTAATTTATCATAGTACAGGTCTACAAATAGGCGGAAAGTATCATCTTTAATTAGCTCTCGAGCTCTACTTAGAAAGTCATATAGAATATCAATAGTTTTTCCACTTATGCTATGACTACTCTCTGTGAGTTTAGCATAGTAGTTGAATACCTCCCCAAGATTCAGTTCTGGATCTTGATATAATTGGTCAAGAGTGTTCCGCATTTTGGTAAAGATCTCTTTATTCTCATAGATTTCTTCTGTAATCTTCCCCTTTGGGGTGAAAAAATGAGTAATATCTATCTGCCTGCTATCGTTATCCTCACCTAGGTGTATAGGGATCTCGTTCCTAAGGGAACTATCATCATTCTTCCTTCTAAGGCGTATATATACATCAGACATATATGCTTGCTCAACATACGGGGCAATAAGATCTTTAAATAAACTCCTACTAAAAAGAGTTTTCAACCCTTTGCTCTTGAACTCAAGCTCTATGGAAATATTGCGAGATGTATTTCTGTGTCTGAAGATATTCTCACACTCTCCCATGCTCACACTCTCTCCGTTCAGTCTAAGTGCAGACTTGTATGTACCAGAGTTTGCTGTTTGTTGAAGCATTAAAAGCAGATTGATGATGCTACTTTTACCAACACTGTTTGCACCTAATAAAATTGTTATAGGCTTCAGCTTGATCTCTCCTTTCTCAAAGGCTTTGTAGTTTTCAAAGCTAATTTTCTGGATCATAGGTCTTTTGATTTCTTTTATGTGTGAGGATTAAGAGGTCGAAATTCTACGCATAAAGGTAGCATTTCTATAGATATAGACCAAGCTGATGAATGGCTTATAGCTTTGTCGCTCCTTACACGACCCTCTGTATATTGATAAGACTTATATTCTAATTCAGTAGGTATGGGATAGCTGTTTTTATGGGCAGGCTTCATTCAGGAGCATCGACAGTATGCCTCTTATCTTGAAAAGGTGAGAATTATAAGAAGTGTGAGGTGTGCCTCAAGTTGATTCAATTGACATGAGAGTTATCCGCTTTTGCAGCAGAGGTGTAGGGGGAAGGAAGGGTGGTAGGGAGGCGAAAAGTGGAGGGGCTTTAAGTGGTTGTTGTAGAGCGAGGTGGAAGGAGGCGAGGAGGAGGGGAATTGCGACCAGTACTGGTCAGTGATCGAACCAGTACTGGTCACTCATAGGAAGCAGTACTGGTCACCGCGCGAAGTAGTACTGGTCAGACGAGTGACCAGTACTGGTTGATTTAAGGATACGTAGTGCTTCCGCCGAGTAGCTCGGTGGGACGGAGGAAGAACGGGGGATTATTTGCCGAGGGTCTCGCGGGAGGGGACGCTACAGCTTGGGTGAGCGAAGGAGCTCCGCTCGGGGAGAGTTGGGGAAGAGGTGTAGGTATTCCTTGCGCAAGGCTTCAGCCTCGGCATCACGGCCCTGTCGGCGGGCGAGGAGGATCTGGCGGTAGGCGACTTCTTCCCGCTCGGCGAAGTGGGGGAAGTCCCTGAGGAGGCGCGTGTAGAGTGCGCTTGCCTCGTCCAGACGCCCTAGGGAATCATCGAGGATGGATGCCATGCGGAAGAGGGCACTGGCGAGGGTGTCTGTCAGCACCTCGCGTGCCTTGGGAGTGAGGGGGAGAGCACGGAGATAGGCCTCACGGCTTCGGGCTCTCTCGGGGGAGGTAGCTTCGGGGGTGCTTGCTTCCTCGGAGGTGCTGGGGACGATCGATGCTATGCTGAGCGCGCGCAGGCTGCGGTTCCAGTCATCGGTGAGCGGACGGCTTCCCCAGCGCTGACGGAAGGCGATACGACCGAGAGCGACCTGCTGTGGGTCGTCGAAGTAGAAGCCTTCGGGGGCGCTCTGCGTGGATGTCGTGGGCTCTTCGAAGGGATTGAAAAGGGGAGTCTCTACGAAGTCTCGCTGGGCCTCGCTTACCGCTTCGCTCCGGGCGATGAGGCTGTCGATGTGGCGCTCCAGCTGGTCGGTGGGTAGCTCCGCAAGGCGAAGGAGGCTGTCGGCGCGCTGGGCGGTGCGAACGTGAGGGGCGAGGAGGCGGAGCCCGGGCAGGAGTCGCTCCACCGCAGCATAGTGGGGGTGCTGGCGCTGGAGGAAGGGGAAGGCCTTCTCGAGGGCTTCGGCGGACTCTATATAGTGCTGGTCTTCGAGCTCCAGCAGGCCTAAGCGGGTGTAGGCTTCGGTGGCCGAGCCACGCAAGGTCTGTGCCGAGTCGATACTCTGATGGAGGGCGATGCGGGCAGCTTCGCGCTGGTTGGAGGCAAGGAGTGCCTCAGCGAGGGCGAGGTAGATAGCGGAGCGATAGGGGGCGTAGCGGCGTAGACGAGCCAGACGCTGTAGGCGATGGATGCCCGCACCGCTCTCGGTGGTGAGGGCAAGAGTGCGGAGCTGGGCAGCGAGCTCAAGGGCGGGCTGGGGGCTTGTGCGCTCCGCACGGGCAAAAGCCGCCTTTGCTGCCTCGCGTGCGCCCTGAGCTTCGAGGATCTGCCCGATGAGGAAGGAGAGGCGGGCACGCTGTAGGGCGCTTTTCTCCGAGCGAGCGAGGACGGTGAGGTGTGTGAGGGCGGTAGAGTCTTCTCCACGGGCAAGGGCAAGTTCGGCCGCTGCGGTATGGTAGAGTAGGGGCGCTTGGCGGAGGACTTCTCCCTCACTTCGGGTAGCTTGCTGTAGCTCCTCCTCGGCCTCGGAGAGGTGGCCACGCAGGGTATAGAGACGGCTGAGGTAGAGGCGGGCGACGTCACGCACCTCGGGCTCGGTAGCGTAGCGTCGGAGGATGTCGGTGAGGGTGGTGTGTGCTGCGGGGTGATCGCCGCCGTAGAACTGACTGCGGGCGATGAGGAGCCATGCCTCGGAGAGGGCAGGATTGTACTCGGTCTTCTCCTGCATGCGTACGACATGAGGGGCTTGTCCTCCGTGGGCAGGGCGAGCAGGCTTGCGGGAGATGCTATGCTCTTCGATGGCCTTCGTGGCCTTCTCTATGGTGCGGGAGAAGCGGGGGGCAGCGCCGGGTGTCGTGGTGCGAGCGAGTACGGGGTCGACTGGCAGACGGAGCGTGTAGTCGTCGGTCGTGCCATCAAGTGCAGTCTGGTAGGTGGTCTGGTACGCCTCGCGAGCATTGTAGAGGACGTTGTAGCGCGTGACGAAGGCCTGCCACGTGCGGGAGCTCGCGGTATTCACGCGTCGGGAGCATGCCCCGAGGAGCGCGAGGAGAAGGAGAAGGGAGCCGAGTGCGCGGGGGCTTAGCCTCGGGCGTGCTGGGCCCTGCGTCGTGTGATGGCGCTGAGACATTTGCCGAGGGCAAGGAAGAGGAAGAGCAGGAGGATGATCAGCACACCCGATGGGACGCTGATGAGGTAATAGCTTAGGAGTAGGCCGCCGACGTTGGCGATGAGGCAGAGGACGATGGAGCCGCAGATGATCTTGCGGAAGTCCGCCGTGAAGAGCCCGATAGTCGTCTGGGGCAGGGTCAGGAGGGAGAGGAGGAGCATGATACCCACCGAGCGGATCGTCAGCACGAGGCTCACGGCGACGAGGATGAGTAGTCCGCGCTCCCACAGCCCGACATTCATACCACGTACACGGGTGAAGTCACGGTCAAAGGCGGTATAGAGTATCTGTCGGTAGCCCACGCTGAAGAGCGCTATCAAGAGGACGGCAAGGAGGGCGAGCGCGATGAGGTCGCCCGCCGTGACCAGTAGAATATTCCCGAAGAGGTAGGCGGGGAGGCTGGTGGCGTAGCCGGGGGTAAGCGTCATGAAGAGCACGCCGAGGGCCATACCGAGTGCCCAGATGCTGGCGATGGCGGAGTCCTCGCGGATGCCTTCGGTACGGCTGAGCTTGCCGATAGAGAAGGCAGCGAGGATGGCAGCACCCGCAGCGGAGAGGATGGGATTGATGCCGAGGTAGATGCCGAGTCCTATCCCACCGAAGGAGGCGTGCGTGATACCGCCGCTGACGAAGACGATGCGTCGCACGACGATATATGCCCCCACGATACCGCAGACGATGGCGGTAAGGAGGGACGCCACAAGGGCGTTTTGGAAGAACTGGTAGGCGAAGATACTCGGCATGGTGTCGAGGTCGGTGCGCTGGGACTTAGGCTGCGGGGCTGGGCTCGTGACGGCCTACGATGGCGTGGTAGTCGCGGTTCTCCCCGACGATGAGGTAGAGCTCGGGGCGGAGTGTCTCGGGGAACTCGACGCCACGCAGCTGGAGGCTACGCACCCAGGCGGGCACTTCGTCGGCATCGAGCGTGAGGAGGACGTCGCGGAACTCCTCGACTTCGCTCTCCTTGTAGGCACTGGCGCTGCGACCCTTGAAGCGGTCCAGCTCCTCGTCATCGAAGTACTCGATGCGCTGGCTGACGGCAGCCAGCAGGCTATCGGTCTCGCAGGTCAGGTGGTTGCCACAGCAGCCCTCTCCGTGGGGTAGCTCCTGAGGATCGGGCTCAATGATGACCTCACCACGAGCGATGCGTCGGGCCTTGAGGTACGACTGTATGGTGGCTGCGAGAGCAGCGATGGCGCCGAGGACGGCGAGAGCGATGACTATGACGAGGATACTTCCCATTGAGAGTTAAATCAAATGTATTCGTGAGTAAACTATGCTTAAGCATAAGTATATCTATGCAAAGATAGTTCATTCGTGAGGACCGAGCCTCCGTGCGGAGGGGTGGTATGAACCTATATAGGTCGTCGTCGCGACCAATATAGGTTAGCCCGCCGACCAATATAGGTTCCGAAATCGCCTTCACGTCAATGCGTACTCCATAGGTGATGAGAGCTTGGTGTGGAAGCCCTGTAGATGGGTGTTATCTCCCTATGCAGAGAGAAAGACGCGGGGCGGAGCAACTGAGTTGTTGCCCCGCCCCACTGCGGTATTGAGTGTAGTCAGCTACGTACTTAGAACATATACTGTACGCGGAGCTGCAGTGCGTTGACCTTCTTCGTGTCGGACTGGCCCCACTGCTTGACCTGCATGTGGTGGTAGTTCAGACGCAGTGCGACGTACTTATTCCAGTAGTAGGAGAGGCCGGCGCTGTAGTCGGTCATCTTACCGGCACCAGCCATGCCTGCGATGTTTGAGTTCGTCAGCGCATTGTTGTCGGTGAGGTCGAGGAAGCCGTAGCCGAGCATGAGCTCGAGGTTGCCAGAGTTAGGAGAGTCGACCCCCGAGGTGACATAGTTGTACTTATAGTCTACGGGGTTGATGATCATCCCACGGGCAGAGACGTAGAAGCCCTTGGTGTCGTAGGCATTGCCCCCGACGCGGTTCACGTGCGACCAGTAGTACTGGCTGCTGACCTGGACGTTGTGGAAGATCCCCTGGAACTCAGCCGTGAACTTATTCTCCCAGCGGGCATCCGTCAGGTCGAGCGACATAGCGTTGCGCTTGTCGACAGCGGTCAGGTACTTCTTCGAGTAGGCGATGTGCGAGCCGCCCTTGAGGTCGGACTCGGACTTCACATGCATACCGCTGAAACCGATGTGGAAGCCAGCTCCCTCGGTCAGCACGGGGCGCCAGACGAGACGGCCCGCTACGGTGTAGCCCTGTGCGCCCTTGTCGGTGCTGGTGGTGAGAGCGGAGTTGTCGGCGAAGGCACCATACTGCCACCAGATGTGGTCGTTGGAGATGGTATGCATGATACCGATACGACGACCTGGCTGGTAGACGTTGGCTTCGGGCTCATCGAGGTACTCCTTGCTGGCAGAGCTGTAGGACGAGGAGAGGCCGAAGGGTACAGTGTAGTGACCGGCGCGGATGAAGTTATTCTTGTTGAAGCTATACTGCAGGTAGACGTCCTTAAGGGAGACCTTGTTGTTCGTGAAGGAAGCATCTCCACGGAAGTACCAGTTGTCGCCGTAGTACGCCTTGAAGCCGATACGCATATCGCGGATGCCGATCCCATCGTTCATCGTACCATCCTGCGTCTTGGCAGCATCGTTCTGCGAGTAAGTAGCAGCGTCGAAGAGGGCACGACCCGTGACCTTGACCTCGACTTTTTCCTGTGCGTTGGTGGCAGTCAGAGCAGAGAGCGAAGTGACTGCGATGAGAAGACTATGCTTGATATTCATGTGTTAGTAACTTCTTGCTTAGGGTGAATGGAGGGGCTTAGAGAGTGTCCTCGATCTTGTCGTAGGCGCGGATAGCCTGGAGGAAGCGGCCGTTGACATCGCTCAGCAGGTAGAGGCCATCAGCATTGCGCTTGAGGCCCTTGAGCTGGAGCGGATAGATCATAGGAGGATTCTTTAGGTTGAGCTGCTCGATGTCGCGGAGCTGCTGGGTCGTCTGGTAGACGATGTTGATGTCGCAGTAGAGCTTGCCGTCCTTGCCTTCGAACTTCTCGATGACGACCTTGCTACCGATAGGCGTCTTCTTCTCGATGGAGTTGGGGAGCTCGTAGGGCTCTACGTCGAGGGCAGCCGTGACGGAAGCGATGTTGGAGTCGTGACCGCAGAGGAAGGAGAACTTACGGCCCTTGGCGTTCAGCTCATCATACATATAAGTAAGGAGAGGGTGGGCGACGTTGACAGCGACGATGGGTGCAGCGAAGAGCACATCACCGTAGACGTCCTTGATACGTGCGATCTGCGTCCAGTCTTCGAGCGAAAGGTCGTGGCCGAAGGCAGCCTTCTTGGCGTCGGGCTCTTCATAGTACTGGAGGATGAGGGCGTCGGAGCAGGTGGTGGCGTCCTTGAGTGAGCCCTTCATGCGAGGCTCTTCGCCACGCTCGAGGAGGATCTCGGTGTTGTAGTTGTCGAAGGCGCAGAGCTTACCTTCCTTGCAGGCGGGAGAGTCCTTGAGGTCGAGGGTGGAGGCGGTGATCTCGTAGGCCTTCTTGAGGTCCTCGTTGATGCCGCGGATGCCGCGCTTACCGCCCATATCCGCGATTTGCTTGAGGGCTTCCTTCTTGAAGGACTCGCTGATCTTCGTCAGGCGGGGGAAGAAGACGGGGTCCATCTTGCTGGGGACGTAGCGGTGATTGACCTGGATGTCTGCTACGGGGAGGAAGGCGGTGGTGAAGTAGCGTGCTGTGGCGATACAGCGCTGCATGCTATTAGCGTAGATGTTTACTTCGTCTTTCGTGGGGTTTGCGTTTTCCTTGAAGAGGCCTGCGTCGACGGCCCATTTACGGAAGTAGAGGCCAAACTGATTTTCCAGCGCACCACCGCGTGAGGTGAGTTCGCTTGCGCCAGCCGTCCATTCGAACCAAGGGTGCGTGGTGACCTGCTCGAGAAGGCTTCCCTTGGTGGAGAGTGGGGCGCGGATGTTGTGACGGCTGAGGATGACTGCCTCAGAGAGCGTGTACTTGTCCTTGAATTCTTGACTTCTTTGCTTCTGCGCAAAGAGGGAGGGCGTTACCGCGAGTAGCAAAAGCAACGCCAGAGAGTGTTTGATCTGTCTCATATGCATTATGATATAAATAGTCCTCTTGGTGAGGGTGTGAACGAGTGTACCAGCAGTAGCTCTGCCTAAGTGGACAGGGAAATAGAGTCTCCCTTTCTTAAATCGAGGCTTGACAAATGTAGTGATATTTGATCTTTCTGTATTTGAAACGGCTTTATTTTTAAAATGCGCATGTTGTTTTCTCTGCTGTCTTTAAATTACTTCTGGGGTGGGGTGATACCTCCTGACTCGGATGAGGCGTACTTCTCTTGTGTATAGGTAGTTATGAGGAGCTTCGGAGGAGGGCGATTGCGACCAGTACTGGTCAGCGATCGAACCAGTACTGGTCACTAATAGGAAGCAGTACTGGTCACCGCGCGAAGGAGTACTGGTCGGACGAGTGACCAGTACTGGTCGCAAAGGCCCCTGAATACGGGGGCTGCGGAGGCTGCTGTACGAGTATATACTATTGGTATGGGGATGAGTGTGTGAGGATCAGCGCCCTAGCAGAGGACGCACACCCTTTCTTGATGCCGTGAAGACGCCTCCACCGGGGTGCCTATGGGTAGAGGATGGGGAGTGAAATGGGTGGGGGTTCATAAGTTTCTTGGGGAAAACGAGTCGCTTTCTTAAAATCTTAATAAAACCCACTCTCCGTAGTTCGAGAATATTTCTATATTTGCACTCCCTTTGGCAGAGATGCTGAGGGGGCTACGAATTGGCGTCCTGTGAAGGGATTCACAAGCATTACTACTCAACATAATATATCGCTAATTAACTACCGCATGAAGCAAGTAAAGCACTGGGCTGCGGCCCTCGCGCTGGTCCTGGCCTCTGGATGGAGCGCCTTGGCTCAGACGATCAGCTCGCCCAACAAGGGGCTTCAGTTGCACTTCTCTCTGAGTCAGGACGGGGCACCTATGTACAGCCTCTCCTTCGCCGATGGGGAGGAGATCATCCGTCCCAGTCATCTCGGTCTGGAGATGACCGATGCGAAGAAGTCCTTCGACAAGGGACTTGAGGTCACGGACACGAAGGAGTCGACCTTCGATGAGACCTGGAAGCCTGTCTGGGGCGAGGTCAAGTCGATCCGCAACAACTACAACGAACTGCTCGTCACGCTCAAGAAGAAGAGCAATGGCGATCCCATAGCTATTCGCTTCCGTCTCTTCGATGATGGGCTCGGCTTCCGCTATGAGTTCCCCGGTGGCAAGGATCGTAACTTCTACGTCGTCAAGCGCGAGCTCACCGAGTTCGCTATGACGGGCGACCACAAGGCGCACTGGATCCCCGGCGACTACGACACCGAGGAGTACGACTACCAGCACAGCCGTCTCTCCGAGATCCGTGGGCTCTTCGACAAGGCCTTCACGGAGAACTGCTCCCAGACCGCCTTCTCCAAGACGGGTGTACAGACGCCGCTGATGCTCAAGAGCGACAAGGGTGTCTACATCAACCTCCACGAAGCTGCGCTCATTGACTTCCCAGCTATCAACCTTGATCTGGATGACAAGACGATGACCTTCCGTGTGGAGCTGACGCCTGACGCACAGGGCAACCGTGGGCACATCGAAGCGCCCTTCAATACGCCTTGGCGTACGGCTATCGTCAGCCGTGATGCACGCGATATCCTCGCCTCGAAGCTGACGTACAACCTCAACGAGCCTTGTGCCTATGAGACGACCGACTGGATCAAGCCTATTAAGTATGTAGGTGTCTGGTGGGAGATGATCACGGGTAAGAGCTCTTGGGCGTACACCGATGACCTGCCCTACGTGAAGATCGGTAAGACCGACTACTCGAAGGTGAAGCCTAATGGCAAGCACGCTGCCAACACCCAGCACGTCAAGGAGTACATCGACTTCGCCGCTAAGCACGGCTTCGATGCCGTCCTCGTCGAGGGCTGGAATATCGGTTGGGAAGACTGGTTCGGCAACAGTAAGGATCGTGTCTTTGACTTCGTCACCCCTTACCCCGACTTCAACGTCGCTGAGCTCCGTGACTATGCTAAGAGCAAGGGCGTGAAGATCATCATGCACCACGAGACCTCCAGCTCGGTCACGAACTACGAGCGCCACATGGAGAAGGCGTACAAGTTCATGACTGACAACGGCTACTCCGCTGTCAAGAGCGGCTACGTAGGCAACATCATCCCCCGCGGTGAATACCACTACGGTCAGAGCATGGTGAACCACTACCTCCATGCTGTCAAGGAGGCTGCTAAGCATAAGATCTCCGTCAATGCCCACGAGTCCGTCCACATGACGGGTCTCAGCCGTACCTATCCTAACCTCATCGCGCAGGAGTCGGCACGTGGTCAGGAGTATCAGGCCTTCGGTGGTAACAAGCCTAACCACCTCACTGTACTGCCCTTCACCCGCCTAATCGGTGGTCCGATGGACTACACGCCTGGTATCTTCCAGATGGATATCAGCAAGTACAATCCTCAGAATAACTCCCACGTCAATACGACGATCTGTAATCAGCTGGCTTGCTACGTCACGATGTACAGCCCCCTGCAGATGGCTGCTGACCTGCCCGAGGTGTATGCGAAGCACATGGATGCCTTCCAGTTCATCAAGGACGTAGCTGTCGACTGGGACGACACGAAGATCATCGAAGCGGAGCCAGGTGAATACATCACCATCGCTCGTAAGGCAAAGGACTCCGACAAGTGGTTCGTGGGTAATGTCGCTGGCTATGACGGCCACAAGACGACCCTCACGCTTGACTTCCTCGACGCGGGTAAGACCTACACCGCTACCATCTACGCTGATGGTAAGGGTGCAAACTACAAGACCAATCCCGAGGTCTACACCATCCGCAAGGTGCAGGTGAAGAAGGGCAGCAAGCTCTCGCTCACCTCTGCTCCTGGTGGTGGCTTCGCGATCTCTATCCTACCTAATAAGAAGTAAAACCCGAGGTCTCCGATCGCCCTCCACAGCTCTACTCATAGAGAGTCGTGGGGTGCGGGCGGGGGCCTCTCCTTTTTCACTTACACAGAGCACTTCATATGAAAGCGATTCTGCGCCTTACCTACCTCTGTCTATCACTACTCTTCCTCTCCCTCACAGCCTCTGCACAGGACGTGCAGGTCAAGGGTCAGGTAGTAGACGACAAGGGCGAAGCCGTCATCGGGGCTTCCGTCAAGGTCAAGGAGACCCCTCAGGGCGTCATCACCGATATCAACGGGAACTTCTCCGTACGTGCCCCCAAGAATGGGCACCTCATCGTCTCCAGCGTCGGCTATGCCACGAAGACCGTAGCCCTCAGCGGTGCTACGCTCCCACTGAAGATCGTCATCTCCGAGAGTGCTGAGAACCTCAAGGAAGTCGTCGTCGTCGGCTATGGCTCGATGCAGAAGAAGGACCTCACCGGATCCGTCAGCACCCTCAATGCGAAGAACTTCCAGAAGGGTGCTATCTCCACGGCCAGCGACCTCCTCGTCGGTAAGATCGCGGGGGTACAGATCACGCCCGAGGGCTCTCCTGGGGCTGGTGGCCGTATCCGTATCCGCGGTGGTGCTTCGCTCAATGCCAGCAACGACCCGCTCATCGTCATCGACGGTGTGCCCATCGAGAACACCGCTGTATCTGGTGCACCCAGCATCCTCAGCTCACTCAACCCTCAGGACATCGCTTCGATGAACGTCCTCAAGGACGCTTCTGCTACCGCTATCTACGGTTCGCGTGCCTCTAACGGGGTCATCATGATCACCACCAAGCGTGGTAAGGTCGGTCAGAAGACCCAGATCGCTGTCTCCGTACAGAACTCCCTCTCCGAAGCTGCTCGCCGTGTGCGCGTGCTCTCGGCTGACGAGTACCGCACGCTCATCCAGCGTATCTCCCCCGCTACGGCCTCGAAGCTCGGCACGGCGAATACCGACTGGCAGGACGAGATCTATCAGCTCGCCTACGGTGGTGACTACAACGTCAGCGTCAGTGGTGCTGCTGGCAAGCTCCCCTACCGCGTGTCTACGGGCTTCTACCACCAGGAGGGTGTACTGAAGACCGACAAGATGAATCGCTTCAGCGGTGACATCAGCCTCAATCCCCGTCTCTTCGACAATCACCTCTCTATCGACGCGAGCGTGAAGCTCAGCGCTACGCACAATCGCTTCGCTAACAAGGAAGCTATCGGTGCTGCTGTACAGTTCGACCCCACGCGTCCCGTCCGTGATAGCGATCCTAAGTTTGCCCCCTTCGGTGGCTACTGGACACAGCTAGACGGGACAGACCTCCAGAAGCTCGCTCCTAAGAACCCTGTCGCTCTCCTCAATCAGAAGGAGGATATCAGTGATGTCTTCCGCACGATCAGCAATCTGAAAATCGACTACAAGCTCCACTTCCTCCCCGAGCTGAAGCTCAACGTGAACCTCGGTTACGACTACGCTTCGGGTAAGGGTACGGTCGTCATCCCCGAGAACTCCTCTCTCGGATGGCAGCGCTACACTCTCAAGCAGGCAGGCCAGCCCGACGTCTATAAGAGCGGTACGAACAATGCTTACGACCAGCGCAAGCGCAGTCTTCTCTTCGACTTCTACGCTAACTACGTCAAGGAGCTTCGCTCGCTGAAGAGCCGTGTCGACGTCATGGCAGGGTACTCCTATCAGGACTGGAAGACCTTCGTCCACAACACGCCTGACTACACCTACGACAAGACGCTCGTATCGACTCCCGTCTACGAGTACGACTACCCACAGAATACGCTGGTGTCCTTCTACGGCCGTCTGAACTACAGCCTCATGGACCGCTACCTCTTCACCGCTACGGTTCGTGCCGACGGCTCTTCGCGCTTCAGCAAGGAGAACCGCTGGGGTATCTTCCCCGCTCTGGCACTGGCTTGGCGTATGAATCAGGAGAACTTCCTCAAGAATGTCTCTTGGATCGATGACCTCAAGCTCCGTCTTGGTTACGGTGTCACGGGTCAGCAGGATGGTATCGGGAACTACACCTACCTCCCCTTCTACTCGCTCAGCACGAATACGGCGACGTATCAGTTCGGCGACCAGTATTACAACATGCTCCGCCCCGCTGCATACGATGCGAACATCCACTGGGAGCAGACGGCTACCTACAACGTAGGTCTTGACTACAGCTTCATCAAGGGCCGTCTCTCTGGTACGCTCGACTTCTACCAGAAGAAGACCAGCGACCTTCTGAACGAGATCCCCACGCCTGCTGGGGCTAACTTCTCTAACCGCATCCTCACGAACGTCGGTAACATCTCCAGCAAGGGCTTTGAGTTCAGCATCAATGCTACTCCCATCCAGACCAAGCGCCTGACGTGGGATGTGAGCTACAATATCAGCTCCAACAGCACGCGCATCACCAAGCTCAACGCTGTCGAAGTCCCCGGCTATCAGGGTGTCCCCACGGGGGGCATCAAGGGTCTGACGGGTACGTACGTGCAGATCCACTCCGTCGGCTATGCCCCTGGTACTTTCTTCGTCTACGAGCAGAAGTACGATGCTAACGGCAAGCCTCTGGAAGGTCAGTTCGTAGACCGCCACGAGGATGGCGTCATCAACGAGCTGGATAAGTACCGCACGCACAACCCCGAGCCTAAGGTCACGATGGGCTTCTCTACGAGCCTTGCCTTCGACCGCTGGACGCTCTCGACCTCGCTCCGCTCGGGTCTCGGGAACTATATCTACGACAACATCTCGGCCTATATGGCTACGCGCTCCTCTGTGCTCAACTCCGGTCAGTACTTCCGCAACACGACGCCTGAGATCAACGTCTCAGACTTCCAGACGAATAGCGATAAGCAGTTCATCTCGGACTACTACCTCCACAGAGCTTCGTACCTGAAGATGGACAACCTCACGCTCGCCTATGACTTCGGTCGTATCCTGGGCCGAGCTAACCTCCGTGCTTCGGCTACTGTGCAGAATGTCTTCACGCTCTCTTCCTACAAGGGTCTCGATCCTGAGCGTGCTATCGACTTCAGCCTCTATCCCATCCCACGTACGTACTCGCTCAATCTCTCCCTCACGCTCTAATCTTCACAGCCGATTATGACTACAGATAAGAAGATTCTTCGCCGAGGCCTCACGGCTCTTAGCCTTGTCACGGCTCTCGGCCTCTCCTCCTGCACCAAGGATCTGGACCGCTTCCCCACCAATGGGGAGACTTCCCAGACGATCTATAACTCCCCTGCAAAGACCTTCCAGGCGTTCGCTAAGGTCTACGGCGCATTCGCCCTCTCGGGCAATGGTGACGGTGGGGATATCGCGGGTATCGACGAAGGGGCGAGTGACTTTGTTCGTGGCCTCTTCAATCTCCAGGAGCTGCCTACTGAGACGGCTATCTGCGCCTGGGGTGACGGTGGTGTGCCCGACCTCCATGCGATGAGCTGGTCGTCGTCGAACCCCATCATCCGCGGCCTCTACTACCGCTCGATCTACCAGATCAAGCTCGCCTCAGAGTTCCTCAAGAACACCGAGTCGCAGGCCTCCGATGCTACGGTCCGCACCTACCGCGCCGAAGCTCGCTTCCTGCGTGCCTATCAGTACTGGGTGCTCATCGACCTCTTTGGCAATCCTCCCTTCGTCGATGAGTCCACGCCTACGGGTAAGGTCTATCCTCGTCAGATCAGCCGTAGCGAGCTCTTCAACTATATCGAGAGAGAGCTGAAGGCTATCGAGAGCGACCTCAATACGCCTAAGGCAGGTGACTATGGTCGTGCAGACCAGGCTGCTGCCTGGGCACTGCTCTCTCGCCTCTACCTCAATGCCGAGGTCTACACGGGTACGGAGCGCTACGCCGATGCAGCTACCTACGCCGAGAAGGTCATCAGCTCGGGTAAGTACAGCCTGCACCCCACCTACGCAAACCTCTTCCTGGCGGACAACAACCTCAGCAACCCTGAGATCATCCTCTCCGTCAACTACGATGGTAAGAAGTCGCAGAACTGGGGTGGTATGACCTTCCTCGTCAACTCCTCTACGGGCGGTACGGCGAAGGCAGTCACGGGTGTCGCTATGGGCGTCAATGGTGGCTGGCAGGGTAACCGCGCTACGAAGGGTCTCCTCGACCTCTTCGGTGCGAATAAGGCGACCGACAAGCGCTGCCTCATGACGGCGGCTGCCACGGCAGAGATCTCCTCGGTCACGAACTTCGATGAAGGGGTCTACGTCCATAAGTTCCGCAACGTCACCAGCACCGGTGCCAACGGTAGCGATGGCGACCAGTGCGATACGGACTTCCCCCTCTTCCGTCTGGCAGAGCTCTACCTCAACTATGCTGAGGCAGCTGTCCGCGGTAAGGCTAATACGGCTACGGGTCTGCAGTACCTCAATCTCGTACGCGCTCGTGCCTACAGTGGCGCTACGACGGGGAACTACTCCGCCCTGCCTTCGCTCGACGAGATGCTCGCTGAGCGTGGCCGTGAGCTCTTCTGGGAGGGGCACCGCCGTACGGACCTCATCCGCTTCGGTAAGTTCGTCTCCGCTGACTACGTATGGCCTTGGAAGGCTGGCGTGAAGGCTGGTGCTGCTTCGCAGGCCTACCGCACGCTCTATCCGATCCCTGCGGATGATATCCAGGCTAACCCCGAGCAGCTCAAGCAGAACACGGGTTACTAATCCAGCGTAGGGCGTACTTCGCTCCCTCCGACGGCCCGCCCCATGGGGCGAAAATATAGAAGGCTTGCCCTCGAGCTCCCGCTGTGGAGCCCGAGGGCAAGCTGCTTTATATCCGCTTCTCTCTGATGGCGCTATGACTACCTTCGGAGGAGGGTGATTGCGACCAGTACTGGTCAGCGATCGAAGCAGTACTGGTCACCAATAGGAAGCAGTACTGGTCACCGCGCGAAGTAGTACTGGTCGGACGAGTGACCAGTACTGGTTGGTTTTTGCTCCTGCTAAGAGGCTGTCTGACTGCACTCTTTTTGAGGATGAAATCGAGGGGATCGAGTCGTGTGGGGGACGGTGGTTGGGTAGCCTTCTTGGGAGGGATACTCTACTTATATATAGAGCGGGGACGGGGAAGAGGCTAAAAAAGCGTACCTTTGCATACATAAGGAATAACGACGCTATGACCCAAGCCGAAGACCAAGAGCTCCAGCGATTACAAGTCAATATCCGACGTCTCGTCGATATTGTTGCAGAGCAGAGCGCGACGCTCGCTCAGCTCAAGGAGCTCCTTCAGCAACGGGATGAAGAACTTCGTGCGATGCAGGAAGAACTCAAGTCTATGCGACGAAATGAAGCGACCTTGGCCGCTGCCTCGGCTCTCGTCTCCACCGATATGGGGGACGCTGGCCGTAGGGACGCCAGGGAGCTCCTTGATGGGATCATCAGTCAACTCGACCGCTGTATCAGCCAGCTCACCCGTGAGCCCGAGGCTGTCGCAGCATCTGAGCCCGAGATATAGTCAGAGACCGAATAGCTTGGGGCCACCCCGCCCCGCTACCGATATATATGGATGCCAATACCAGCCCTGAGGACCTGCAGCGCATTTCACTCGCTGTCGAAGATGCTCGCCTCTCGCTCCGAGTCCCTCGCTCTGAGGAACGACTCTACCGCGATGCTGGCGAAGAGCTGACCTCTACGCTGCGTATCTACCGATATAAGTACCCCAATCGCTCAGAGGTGCCTACCATAGGCTACCTGGCGATGGCTGCTATCGATATAGCTACTCGCTACAAGCAGGTGCATGCTGCTCTGGAAGAGCGCAGGCAGACCTTGGCTCCACGCCTCGTGGAGATCAATGAGGAGCTTGAGACACTGATTAGCAGGGCTCAACAGCTCATTGACAGTTCCCCCACCTCGTCCCAATAACCACAGCGTCCCTTTCCTTCATCATTACATTTATTTCAGACAAAGGAATGGGAACAATTACGATCATTATCATCTGCATCGGTGCGCTTATCCTCGGTGCGGCCCTCTCGTGGGTCGTCTCGGAGAAGCTCCTCGGGCAGAAGACTCGTGCAATCCTCAGTGAGGCAGAGCGTGAAGCTGAAGTCCTCAAGCAGAAGAAGCTCCTTGAGGTCAAGGAGAAGTTCCTGCAGCTCAAGGCCGACCTCGAGCAGCAGGTGGCACAGCGCAATAATAAGCTCAAGCAGATCGAGGGCCGACTGAAGACCCGCGAGCAGGAGCTCACGCAGCGCCACAATGAGGTAGAGAAGCGCAACCAAGAGATCGATATACTCAAGGAAAAGCTCGCCCTACAGAGTGAGGGTATCGAGCTGAAGAAGGAAGAATACGACGTCAAGAAGGCCGAGTACGAGGAGAAGAAGGCTGAGCTGGAGCTCCTTCGTCAGAGCGAGCAGAAGCGCCTCGAAGCCCTCGGCGGACTCTCTGCTGACGAGGCGCGTGAGCGTCTTATCGAGAGCATTCGCGCCGAAGCCAAGGACCAAGCTCAGGGCTATATCAATGAGATCGTCGAAGAAGCGAAGATGACCGCCAATAAGGAGGCCAAGCGCATCGTCGTGCAGTCGATCCAGCGCCTGGCGACCGAAACGGCTATTGAGAACTCCGTCACCGTCTTCCACATCGAGAGCGATGAGATCAAGGGCCGTATCATCGGCCGTGAAGGGCGTAACATCCGTGCCCTCGAAGCCGCTACCGGTATCGAGATCATCGTCGACGATACCCCCGAAGCTATCGTCCTCAGTAGCTTTGACCCCGTGCGCCGTGAGGTAGCACGTCTGGCTCTGCACCAGCTCGTCCAAGACGGCCGTATCCACCCCGCCCGCATCGAAGAGGTCGTCTCGAAGGTGCGTAAGCAGATCGAGGAAGAGATCATCGAGACGGGGAAGCGTACCGTCATCGACCTCGGTATCCATGGTATGCACCCCGAGCTCATCCGCCTCATCGGTAAGATGAAGTACCGCTCGTCCTACGGGCAGAACCTCCTACAGCACTCCCGCGAGACCGCTAACCTCTGCGCCATCATGGCCAGTGAGCTGGGGCTCAACCCCAAGCACGCTAAGCGCGCCGGCCTCCTGCACGACATCGGTAAGGTGCCCGATGACGAGCCCGAGCTGCCACACGCACTCCTGGGGATGAAGCTCTGTGAGAAGTACAAGGAAAAGGCTAACATCTGTAATGCCGTCGGGGCACACCACGACGAAATCGAGATGGAGAGCCTTATTGCCCCCATCGTCCAGGTCTGTGACGCTATCAGTGGTGCACGTCCCGGCGCTCGCCGTGAGATCGTCGAGGCTTATATCAAGCGTCTCAATGACCTCGAGCAGCTCGCCCTCTCTTACCCTGGTGTCGTGAAGACCTACGCTATCCAGGCGGGTCGTGAGCTCCGTGTCATCGTCGGCGCAGAGAACACCGACGACAGCAGCATCGCTACGCTCTCAGCTGAGATCGCTAAGCGCATCCAGGACGAGATGACCTACCCTGGGCAGGTCAAGATCACCGTCATCCGCGAGACCCGCAGCGTCAGCTACGCCAAGTAGTATCCCGAGGTGTGGGGCATAGCCCCGCACAAATGGGTGGCGTATGGCAACCAAATTCCCCTGTGGCGTGTTTAGAGCGTAGGAGGAATAACCATCCATATTTATTGCATGCAAGATAACGATCAGATCATCGACGAGGTCACCTCGAGCGATTACAAATATGGCTTCACCACCGACATCGATACCGAGACCATCGGCAAGGGGCTCAGTGAAGAGACCGTCCGCCTGATCTCGGAGAAGAAGGGTGAGCCAGAGTGGCTCCTGCAGTTCCGTCTCGAGGCATACCGCCATTGGCTGACCCTCGAGCAACCCGACTGGGCGCTGCTGAAGATCCCCCCTATCGACTATCAGGATATCATCTACTATGCCGCTCCGAAGAAGAAGGAGGGTCCGAAGAGCCTCGACGAGGTAGACCCGGAGCTCCTGCGCACCTTCGAGAAGCTCGGTATCCCCCTCGAGGAGCAGAAGATGCTCTCAGGGATTGCCGTCGACGCGGTTATGGACTCCGTATCGGTGAAGACGACCTTCCGCGAGACCCTCGCCGAGAAGGGCATCATCTTCTGCTCCTTCAGCGAAGCCGTACGCGAGTACCCCGAGCTGGTGAAGAAGTACCTGGGCGTCGTCGTCCCCTATACCGATAATTACTTCGCTGCGCTGAACTCCGCCGTCTTCAGTGATGGCTCCTTCGTCTACATTCCGAAGGGTACGCGCTGTCCGATGGAGCTCTCCACGTACTTCCGTATCAATGCCATCAACACGGGGCAGTTTGAGCGTACACTCATCGTCGCCGACGAGGGTGCCTACGTCAGCTACCTCGAGGGCTGTACGGCTCCCCAGCGTGACGAGAATCAGCTTCACGCCGCCATCGTCGAGATCATCGTCGAGAAGGAGGCTGAGGTGAAGTACTCCACCGTGCAGAACTGGTACCCTGGCGACAAGGAGGGTAAGGGCGGTGTCTACAACTTCGTCACCAAGCGCGGCGTCTGCCGTGGTGCTAGCTCCAAGCTCTCCTGGACACAGGTCGAAACGGGCTCGGCGATCACGTGGAAGTACCCTAGCTGTGTGCTCGAGGGAGATGACTCCGTCGCCGAATTCTACTCCGTCGCTGTCACGAACAACTTCCAGCAGGCCGACACCGGTACGAAGATGATCCACCTCGGGAAGAACACCCGTAGCCGTATCGTCTCGAAGGGTATCAGCGCTGGTAAGAGCCAGAATAGCTACCGCGGGCTCGTCTACGTCGGCCCCAATGCGGAGAATGCCCGCAACCACTCGCAGTGCGATAGCCTCCTGCTCTCCGACCGCTGCGGTGCACACACCTTCCCCTACGTCCATGTCGACAACGACACGGCGATCATCGAGCACGAAGCCACGACGAGCAAGATCAGCGAAGATCAGATCTTCTACTGCCAGCAGCGTGGTATCGGCGTCGAGGAGGCTGTGGGCCTCATCGTCAATGGCTACGCCAAGGAAGTCATGAACAAGCTCCCGATGGAGTTCGCTGTCGAGGCTCAGAAGCTCCTGAGCATCTCACTCGAAGGCTCCGTAGGCTAATCCCCATCACCCCCATTTCCGAATCATACAGATATGCTTAAGATAGAGAACCTCCACGCATCCATTGGAGATAAAGAGATACTCAAGGGAATCAACCTCACCGTAGGCAAGGGCGAGGTGCACGCCATCATGGGCCCCAACGGCTCGGGGAAGAGCACCCTCTCATCGGTCCTCGTCGGCCACCCCACCTATGAGGTGACGGAGGGCTCCGTGACCTTCGAGGGTGAGGATATCCTCGAGCTTGAGCCTGAGGAGCGCGCACACCGCGGCCTCTTCCTCAGCTTCCAGTATCCCGTCGAGATCCCAGGCGTCAGCATGGTGAACTTCATGCGTGCTGCTCTGAATGAGCGTCGCAAGGCTGCTGGTCTCGATCCGCTGCCCGCTGCTGAGTTCCTCAAGCTGATGAAGCAGAAGCGCGAACTCGTCGAGCTGGACAACAAGCTCGCCAGCCGCTCGGTCAACGAAGGCTTCTCCGGTGGTGAGAAGAAGCGCAATGAGATCTTCCAGATGGCTATGCTTGAGCCCAAGCTCGCTATCCTCGACGAGACGGATAGTGGTCTGGATATCGACGCCCTGCGCATCGTCGCTAAGGGCGTCAATGAGCTGCGCAGCCCCGAGAACTCTACCATCGTCATCACGCACTACCAGCGTCTCCTGGACTATATCCGCCCCGACTTCGTGCACGTCCTCTACAAGGGGCGTATCGTACGTAGTGGTGGCCCCGAGCTGGCTCTCGAACTCGAAGAGCGTGGCTACGACTGGATCAAGGAAGAGGTAGGAGAGTAGTCTGACCATGGAAGCGATCACCAAGAAGTACCTTGACCTCTACGCTGCCCTTAGTGGGGAGCTGCAGGAGCGTCCACAGCTACTCAATCACTACCGCGAGGCGGCTTATGACGCCTTCGCTCGTCTGGGGGTACCCCGCTTCAAGAGCGAGGACTACCAGCGTACCGACCTGCCCGGCCTCTTCGCCGAGGACTGGAAGCTCCACGTGCTGGACGGTGCTCCTTACTGGGCATCGCAGGCCTTCGCACCGGAGATCTTCATCGGTGCGTTCTCGGACTTCGTGCGCCTTCATCCCGAGCTGGCGCAGGAGTACTACGGTCGCATCGCACCCATCGCTACCGATGGGCTCGTCGCGCTGAACACCCTCTTCGCTGCCGAGGCGCTCGTCATCTACGTGCCTCGTGGCGCGAAGATCCCTGGTCACATCGAGCTGAGCTATATCCTCCCACGTCTCGCGGGTCATATCTCCGTAGAGCGTGCGCTTATCATCCTCGAGGATGACGCCGAGGCGACGCTCCACTTCCGTGACTGCCCCGAGACGACGGAGCGTGTTATGGCGCTACGCACCATCGAGGTCCACGTCGGGCGCCGTGCCCGCTTCTCGCTCATCGAGCGTGAGGAGTCGGCCGAAGCGAATGTGCGTATCTCCTCCCTCTACGTCCGTCAGATGCAGGATAGCGTCGTCGACCTCAGCGGTGTCACACTACGCAATGGCGTGACGCGCAATAACTACTTCGTTACGCTCGCCGAAGAGCGTGCCGACCTCAAGGTCTCTGGCTTCGTCCTCACCGCTGGTAAGGCACATGCGGACAACTTCTCCTACATCGAGCATGCTGTACCGCACTGTACCTCGGATGAGCTCTTCAAGTACGTGCTGCGTGACGATAGCCGTGGTGTCTTCACGGGGCGTATCCTCGTAGCGCAAGACGCGCAGAAGACGCAGGCCTATCAGAACAACCGCAACCTCCTGCTCTCGCCCACGGCTCGTATGCAGTCGAAGCCCCAGCTGGAGATCTACGCTGACGACGTGAAGTGCTCTCACGGGATGACCACGGGTCAGCTCAGCGCAGACGCGCTCTTCTATATGCGCCAGCGCGGTATCTCCCTCGAGGAAGCCCGCCTGATGCTGAGTAATGCCTTCGCCGAAGATGTCGTAGCGCGTATCCCCGTCGAGGAGATCGCTGACGACGTGCGTGCCCGTATCGAGGAGCAGCTGCGTAAGTAGCCCGCCCTACATATAAGATATGCGACCCGCGCCCATGGCTCCGAGTGAGCTATGGGCGCGGGTCTTTTATTATCCATCTGTATGACATAATGACTTAAAGTGGTGCCTTTTATGCGGAAGTATGGGAGTAGAAAGCAGAAAATGGCATAAAACTCATATCTGACTGAAAT
>ERZ773203.413-NODE-413-length-23571-cov-9.758760_pt1 | contig 23571 bp, 11 predicted proteins | sample MGYA00580529_ERZ773203 | MGnify/ENA primary metagenome ERZ773203 (study PRJEB29015, sample SAMEA2738176) | human oral metagenome | biome: human oral; feature: human-associated habitat; material: saliva | place: China | collected 2177 ... | reverse complement strand
TCGAACACCTCGTCAAGGAACTTGCCGAACTGGTCCTTACCGACAAGCTCCTGCAAGCCCTTGTGCCCTACGACCTCATGGAGGATAGTAGCTTCGACGTCGTCTGCGCTCTCTGCATTAGGTAGCACCACTACCACCTGCCCCGTCTTGGGATCATACCATCCCTTAGCACCACGCATTCTGTTCGTCTCGCTTTCACTGCGGCCTTCAATCTCTGACGTGTCGTGAATGACGCGGACGCTTTCCCCGAGGGCTTCTGCTGTGCTGTTGGCCAACTCGTCGAGATCCTGCATGTCATACTCCTCCTGCTCTACTGCTCCGCCATAACGGAGTCGCGTAGCATTGCGCTGTCCTTCCACAGAGCGGGGCAAGACCTCTCCGTACGCTTCATCGAAAGCGATACCAGCAAGATCTGCCACCTTGAGTAGGGTAGACTCCTTGCTATCCTGCTTTGATAGGTTGGACTCTACGATGCGCTTAGTCTCTGCTTCTTGCTTTTCAATTACTTCCGCATTGTGCGCTTCGATCTCGGGCTTATGTTCTTCGATGAAGGCACGCTCCTTTGCCTTCGCTTCTGTGCGATACGCCTCTCTCTGTTCGCTCGTCAGCCCCTTTTGATCTCCGACAAGGTCATTGTAGAAGATGTGATACAGATCTGCCGTCTCGTTCCATCCAAGCTCTTCTCTTCCCGTGAAGTGCGTTTCTGCTAAGTGCTGGCTGTAGTTGTATTCGACTATCGGAGAGAAGTCACGCATGGGCCTACGGCTATCTTCCCACTCCCATTCGCGCGCCTTGAACTCCTGGGCCAGCTTTTTCAGCTCGCCCTTGTGTTCCTTGTACCAGTTCGCAAGAGACTGCCCGCGCGTTTCATTCTCGGTCGCGTCGACAAGGTAGCTATCTCCGTCGATGTTGTACTCATAGTTGCCATTCTTAGACAAGGACCAATCCCCGCTGTATCCGTCATAGAGGTTTGCGTTGTCAGCCCACGAATAGTAATCCGTCTGTCTGAAGGTCTTGCCCGTGTGATGCCACTCGCTGTGCACAATAATGCCGATAGCCTTGAGTAGCTCAAAGTCTGCAAGCGACACCCCGTAGATCTTACGGAACTTAGCCGCAGGGAACTTGCCCTGCTCCTCTGCCTCCAGTGCATTCTCACTGAGTGTACTCCCGTCCTCACGCTCGGTGTAGCGGTAGCGCACCTCCTCGTCGTTAGCCTCCTCGGTATCTTCCTCCGCGTTGCTCACGTTGTTGGCTGCGCTCACCTGCGCATCCATCTCTGCGTACTTCGCTTCCTTCTCCTCGAGCTCCTTCTGCATAAGCTCTTCGTAGTTGGCCACATCTTCGCGCGCCTTATCGAGGGCCTCTTCATGTTCGAAGGGCTTACCCGCACGTGCTTCCATTTGCGCCAGCTCCTTCTCCTTGCGTGTATAGGTCTCTTGCGCATTGGCGGCAAGGTTGCGTACACGCTCTCCCGTGATGACGGACTCAGTAATATCCTTTATGGCGTTGGCAATACGCATACCTGGGACGGGGGTATTCTCGATACCCAGCTTTTCAGATGAGTAGGTCATCACACGTCTCGACACGGCCGTCAGCTTGCTGTCCTTCTGCTCCATGTGCTTCTCGATCTTGGTGTTCACCACGAAGTCCACACCATTGACCGATAAGGTGAGCGAGCGTTGCACGCTGGTATTGCCGAAGCCTTCCTTAACCTCGGCTTCTGCTTCGGAGATCGACTTGTTGTAGTCCTTGATGAACTCCTTCATCTCGTCCACAGATCCGAAGGACTGCTTGCCTACTACAATCTTATCGACCTTGCCGCCTGGGAATAGCTCGTCAAGGGCAGCGAGGGTTCTCTCCGCCTTCTTCTCGACGACGCGAAGCCCTGCGATCTCCTGCTTCGTCTCGGGGATAGCCTTGCTTAGATAACGCTGGTCCGCTTCCCACTGCTTACGCTTGGTCTCCAGCTTGCGGAGCTCCTTCTCGGCTTGGTTTTTCAGAAGGGCATACTCACTCCCCGAAAGGTTAGCTACCATATCCCCGAAGTTGTCGCCCTCTTCTTCAATGCTTCGATGCTCAAGAGCGTTCTCCATATATTCAGCCCCGTGCATGATGCTATCTGCAATAGCCCCCTTCGTCTTGAGACGCTGGTAGGCTGTCACGTCAAGGCTATCTTCCACGCCAAAGCGGAGGATGCGGACGGGCTTGCCCATTTCCTTGTGCAGGTTTCCCTGGCGAAGGATACGGCCATTGCGCTGGGTGTAGTCCATTGGGCGGTTAGGTGCGTCCACATGGATAAGCGTGTGCAGTCGCTCCTGGATATTCACACCAGTACCCAGCGTGAATGATGAGCCGAGCACGACACGCACCTCTCCGCTATTGACCTTGTCGAAGAGTGCCTTCTTTCTCTTAGCGTCCATGCCGGGCTTCATGATGACTACCTGATCCTCGGGGACGCCTGCCTCGATGAGCTTCTTGCGAATATCCTCGTACAGGTTGAAGCCTGAGACCTTGTTGTTGTAGATGTCGGAGAAGATGGCGACAGTACCCTTGTACTCCTTAGTCTCTTCCAGGCTTTGCAGAGCCTGGCGTACGGCCTCGTTGGTCTTGCTCATAGGCTCGTCGGGCGCGTCGTTGATGACAAGGCGTGGGTCTACGGCAGCTGCCTTCGCGATCCCATACATGGTTAGAGGGATATGCGAGTTCTCCTTCTTCTCTGCTCCCGACATCTTGTCAAATTCTGCAAGCCGCTCCTTCACAAAGAGCATCACCGAGCGTAGTCCTGGTGTCTGAGGCAGGAATATATCCGTTGCCTTAGTCCCTTCCAGTTCAGGGATCTTCTCCAGCACCTCAGGGGAGTTGCTTGTGAGGATCGTATCTGACACCTGCGACCAAATACGCACCAGCTCGCTAAGCCCGTCGTACCCTACGAAACGCTTGTTAGCCTTAAATCTCCCGTCCGTGGAGAACTCCAGCTGCGTCTGCACTCGCCCGTAGTTACGCACGAAGTCGTCGAAGTTGGAAATGTTGTAGGCCTCCATATCCTCGCGTGGCATGAGATAGCGCATGAAGGTCCATATCTCGGCAGCCGTGTTGCTGATAGGCGTGCCAGTAGCGAACAGGATATTTCGCCCGCCCGTCTTCTCCATGACGCTTTGGATCTTGAGATATAGCCCCTGGCTCTTATTGGAATAAGACGGGTCGATACCCTTGATGTCTCGCCCCATGGCGGTCTCAAATCCCAGGTGCTTATACTCGTGGGCCTCGTCGATGAGAAGGGCGTCGATACCGAGATCGTCGAACTCATAGACACCCTCGTCTACCTTGCGGTCCAGCATCTGCTGCGCCTTGGCCTCTGCGTTCATACGCGACTTAGCTTCGGCCTTCGCGTCAATGGCGGGGCGTGACGACTTAGCGACCTCCTTCTCGAGATCCTGGAGCTCTCTCACCTTGGCACGATACACCGCACTGCGGGCTGCGTCCTTATCCTCCTTCATTGCTTCGATCACCTCGCGCTTCTCACGGATCTTCTCTTCGATATAAGTGCGCTTACGTTCCTCGCTGTCGGGGATCTTGTCGAAGGTAGACTGAGGGATGATAATCATATCCCAGTCGTTGTACATGACGTTTGCGTAGAAACGCTTGCGACCTTCGGGTCCCTTGTCAGCATCGGAGAGGGTGAGGATCTTAGCTTGTGGGTAGAGGAGCTTTGCGCTATTGACGAACTGCCCTACGGTCGCATTCTGTACGACGATCATAGGCTTCTTTGCTGTGCCGAGACGTCGCATCTCCATAGCAGCCGAGATCATCGTGAAGGTCTTACCCGTACCCACCTCGTGAGCGAGGAGCACGGGCTGCGTCGTTGCACGGATAGCCGCCTTAGCCTGGTGAGGTCGTAGCGTGATCTTGTTTGATGCGCCTTCGAAGTGCGTGGGGACAAAGTCGTCGGGCATAGTCATGGGGACGTAGTTATTCATCTCCATGTTGTACTTAGTCGTCAGCTGCTCCGCGAGCTTGTCATCCTCCTGCACCTTAGCCTGCATCCAGTCTACGAAGTCCTGGCGGAGCTCGTCGGCCTTGTCGGATACGGCAGCCGTGGCGGCCTTGTCGGTGGTCGTCTTGGTTGTGCGGTCCTTGCCATACCCGAAGCTCTCCGTCTTAGATACGATCTTAGTCTTGAGGTTGATGGCAATGTCCATAATCTCCGTACCGAGGATATACTCATTACGAAGCTCCGAGCGCACACCGAGGGCCTTATTAGCTTCGGTATATTCGTCGCTCTTGGTTGTCATCACCCAGCCCCCGCCATGCTTGGAGAGAGATACGCGGACTCCTGTGCGCTCCTGCACGAACTCCTCGAACACCTTGGCAGGTATCCACGAAGCACCGAAGGAGTAGGGGAGGAGGTGCGCTGGAATATCCTGTGGCATCACCTCACGAAGGGCGGAGATGTTCGCGTCGTACTTGCCGCCTTCGTTGTTGGCTTCTGCGGCTGCGAGCTTCTCACGCACATTCCCACTGAGGTAAGCATAGCGAGACTCCACAATGCCCGTGCTTGGGTTTTCAAACGCAAGCCCCGTAGCGAGTGCCGCCTTCTTTGCCTCCTCCTCACTGATGGATAGAGCATCGGAGAGGTATTGCAGATCGACACGCCCGAAGCTAAGGACGCTCGCCTTGACTGCCTGTGTTGGGTCTGTCGGCTTCTCTTGCGTCTTTGGGTCAATGATGCGGCTGCTGAAGATGTCGGTCTTCCCGTAGATCTTCGTCTTGCTTCCGTCGACGTTTGCCTTCTCCTCGAACTTCTCGATGGCTTGGACGCTTGGCCAATCAATATCATTGCTAAGGAAGGAGATCGCTACATTCTTGTTGAGGTTGCCGTAGCGTTCGACGAAGGTATCGTAAGCGGTATTTAGAGCCTGCTGCAATTCCTTGAGCTTACCCGTAGAGTCTTCCGATGCCTGGAGCTGGTAGTCGATAAGTTCGTTCAGTGCCTTCTTGATGGCGCGGTAGTCCTCTACCACCTGAGCCTTTGTGTACTTACTGCGCACCTTCTTCCCGTCATTGGCGAAGCTCTCGGCAATGGTAATACCCTTGTTGGTGGAAACGATAGCAACAGATCCGTCCTTCTGCACAAAGACCTCACCGATCTTATATTCGCTTAGGTCCTTGCCCGATGTGACGCCCGTACGAGCACCTTCATTCGGATCGACTTTAGCCATGTCGATCTTCTTCATGCTGCGCACCCATGCAGTGAGCAGCTTGTCTTGGTCGATGTTAGGTGTTGGGTATAGCCCTGCGCTGGTAGCTCGGTAGGTTGCACCATTCTCAAACGCCAGCTTCATCTCACCGCCCATGTTCTCGGGGTGCTGTACGAAGTAGTCGTTATACGATAGTGCGACCTCTCTTGTCGTGGCACGTTCTCCCGAGTAGTCTGTGTACTTACCCGTACGTACTGGCGTCGTCTCAGTGATGTTGATAGCACCAGCGAGCTTTTCGCCATTCTCTCCTCGCTTGCGAACGATGATGATGTCAGACGTTACGCTTGTACCGATGAACGTTTCGTTGTTCAGGCGGAACGCACCGACGACGTCGGAGTTACCCCCGTCCTTATCCGTGAGCCATAAGCGTAGGTCTCTGCTCTTGTCAAGCGTACCGCTCGAGGTGATGAATACCCCGAGCCCGTTTGGTGCGAGCGTGCGCACATTCTTGGCTATACAGAAGTCTTGAATGTTCTTACCGAACTTACGTGACAGGTCGGAGAAGCCCGTATCATCGTGGACCTTGAGGCCCGTGACAAATGGCACGTTAGTAATAGCAAGGCTTACAGATCCTGGGGCTACCTTGGTATTTTGGAATCCCTTGATATGTACGTCTGCGTCGGGATAGAGAAGTGAAAGGATGCCTCCTGTGATGCTGTCGATCTCTACCGCCTGGATATTGCTCACGTCGCTAACACCCTTTGGCATGCGCGCAAGCATAGAGCCGATACCCGCAGAGCCCTCGAGGATGTTGCCACCCTTAAAGCCCAGCGCGGACACAGCGTCCCAAATTTGGTCGATAATCTTTGCGGGGGTGTAGTAAGCCGTCAGTCGGCTCTCATTCGCTTCGCGTAGTTCATCCTCCGTGAGGAGCATTCGTAGAGTGGCGTAAGGCGCGCTGTACTCGTTAAAGGCTGCGCCTAATCCACCCCAACCAGTCCACTGAGCAAGGATAGCCTTCTCGGCTTGCGTTGCTTCGCGGCCCTCGTTGAGTATCTCCTTCGAGAGTTTAATCGCATCGATGTTAGCCTTGATGCGTGCGGCATCAGACTTAGGGGAGTTGTCCTCGCCCTTCTTCTCACGCCAGTTGCGCGTGTTGCGCTTAGCGGGCTTGTCGCCCTTGGGAGCTTCTACTGATTGATCAAGCTGTTCAGGTACTCCTCCGCCTCGCTGGTCGTCAGTGAGAGTATCTTCGACACTACGTCGATCCACTCGCTTCTGCTTAGGCTGCTTAGCTTGACCTTCTGCTGGCGTTCCCAGCGGTTCATCAGATCGATGTTCCTCCCCTGCTTCTCGCTCTCCAGTGCTGGTGCGAGCTGGTACGTGTACTTCTTCTGTTCCATTATTCTCTGTTGCGTTTGCTTCTGCCTGCTGCTCCTTTACTTCGGTCATCAGCTTTTGCGCCTCCTGCTCCTTGGCCACGTGGCGCGCCTGCTCGATGATCTCGGGGCTTTCTTCCTTCCCAAAGTTAGCAATATCAAAACCATTGACAGCATCATAGCTATCCATTTCAGCGGATAGCCCTGACTCTACCAGCTCAGGCATATCGCGTGCTCCGTTGTAGAAGGCCTTGATATATGGGCGGACATCCTCCCCGAGTTCATTGATAAGCGTCTCTGCAAAGCGACTGAACTTACTAAGCCCTCGGTCGATGTAGCCCACCGCGAGCTCCAGGCCGATAGCCAGGACCTCGGGATCTACACCTGCATTGAGCTGCCCGCGTAGCTTCTTCTTCATGCGAGCCTTGAGCTCTTGCATACGCTCGTCGGAGACAAGGCCGAACTGCCCTTCGTTCTTGACGCGGGCCTCTTCCTTCTCTTCCTTCTCTTGCTGCTCTGCGACCTCGTTAGTATGCTCCACGGCCTGCATCATGCGACGTTGCGAAAGAAGCCTAAAGGCTCTTGACGACGTGTTCCCGTTTGATGCATACCAACCACGCCCGAGTGAAATAGCCTCTATAAGGTCGTCGGGCACATTGGGATTGCTTAGGATATGAGCATCTGCGGAATAGGTATCTATGCGGCTTCGAGATTGCAGGATACCTCTGATACGCCATAAGGTATCTCCGTCTGTATCCTCATTGTCGGTCAATGCGATCAGCTCCTCTTCGCTCATATCCTCGAGCTCTCTTGGGGCTGTCTCCTCGGTGGCTTCGGGCCCAGCTTCGCTCGCCTCCTCCTTGATCTGCAGTTCGCTGATTGGCACTTTCTGCATGTTGTCAAGAAGAGCGTGCGTATCGTTGAAGGTTGATAGGATGGCGTGCTCCTCTCCATTGTGGTACACGTTGGTTACCCCAGCGTCGATATCCTCAATGGTCACGGGGCGCATGCCGTTAGTAGTATCGGCTTCTACCTCTTCCTCCTCGATGTGGTCGGATAGTCTCGCTTCGCCCGTGGCGTGTAGAGCTCCCATAAGCCCCTCTAAGCTCACCTTGCGTGGCTGAGGCAGTGGCTTCTCCTCCTCCTTCTCTGTGGTTTTCTTGTCGCCCTTCTTCTTGGTGCTGCCCTTCTTTGGTTTGGTTGGCTTAGGGCCTTCCTCGTCTTCATTGAGATCATCTTCGATTTCACTCTTGAGGGCGGTGAGTACGTCCTTCTTTTGCTTAGCCTCTGCGATAGGGTCAATGATGTCCGATAGCCCAGGCATAGTCAAGAATGGATTGCTCGCTTCAATAGGGAGTCCTGAGTGGGCTCGGATCACTACCTCACGTTGAGCATTCACGTAGGCAATATTTCGAACTCCAGGCATAGCTCCGCTGTGGTAGTACTCCTTCAGAGCCACGTTCGCGTCCTTGATTGCCTTGACCGCCTCGGCTTCTGCCTCCTTGAGCTCTTGGTTTACCCTTTCGAGCACGGCCTCCTTCTCTTCTCGGGGCATGCTCTTGTCGTACGCTGGAGCTACGTACTCATTGCGGACCTTGGATGTTATCGAGGGACGTACCTCTTCCTCCCCAGTCGTATCACTCGCCTGGGTGTCCCCTGTTTCGGGGGCTACTTCTTCTGTTTCGGTGGTTACTCCTTCCCCTTCTTGAGGATTGCTTGCAGTTCCTCCTCTACGCTCGGGCGTCCCTGCTCGGCTCTGATCTTGTTCATTGCCGCCAGGTGTTCCTTGTCCTTCTTGTTCCCCGCCATTGCTCCCTTCAAGGTCGCTGCCAGGAGAGCTGCTTCCAGTACTTCCATCTTCTTCTGTATTGTTGTCGATATTTATGCTGAACACTTCGCCCACCGCCTCGGCAAGCGTCTTAGGATTTACCTCGCCTTCTCCGAAGAGGGTATCCTCGGAGACGGCCTGCACTGCGTCGTACACCGCATTGAGCTTTGAGATAAGCTCCTTCTGCGTTAGGAACTTATAGCGGAGTGCGAGCTGTACAGCAAAGTTACTATACTGCTCGGAGTTCACCTCACCCGTGATGAGGTCACCCGAGAAGCGCATCCACGTTTCGATAGCACGCTCTGCATCCTCGAAGGTCTTAGCATCAGCGAATGGAGTGTACCCCATGAGAGCATTGTATGCACTTACCGACGATTGTAGTTCATCGAGGAAGTGCGCATCTGCTGGGCTCTGCTGGTCTCGATATGAGACGCGGAGTAGTGCCTGCTGTGTACGCTTGGGCAGGTTGTAGAACTCTGCCTCCAGGCTGTTGTGCGCGCCCTCGAAGAAGGAGCGGTACAAAGCATTGCGGAGGTCCTCCTTAGCTTCTGCCGTGATCTCACCCTTAGCACCGAAGGCACTACGGAATTGCGTGTCAGAGATAAAGCCCTGGCGGTTGAGCCAGCTCAGCGTCTCAGCCGCATTGCGTGTGATGGACTCGGCAAGGCTGAGGTCGTCGTCGCTTGTCCCCAGTAGGAAGTGAATGAAGGTGTCACGCTTCTCCCCGATCTTAGCATAGAGCGTTTGCGGATTGATACGTTCGACGCCACCGCTCTCGATGTCCGTCTGTCTGTATTGTCCGAGCTCGATAGCTCGCTCGTCGCTGACGTCGGCAAGATGCACCAGCACGGGGGACTTCATCCCCTCGATAGCCTCGGGATCAATACCGAGGGCCTCTGCATTATCGATGAGGTACTGCTTGTACTTCGCTCCGCTCGTATCACGGAACGACTCCCACACGGCACGCAGTGCGTCGGCACGGCTATTCCCCTGGATCACCTCACCACGTGCGTTGATGGTAGGAGCACCCGTGTAAGCCGTGGCACTCGTTGTGATCTCCTCGGGATTGATATTAGCTGCGATACGTACTGCCGCCTGCTCGCTGACAACGTCGCTTCTATCCTTTGGCTGTGCCTCGGGAATAAAGTGCAGCTGATTTTGGTAGCCTCTGATGTGGCTTGGTTGCAGGCTCTCGGCTTCGATGATAGCGTAGCGAGCCTGCTGTGTGTCATTCGTTGCGAACTTCACGTCAGACTCCTTGCCGATGAGTGCGTCGGAGAGCTGCCCCTGACGATCTACTCGCAAGCCTTCTACCTTAATGTACCCACGTGCGCGTGCGTCGGCTGGATTGTCCTTACCCCATTCAGGTGCGGTGTCCTCGGATGCGGGGATAGCTTCTTCCTCCTGCTCCTGCTCCTGCTCCGCCTCGGGCTCTTGCTCCTCGGCAGCCTCTTCCTCTGCGGGCTCTTGCTCGGCCGTAGGTTCTTCGATCTCCTGCTCCGTCTGCTCTGCGACGGGCTCGGCTACCTCTGCAACTTCCTCCTGCACCTGCTCGGCTGCGATCTCAGCGACGGCCTGCCAATGTGCGAGTGATACCTCTGCGGCTTCGATACCAGCAGCTACTTCTTCGCGCGCCTGGATCTTACCCTCGATAGTGTCGGCACTACGGGGCTTGGCCTTCTTGGCCTTGGCAAGTGCCTTCTCCTTGTCGGCAATAGTGCTCTCGATGACTTCGAGAGCGAGGACTACGTCGCCATTGGTTGCACGCAACACCGCTTCGTATGCTTCCTCGGGTGAGAGACTCTCGTCGTTGGGATCATCGTGTGAGGTGATTTCATTATCTTTGCTCTCAGAAGGCGTGCTTTGAGACGCATCCGTGCCCTCAGAAGCGGGGTCGGACAATTCAGTCCCCTGCGATGAGTATAAGTCTTGATCTACGTCCGAAGTATCAGGTGCGTTGTCGGCGCGCATCCAAAGCACTACGCCTTCTGTAAGCAACCGCTTCACCTGATTTCTACTCTTCTCCTGATTAGACACGATTACCTCACCTCCATCTCGCTGTACAGATACAGAGGTGAAGTGGTAATGACGACTCCCATCTTCTTTTTCGAATACGCGGATGTAGATATATGAGCTGTCTCGTTCTGTCTCTTGCCCTTCCTTAGCCGTGCTTGGCTCTTCGACAATAGCGTGCGGAGCTTCAAGCGTTGGGCGGATCATACCGAGCTTACTCTTTCTCCCATCGCGCATCATTTTGAGGAACTGGTTTTCTCCCATGTGAGCATCCCCTATGGGCGTGTGCACCATACCATCCTCGCCAAACTCAGCATACCAATTCTCTGCTGTCAGCTCAAGTTCGGGGGCTACCTCGTGGTTGTTGGAGATAGCTGTAAGGAAGGCTTCGGCTTCTTCTTCGGTCATACTTCGACCGATGATGTCGTTCTCTTCTTCCTGGGTAGGTGTTGGTGCGGTGGTAGTCTCTTCGGGAACTTCCTCAGATACGGGCTGTACCTGCGCTAAGGCTGGTGCTGCTGGAGTGGCTGGAGCTTCCACGGCCTGCGTGTTCCCGTTGCTTTCGGGGCTGAGGCGTGTATCCACTACCACCCCGTCGAGGTAGTCCTTAGTGAAGAGGTGCACCTTCTTCCCATCGAAGGGCTCATTAAAGTACACCTCGATATTCCCGTCGGCATCCTCCTCGTTGGTGACGTAGGCTGTGACCTCCTCACCTTCGGGGGTGCGAATGGTCAGCTCATCATTGAGTGCATAGCGTGGGAGGCCTGCCTGTTCGCGTTCCTCTCTCTCCTCAGCCTTGGCCTGCTGTACCTGGGCCGCATGCTCATTCTCGATCTGTCGGGCGCGTGTGTTGTCCGCCATGGCCTGCAGTTCGTCGGTAGTCATCTTGTGGGGCACTCCCGAGTAGTCCACATCGAGTGTGCCGTCTTGGCCTACCTGTTGGATAGCGATCTGCTGGGGGTTGCCATCAGCATCGAGTAGGTTGTATACTGCTCCTACCTGCGGGGTGATAGTCCCGTTGATAGCGTCGGCTGCCTCCTTCTCTCTGCGTTCGTAGACAGCATTGACCGCTTCGCTCACTGCGTCGTCGGCACTCGTGGGCTGCTCTGCGCTGATAATGTCATCGATGCTGGCGAAGCGCACGACGCCCGTCTCGTTATCGCGAACGATGAAGTCCTTACTGGACTTGTCGGTATCGATACGGCCCTCCTCATCCATGACAAGGTCGCCATCCTTGATATGCACTTCGACGTTCTGCCCTTCCGTGCCTCGGAGTATAGCCCGACGGAGCGTCCCGTCCTTGTGCTGCTGTGAGCGCACTGCCTGCTCGGCTTGTGCTGCCTCAGCCTGTATGCCCTGGGAGACACTCCCGATCATACCCTCGTAGGTAGCACGTGCATTGAGGTAGTCCACGTAGGACTGCACTGCCTGTTCGTTGTGCTCCTCTCGTAGCTGTGCCACCTGGTCGAGCGTCAGCTGGTCGGGTGCTCCCATCTCATCGAGAGCATCAGCATCTACCCCGAGACGCTCTGCCGCCTTCTGCTGTGCGAACTCATACCAGCTGCGTGCGTGGCTCATCTCTTCGGCTTGGGTCATCTCTGCGCCCTTATCGTAAGAGTCTGCCAGCTCGTTCTGTAATGGGTCTGCCTTGGTGTCCTCGCTCTGCTTGCGTCGGTACTCGCTCATACCCTTGTAGGTCTGCACTGACTTAGTGTAGTCGAGGATAGCGCGACGCTGCTCTGCGTTGAAGTTGGGGTTAGTGAGTGCGGACTTCACAGCGTCTACCTGCTCCTTACCATCCTGGAGAAGGATCTGTCTGCGCACGTCGTCCCACGCCTTGCGCTGCTCATCCGTGGTGAGCGTACTCCATACTGCACCCTCGCTCTGCCCGATCTGATGGCGTGCCATTCCACGCGCACCACCGCCAGCGAAATAGCCCGCGGTCTGTGCACTGCTCATGACACCGCCCATAAGGGAGACCCCGAGGAAGGTATCGATATTGTCGTCAAGGTTGAAGAAGCCCTTGCCCTTGTCGGCTGATAGATCCTTGTCGCCAATCATCACAGCGGCTGCGTTATTGGCGAGCTCTTCGAGGTATTCGCCAAACACCCCGTTCCATTGCGCTTGCTTCTCAAGGGCTTTCAGTGAGGTTGCGAACTTAGAGGCCTGCATGTTCTCGATGAACTTACTTGCCTTTGCCAAGGTCCATGCCCCAGCGTCACCGACACTGCCTGCCACCTTACCGAGTACAGACTTCTTGCCGACCTGCTCGGCCGCTTCCACCCCAGTCTTACCAATAAGCTTGGTGATCTTGGCGGCAATAGGTGAGGCAACCTTACCTGCGGCCCACTTCACGGCATCGACAAGCCCGTCGCCCAATAGCTCCGTAGCGTATTCTGCTGTGCTTGATAGCTCGCCCTTCACGACGGCCTCGCCCAAGCTGTCGCCCTCGGTGTGACCTCCGTAGGTAGTCGTTGCTCGCCCTTCGGCATCCACACCCGTAGAGAACTGAACATCCCCCGCGGTACGTCCCACTACATTCGCAGCAGTCTTCATTGCACCAAAGGTATTCGCCATTGCACCACCAGCAAGCATAGCTCCAGCTGTTGTAGCTGCGCCACGGATAGTACGCTTGATGATAGCTTTCCCTGCGGCCTTTGCTCCGAAGCGTCGCATAGCATAGCGAGCAAGCCCCGATGACACGTTCTTCCCCATAGTTGAGATACCACCACTCATTGCCATTTCCACCATGAAGGGGATAGCATGAGCGGTGACACTCCCTGCTTTATACCCACGGCCTATGCGGTCCTCGAAGTAGAGAGCCGTTGCCATTTCGTTAGCCTTGGCATCGAGAAGGAGCTGTTCCCCTCGTGTGAGCTTCTCTCCTCGGTCAGCCTTATCGAGAGCCATTGCAAGGCGAGAGGATGCGGATAGATCTCTGACGCCCTGATCCCATACACGTGGGTCAATGATAGTGCTACCGAAGCCTCGGAGCGTTCCTGCGAGTGCACTACGTTCGTAGACAGAAGCAAGGTCTCCGCCTTCCTTGGTGTTGTGGTCGGCTTCTGCGATGAGGTTGTTCACATCGTGCATCGTGCTACGCGCAGCCTCCAGCATCATATACTCGCTGTCGTTAGCCTGCTCGATACGGGACTTATTCGCGGCTGCGGGTATATTGAAGCCGCGGATACCCCAGGCGGTGGGGCTATCCGCGATAGTCACGTCGCCAGCCTTCTTGTCGAGGTACTCTGTGCGTTCGGCAAGAGCCTTATCGATTTCGCTTGTCAGCTCTCCCGCCTTACGTCGTGCGTCACTCTCGGTGAGCGTAGGAGCGTAGATGATATTGGCTTCCTTCAAAGCCTGACGCAGCTTTGGATCTTTGACCGCGTCGATGTTGCCAGCATTGTAGCCGTCTACCTCCTCCTTGCTCAGCTCGGTGGGGCGGATAGTCTTACCCGTCGTCACGTCCAAGAGAGCCTTGGGAGCGGTCACCCCGCCATTGTTGGGATCGAAGTCGGGGACAAGCTCGGGCTGCACCACATTGACGACGTTGCCATTCTCGTCTTGTGCTACGTCTCGTGTGGTCTTGAGTAGGGGCACGCTTGGGTCGTTCACCTCCTGCACAGGGCGCATCTTCTTGTCAAGACGCGGGAAGCCCAGGCGCGCCTTGGGTGCGTGCGAGGGTTTATTGGGATTGGAAGGAAGGTCAAAGCCAAAGGGGGTAGCGGGTGCACCAGGCTTGCCCGTTGGTGCGAGTTGGTCCTTTGGTCGCAGTGGCGTAGGCACTCCCGCTGGCGTTGGCTTTATCCACCCCATGTTGGCCTTAAAGGTTTCGAAGTCGGGAAGCTCGTACCCTCCATCAGAGGCTATTGCATCATACACTGTGCGCAGGTTCTTCTCCTTGCGCATATACTTTGTGAACTGGTCGATGTTGGGTACTTCGTATCCCATGGTCTCCAGCGTGTTGTGGAGGCTCGATAAGTTCTTTTGCGTCTTATCGTTTGGCATGAATGGCAGGTGTTTGGTTATTCTAAGTTGAGTTTCTTCTTAGCTGCTGGCTTCGCTGGTGCTGGTGCGGGTGCGGGCTTAGGCACAGGCTGTGCTCTTCGCTTGTTGTGCAGGCTGGTTATCACCCTGCGCACTTCGGGGTTATTGATGTTCTTCCCGATAATCTGACGCATCTCAGATGTGCTCGGCTCTTGGTAGGTGGCTTTAGGTCCGTACCCCTTCTTCGTGCGATACTGAGAACGGACAGACTCGGGGAGCTGGTTGTAAACCTGCCCGATATTTACGTCATTAAAAGCATCCTCGGGGACTTCGATACCGCCCATGTCTTCCCCGTTTTCGTCTGTGCCGAGGTCGATCCATACAGATTTGCCGCCTCCGCTGTTGGATAATCGTGTAGCCATGATGCCCGTGCGTCGGCTCTGCTCGCTTTCCGAGGCGCGGTTGTGTCGCTTCGTTTCTGCGAGTGCGTCGGCTCTCTGCTGGATGCCAGCCATACCCAGCTGTAGACGGAGCTTGCGGTCGGCTTCCTTCTCACCGAGCTGTGCCACCCACTTCTGATACTCCTGCGACTGCTTGGCGAGCTTGAGCTGGTGGTCGAGCGCAGCCTGCTCGCGTCGGAGTTGCAGTGCGTCTCTTGCCTGGTCGTTATGATCGTCGAGCTGCTTGGCTCTTATGTAGGCTTGGAGATAGGCGTCGGCATCCGCTTTTTTCGCGGCTCGCAGTTTCTCGTATCTGTCCTGCACACTCCCGAGCATTGTCTCGGTGGGCTTGTAGGCATTGGGTGCGTAGTTAGCTGTCGCAACAAGGTTGCTGATAGCTCGCACCCCGTCGCCTATTGCTGCGATAGCCTCACGGCTACGTTGGCGTCGTCGGTCTTTCTCCACCTCCTCGGCAGTGGGAGGAGTGAATGGGGTGAGGTGTCGGAGTATCTCCACATAAGATGTGGGGCGTGTGACCTTCTCTTTGTCCGCCTGGGTGAGTTGCACCTGGGGTAGCTCGGGAGTAGGTGCGAGTTGCTGGATGCGCTTAATAGCTGTAGCCCCGCCACCCTGATTGGGCGCGGGGGCTGTAGCTGTAGCTTGTGGCTGAGTGGCAGGAGGGGTAGGGGCAGCGGGTGTCTGTGAAGGTGCAGGGGCGGTGGTCGCCTGCTGCACATTGGCGGGTGCGTCCTCCTTGCGTGACACCTCGCGCCCCGTGCCCTTCCGAATATCGTCGAGCACTCCCATGGTTACTTACTGCTTTGTGGGTCGAAGGCATTGGCGATACCTGCGCCTGCCTGTGCTACACCTCCGATAGCCTGGGTGATGCCCTGTGCTCGGTTGTTCTCGATTTGATTGAGCTGCTGCTGGAAGCCGTCACGACGCTGGATGTACTGGCTCTCGATGAGGTCCTTTCGCTTCGCTCCGTCGGCTGCTATTGCGCTGGCTACATTGGAGAGGGCCTCATTGCCCGCCTCGCGTTCCGCCTGCACCGACTCCTCAGTACCACCCATGACGGCCTGCACGGCCTGCGCACGCTGGTTACGCTTGGCAATAGCCTCACGGGTGCGCTCAATAGTTCTGAGGGCGTCGGCTCGCTGGAGTGCGTCCTCGTTGTATCGTCTATCATACCAGGTTTGATTGTCGCGCATACTGCTCATAACTCCCTGGCGTGCGCGCTTGGCTGCTTTGCTTGCTGCGATGCCCCCGAAGATACTCCCGATAGCTCCGATGCCTGCACCTACAAGGCTTGCGATTGGTAATGGCATATCTGTTTACTGCTCTATATGTTATATGTGGTGCAAGATAATGTGATAGCTTAGCGCGCACACGACATATAGAGTAAAGCAACATGGCAAAGGGAAGAAAGACGGGCGGGCGAAAGCCTGGCTCACTGAACAAGACGACGAAGCTAAGCCGAGAGCTTATAGTGAATGTGCTTGACAAGTATCAGGATAGCGGATTGATGGCGGAGGACCTCGAGGCGCTGCCACCGAAGGACCGCCTCGACGTTATGGTTAAGCTCATGGGCTTCGTGCTGCCGAAGATGCAGAGCACCCAGGTAGACCTCACAGCGAATGTGAACAGCGCATCAGTAGAGGACGATCTCACGAAGCTCGCAGAGGAGATGGCATAAAAGAAGAGCGAGGAAGCTGTGGGCCTCCCCGCTCTAAACTGGTGGTTGTAAAGAAAAAGCTGCTTGGCTTTCTTGTCTACAAAGGTATGCGAAATCCCGAAGTATCTCCCAAATGTAAACCTATCTAATTTAGAAGGCGGGTATAAAATCGTCCTCTAAATCGTCCCCTGCTTAATCCTTTATTCTGTATATGCTTGTAATTCAATGAATTGCAAAGCATAGTTGTACCCAGAGTGGGAGTATCAATAATTGCTCTCTATTACCCTCTATTATCCTCTATTGCTCTTGTGGGGCGGGCTTGCTTAGTGTGCTCGAGATAATAGGGAACAATAGAAAGCAATATAACGCTACTAAAATCGTCCTCTATTCGTCCTCTTTTTCTCGAGCAGGGGACGATTGAACTTTTCCATTTCTTGAGCCTTGAGGGTGTCGGCTATTGCGATGTACGGGCGCATGGTTGCTTCGGTCTTGTGCCCCGTGTATTTGCGGATGACCTCTGATGGTATGCCGAGTGTGAGGGCCTGCACCACAAATGTGTGACGGCCGACGTGTGAGGTTATGACCTCATACTTTTTCAGAGCCTCCTCGATGCGGTGGCGTCCTGAGTAGCGTAGTCGTGTGACGGGTGCATTGATGCCCGCCTGCTCGCATACACTCTTGAGCGTTCTGTTGAGTCGCTGCTCCGCCATTGGTGGCAGTGGGGTGTCCCCTCCTTCGTACTTTGCGAGGATAGCACGGGCGTGGTCATTGAGGTTTACTTCGATAAGTTGGTCCGTCTTCTGAGCGTAGTATCGTATGCTCCTCTCTGTGATGTTGTCGTGGGTGAGCTTCTTCAAGTCCGAGTATCGCAGGCCAGTGAAGCAAAGGAAGCAGAAGAGGTCGCGGGCTACTCGCTCTGAATGTAATCTGAGATCCACGGAGACAAGACTACTCAGCTCTTCCCAGGTGAGATATACCTCGGCTCTGTTTGCGTCGATGCCCTTGAGGCGTACGTCGAAGAAGCGTCGGTAATCCTTTTCATATAGCCCCTGGCCTTGTGCCCAGTAGAGTAGGCTCTTTAGTATGCGCAGCGTCTTGTCTATTGATGTGTTGAGGAGTCCTCGCTTCGTGGTGAGGTAGGTGATAAGGCCTGCCACCCACTCGCTACTGATGTGGTCCAGGGTGTCCTTACCTGCATACTCAGATACGTGCATACGTGCCGTGCGTATGTTCGCATTGTGCCTCTCGCTCCAGCTACGTCTCACGCTCTCTGATGCGACGAATGCGTCAAAGACTGCTACGATAGTGCTGTTGTCTTCGGGGAGTATTGCCTGCGCCTTGGTCTCCTCGATGCCGAGAGCTGACTGCAGGTACTCGTTATACTTGGCTTTGAGTTCCTCGGGGCTTGGCAGTCGCTCCTCTGCCTCGAAGTGGGCAAAGGCTCGCTCCATTGACTCCTCGACGTATTGGATAGCTCTGTTGATTGCAGCAGCTGGCGTGCGCTTGTCTCCGTGGCTGGTATTCTTTAGGCAGCGTTCGGCCTCTGTGCTCCATTTGCTTGGCTCTGCACGATGCCCCACGGCTACGTTAGTCACGTATCCTGCATAGCGTATGCGGTAGCGTATCTTGAGAGCGGTCCACCCCTTCTGTGGATCCAGGAAGAAGTGGCAGGTGCGACGTATAGGTAGCATGTTGTGTGGGGTTGTGAGTTGTTGCAGATTATGCAACAGCTGCTATGCTGATGAAGAGCAACTATTTCCGAACTGGAAAGAGTTGAGGTTATGCTATTCGGATAGCTTAGCTATAACTTTTGCGGATCTCTTGTTGCAGACCTTACTTGCCAATAGCTTGACAAAATATCCAGCAACCAAAAGTATTATCCCTAAGACTACATTGTCTATAAGTACGAAAGCTATTGCTACATACTTCAGATAGGATACGTATGACAGAATGGTAATCATCGTATCCACCCAGCTGACCACAGGCTTGCTTGGGTCAAATTGTTCTTTCCCCATCCTTTTCAAGAGGACTAATCCTCGTTCGGAGAGGATCACACTAGAGATAATATCCCATGCTGTAAGTGCTATAAAAGCCCACGCTGATGTAGTAAGATTTAAGTCCATATACTATTGTGTTAAGTAGTGATCTCGTGTTTTCTGTATGCTATTTGAATATCCCTGAAACCCACTCAAAGATGCCTTTAAGTGCTCCCCAAAAGTATTCGTTGATTACTCTATCCATCCCCTCAAAGACGCCTCCGATTATACTTGCTACGCATATCATTACGATGATAGCTATTATAGCTAAGACGAAAGAGAAGAATTCGTATATGCGATCTTTGGTACTCTTCTCCCTCTTCTTCTTATCCTTATTCATATCTACGTATTCCACCGAGGACCTCGAAGACGCGCTCGATCTGTGTCTTTGGTATCTCTTGGCTCTCGTATGCTGGGTTGATTGGTTCAAGTGTATAGTGTTCGCTGTCACTACCACGACGCAGACGCTTGATCGTGCGCTGTCCCGATAGGGTGACGATAGCATATACCTTCCCGAGGAGAAGGAAGTCATACCACGCTTCGATAGGTCGGAGTGCAACTAAGTCCCCGCTGTTAATCTCAGGCGACATACTATCCCCACGGACATTCATATAGAACACGCCCTCCTTATTGTATGGTGGGTAGTCTATCATATAGGTAACGGGTGCGCTTGCTGGGTCATCTGCAAACTCTCCGTAGCCTCCGAGGAAATCCACGTCGTAGTAGGGTCGTCCCTTGTCTTCCGTGATGCGGGGGAGCAGCTCGTACTCCTCCTCCTTCTCGTTCACCTTCTCTTCCTTGAGCATAGAGCCTTCGCCAGTGAGAAGCCATGAGGGCGAGAGGCCGTACAGATCTCCCCACTTCTTTGCCTGTAGCTTCCCGAAGGCCTTGCGTCCCATGAGGAGGGCGTTCACGTACGGCTGACTTACACCGAGCTGGGAGGCTATCGAGGCCTGCGTATGCCCCGTTTCTCGGAGATATTTGCCAAGCTCCAAAAGTTTTTCTTCATCCATAACCTTTTGGGTTATAACGATTTGACTTGTTTGATACTAAAGATATAACCTTATCCGTTTTGTATATTACCAAAAAGGTTATACCTTTGTAGTGTAGTCCAAGAGAGGACAACAACCTCGGGTCTAAAAATAGACACCGACAAAGATAACGAAATACAAAACAAGTAGACCTCTATGGCGAAACGAAGAGCCCTCAAGCCAAAGTCTAAGATACTCGCAGAGCGCGCAGATAAAATCAGAGCAGCGTTCGCGAAGATGAAGGACGAAGGCATGGGAACAGAAGATGCCGTGCACAGTCTACGAGTGAAATACAAGCTCGCTCGCTCTACGGTATACAAATACCTACAGGGTTAACAGGCTGTGCACCTGCCGAGGGATAAGCCCCTCAGTCCTCAGCGATCTTTGACATACTTGATATAAACAATGGCGATACGAATTAATCTGCGGGTGAAAGGCCCGCGCGTGATTAACCCATTGTCGTTAGCCTGCGACCTAATGTGCGCAGGGCGAAGCCGTGGAAGGCACGGAAACCCCGAGGGTCGCAACCCTCCTGACGACACTACATATAATAATAAGAGATACGACTATGACACGTAAGATTTCCATGAAAGCGACGCTCACCTGCTCGCTTATCCTCACCCTCCTCTCCTTCGCTATCTACGCTATGGGCTGGCACTTCAATGATATGCCCCGCATCATCATTCAGATCTTCGCACCAGCGATATTCCCCTTCACACTCAAGGAGCTTTACGACAACAGAGACGGGGATGACTACTAATAGTAAGAGCAACATACGGATTGTTTAGCGTATGTGTATTGTGTTGAGAATGGCGGTCGTGTTGTAAGGGGCACGGCCGCCGCACAAAGTGGTTTTCTCATACTGACATTGCTGTTTAGTTAAGTTAAATGTGGTAGCCTTGCTCGGGAGAGTAGGGCTGCCAAAAAAAGTAGACACTCAGCCGCAATTTCGAGCGGCTCCCCATCGGGCCAGCAGACCCGATAGTGATGAATCTTATCTATCATTTTATGACGGCAAGCCCGTGAGGGTGCAACCGCCAGCAATGTACGAGCGTGGCCAACTCGGGAGAGCGCAACCACGCAACAAAGTAGACACTCATTAATACACGACACATTATGAAGACAATTCGATTGACATCGCTCACCATGATAGGTTTCAGGGGTGAGCGAGAACGCACCACCACCTTCTCTCCCAACGAGACAATCATTGCAGGGCCTAACGGATCAGGCAAGAGTCGCCACCTCGATGCCTTCCTTTGGTGTCTGTTCGGTAAGGACCGCAACGGACGCAAGGACGAGGACATCAAGAGCTACGACGAGGTTGGCATCACCACAGACAAAGCCCCCTGCGAAGTATCCTTGACGCTCTCCGTCGATGGCGAGCCGCTCACACTCCGACGTGCTTACGTAGAGGAGTGGGTCAAGCCCCGCGGACAAGCTGAGGAGGTCTTCCGAGGACACCACACCGACTGCTACTGGGATGACGTCCCCGTCAGCGTCACGGAGTTTGGCAAGCGTCTCTCCGCTCTGATAGATGAGACGACGTTCAAGCTGCTGACCAACCCCGAGTACTTCGCCTCCCTGAAATGGGAGGACCAGCGCGCTATCCTCTTCGACGTGGCACACACGCCAAGCATCGAGGAGATCGCAGCATCCTCTCCCGAGTGGGAGGGACTGGTAGACAAGCTCAATGGCAAGAGCCTGGCAGACTTCCGCAGACGCATCGCAGCTCGGAAGAAGAAGCTCAAGGAGGACGCAGCCAAGATCCAGCCGAAGATCGACCAGACGCGCATCCTGCTACCACAATGGCAGGACCGCAAGACGCTCGAGCCTGAGCTTGCTGGTATCGAAGCTGAGCTCACCGATATAGACAAGGCAATCGCCAGCAGCTCCGAGCGACTGCGCAAGCAGGACAAGGAGGCCAGCGAGCGAGAAACTAAGATCCAGGAGCTCCGAAGCAAGCAGCGTCAGCTCATTGCCGAGGAGCACAAGCGAGCCGACGAAGAGACCTACCAGCGAGGGGCACATCGTCGGGAGCTCCAGCACAAGATCGACGAGACGAAGCAGAGCATTGAGCGAGCCAAGAGCGAGGTCGCCTCACTCAAGGAGAAGCACAAGGTGCTCGCAGGAAACAAAGTAAAGCTCAATGACCAGGTGCTCACCATGCGCGAAGAGTGGATGACACTCCACGCTACCATATATAATGGTGAGACCACCTGCCCACACTGCCACCAGCAACTCCCCGACGAGCAGATCACAAAGGCTGAGGCGGTATGGCAGAGTCAAAAGAAAGCACAACTCGACACCCTCGCACAAAGCGGAGCAACTCTCAAAGAGCAGCTCACTCAGTGCGAAGCATCTGCCGACAACTGCGACGCACTCATCTTGCAGAGAGAGGAGGAAGCCGACAAGCTGAATGCGTTACTCATCAAGCAGCAAGCCGAGCTCCTCGATCTCCCCGAAGAGGAAGCAGTAAAGCCCACGCCAGCTGAGCAGCTCCCAGGCTACAACGAACTCGAGGAGCAGATCCAAGAGCTACTCAAGCAAGCCGACAACGCAACGATCGAGACCGACAGCACCGAAGCATACACAGCCAAGCGCAAGAAGCTCTCCGACCGACGCGACGAGATCAAGAAGCTACTCGCCTCACAAGATCAGTGGGACGACTACACAGACCGCATCAAGGTCCTCGAGAATGAAGCCAAGGCAATCGCACAGCAGATAGCCGACGCAGAGAAGGAGGAGTACGAAGCCACCCGCCTGGCACTGCATCAGGTAGAGGAGTGCGAGCGAGTGATCAACTCACGCTTCCGTGGCGTGACCTTCCGACTCTTCGAGTACACCATTGATGATAAGGCTCGCGAGTTTCCCTCAGAGACCTGCCAGCCGCTGGTAAACGGAGTGCCCATTACGGCAGCCAACACCTCAAGCCGCATCACAGCAGGGCTCGAGATCATACGAGTACTAAGTGAGCACCACAAGGTATGCGCTCCCGTCTTCATTGACAATGCCGAAAGCATACAGACTCTCCCCGAAGACCTCACATCACAGATCATTCGCCTCCAAGTCTCCGACGACAAGGAGTTAAACGTCACACATATCAATTAAGACAACATGACACCACAGACAATCCAACCAACGGCCAGCGCGCCAGCAGTAGCTACACCAGCATACGCTGGCATTGACTTCTGCAATGAGAGCCAGCTCTCCAACATTCAGCGTGCCTCCAAAATGTTTGCCTCCTCGGAACTTGTACCACAGCAGTTCCAAATCAAGGTCGGGGGAGACCATGCGATAGCCAACTGCGTCATCGCCCTCGACATCGCAAGCCGCATCGGAGCTTCTCCCCTCATGGTGATGCAGAACTTATACATCGTGCACGGCAGACCATCATGGAGTGCAAAGTTCCTCATCGCCACGGTGAACACCTGCGGACGCTTCGAGCCTCTCAAGTTCCGCTTCCGCGACCTTGGCAAGGTAGGCACGATCAACGGGCAGGACTACGGAGACCTCAAGGATATTGAATGCGTCGCATACACCAAGGCCAAGGGCAGTGACGAAATCCTCGAGTCATCACCAATTACTATCAGCCTGGCCATCCGCGAAGGGTGGTACAATAAGGCGGGGAGTAAGTGGAAGACCATGGCCAAGCAGATGCTCATGTATAGAGCTGCTTCATGGTGGACCAGCGTCTATGCCCCTGAGCTCTCCATGGGTATGCGAACGATCGAAGAGAACGAAGACATCGAGGACGTAGCCTTCGAGGAGATCTCCTCAACTATCGCTCATGAGGTAGAGAGTAAGACCGCAAGCGAGCCCCTTGACTTCGACGGAGAGACGGGCGAGATCTACGAGCCACCCACGGCAACGCCTACCACACCACCAGCTACCGAAGTAAAAGCTGAGGGCAATCCCGAAGCTAAGTCAGAACAAGTAGAAGCACCATTCTAATATGACTCTCTCAGTCCTTGGATCGAGCAGCGC
>ERZ773203.409-NODE-409-length-23676-cov-5.259727_pt1 | contig 23676 bp, 19 predicted proteins | sample MGYA00580529_ERZ773203 | MGnify/ENA primary metagenome ERZ773203 (study PRJEB29015, sample SAMEA2738176) | human oral metagenome | biome: human oral; feature: human-associated habitat; material: saliva | place: China | collected 2177 ... | reverse complement strand
CTTTGAAGGGGGTAGGGGGGATGTATAGTATAACCAATAAACCTTTCGTCAGAAAAAAAATCTTGTAAAAACTTTTTATATTCAAAAAAAAGTTTCTATCTTTGTCGAAAAGTTATCAAATTAATCAACGTATGAATTTACACGAATATCAAGGAAAGGAAATCCTATCGAGTTTCGGAGTACGTGTGCAGCGTGGTATCGTAGCACAAACTCCCGCTGAAGCAGTGGCAGCGGCTAAAGAATTAACTGAGACGACCGGTACCAAATGGTATGTGGTAAAAGCACAAATACACGCCGGCGGACGCGGTAAAGGCGGCGGTGTAAAGTTGGCTAAAGGATTGCAAGACGTTGAGCCGCTTGCTTCACAAATCATTGGTATGCACCTTATTACCCCTCAAACCCCTCCTACGGGCAAAGAAGTGCATCAGGTTCTTATAGCCGAAGACGTGTATTACCCTGGCGAAAGCGAGCCGGCAGAGTTCTATATGTCGGTATTGCTAAACCGCGCCAAAGGTAAGAATATGATAATGTATTCTACTGAAGGAGGTATGGATATCGAAACGGTAGCTGCCCAAACGCCTCATCTTATTTTCACTGAAGAGATAGACCCTGCAGTAGGCTTACAGCCCTTCCAAGCACGCCAAATAGCGTTTAATTTGGGGCTTAGTGGCGAGGCGCAAAAAGATATGGTGAAGTTTGTTACAGCGCTCTACAATGCCTATGTATCATCTGATGCCAATTTGTTTGAAATTAACCCAGTGTTAAAAACTTCAGACAATAAGATATTAGCGGTAGATGCCAAAGTAGTACTCGATGACAATGCGCTTTTCCGTCACCCTGAGTATGCGGCTTATCGCGATATACGCGAAGAAAACCCTGTAGAGGTAGAAGCCAAAGCCGTAGGGCTCAATTATGTAGCCCTCGATGGCAACGTAGGCTGTATGGTAAACGGAGCTGGCTTAGCAATGGCTACTATGGATTTAATTAAGCAGGCAGGGGGTTCACCCGCTAACTTCCTTGATGTAGGGGGTACAGCCGATGCCAAACGTGTAGAGGCAGCTTTCCGCATAATTCTCAAAGACCCTAATGTAAAGGCAATTCTTATCAATATATTTGGTGGTATTGTGCGATGCGACCGAGTAGCACAAGGGGTAGTCGATGCTTATCAAAATATGGGCGATGCTATCAAAGTGCCTATTATCGTGCGTTTGCAAGGCACTAATGCCGAACTTGCCAAAGAGATATTAGACAATTCAGGCTTAGCCGTTCACTCAGCTATTTTATTCCAAGAAGCAGCCGATAAAGTAAAGGCAGTCGTTAGTCAATAATTAATACACAATAAATTTTAGTCGTTAGTGGTTAGTATCAAAGAGCATACTAATCACTAGCGACTCACTATTTGTTTACTTATAAACTATAAAACAAAAACACTCAAAAATTAAATAGAAAAGTAACTAAATTAAAATGATCAAAAAAATCTTTTCAGTATTAACAGCAGTAGTTTTGTTGGCAAGTTGCCAAAATCCTCCTGCCAAAAAACAACCCGACCCCCAAAAAGGGGTATTAGCACCTCACGCTATGGTGGTGAGTGCTAAAGAAGAAGCCTCGCAGATAGGTCTTGCTATCCTCAAAAAAGGTGGTAATGCCTTCGATGCTATGATAGCTACCGAATTGGCTTTAGCAGTAGCCTACCCCAATGCTGGCAATATAGGCGGCGGAGGCTTTATGGTATACCGCTTAGGTAGCGGCGAGAGAGGAGCTTTAGACTATCGCGAAAAAGCACCTGCCAAAGCCCACCGCGATATGTATTTAGACAAAAACGGCAAGGTCATTGCCGATAAAAGTACGCTGGGGGCGCTGGCAGTAGGCGTACCGGGTACTATTGCCGGAATTTTCGAGGTGTACCAAAAGTTCGGGTCGCTACCTATTGGCGAACTTATACAGCCTGCTATCGATTTGGCGCGCAATGGGGTGCTTATCACCGAGTTGCAAGCCAATTCTTATATGAATAAGAATGTTGAACTCATCAAGCAGGCTAATAATTATGTTACCCCTTTCGAAAACGGATGGAAAGCAGGCGAGCGCTTCAAGTACGAAGAGCTTGCACAGACCTTAGAGCGCATACGCGATAATGGTAGCTATGAGTTTTATAATGGCGAAACAGCCAAACGCATAGTGTCCTACGTGCAAGAACTCGGCGGTATTCTCTCTTTAGACGACCTGAAAAACTACCGTGCCCAATGGCGTAAGCCCATTACCTTCAGCTATAAAGATTATATCATTAGTTCTATGCCATTGCCCTCAAGCGGAGGCATCTGTTTAGCGCAGATACTCAAGAGCGTAGAACCTTATAATATAGGTCAGTACCCTCATAATGGCGAGCAGTATATCCAATTGTTGGTAGAAGCCGAGCGCCGAGCGTATGCCGACAGAGCCTATTATATGGGCGATGCGGACTTTGTTAAAGTACCTACCCAACAGCTGCTATCGCCCGATTATCTCAAAGAACGTATGAGTAGTTTTTCGTGGGATAAGGCTAGTAAGTCGAGTGAGATAGCTCACGGAAAAATAGTTGGTTACGAAAGCGATGAGACTACCCATTACTCTATAGTCGATCGTTTTGGCAATGCTGTAGCCGTAACCACTACCCTCAATACTAACTATGGTAGTAAGGTATATGTAAAAGGCGGAGGCTTTTTCCTCAATAATCAGATGGACGATTTTAGCATCAAACCGGGCGAGCCTAATACCTACGGATTGGTAGGCTCTGAAAAAAATGCCATTGCCCCTAACAAACGTATGCTAAGCTCTATGAGTCCTACTATTATAGAGAAAGACGGTAAGCTGTTTATGGTGATAGGCACCCCAGGGGGCTCAACTATCATTACATCGGTGTTGCAGTGTTTCCTCAATGTGGCGGAGTATGGTATGACGATGCAACAATCGGTTAGCAAACCGCGCTTTCACCACCAATGGTTGCCCGATGATGTGATGTACGAGCCCAAAGGCTTTGCCCCAGAGGTGATAGCCCATCTCAAAGCCAAAGGCTATAAGCCGCGCGAAGAAAATTTTGTAATCATAGGCAAGGTAGATGCTATCTTAGTACAACCCGATGGCACTTTAGAGGGTGGTGCCGATCCTCGTGGCGATGATACAGCCGTAGGATACTAAATATTAAAAAGTAATAAACAACTAATAATAGAGGCAAAAACAGAAAAAAATACTATATTCTTGCGCTGCCATAAATTTTTCTATATATTATTTTGGTAGGTAAAAAAAATATTGTAGTTTTGCCGTCAAATAACAAATACTATATGAAATCGAACGTATTAGGCTATCCTCGTATCGGTGAGAAACGAGAACTTAAAAAAGCCAATGAGTCTTTCTGGGCTGGTAAAATATCAGAAGAAGAGCTCTTAGCGGTGGCTGAAAATATCCGCGTACATAACTGGACATTGCAAAGAGAAGCAGGAGTAGAGCTTATCCCCTCTAACGACTTTTCTTTCTACGACCAAATGCTTGACTTTTCCTTTACTGTAAACGCTATCCCTGAGCGTTTCGCCCCTATTCACAAGTTGAGAGATTTGGAGCGCTACTACGCCTTAGCTCGTGGTTATCAGAAAGATGGTATCGATATCACCGCTATGGAAATGACCAAGTGGTTCGATACTAACTACCATTATATAGTACCCGAATTTACTAAAAATCAAGAATTCCGCATATTAGTAAACAAACCTTTACAAGAGTATAACTTGGCTAAAAAGCACGGTTTCGATACCAAGCCTGTTCTTATCGGTTTAGTTACTTACTTGTTGTTAGGTAAAGAAAAAGAACAAGGGTTCCACCGTTTAGATTTAGCTGATCGCCTATTGCCTGTGTACCTACAGTTGGTAGAAAGTTTGGTAAATGCAGGGGCTAAAACTATCCAAATCGATGAGCCTTACCTTGTACTCGACCTTCCAGAGGGAGCAGCAGAGGTATACAAAAAAGTTTATGCTGAACTAAGAAGCAAGTTCCCTACTACCGAGTTTATCCTTACTACTTACTTCGGGGCGCTCGATAACAATACCGAGTTAGCAGTATCATTGCCTTTTGATGTTCTCCACATCGATTTAGTGCGTGCTGCAGCTCAACTCGACAAAGTGCTTAAAGCGCTTCCTGCCGATAAAAAATTATCGCTTGGGGTAGTCGACGGGCGTAATATCTGGAAAAACAACTTCGAGCACTCATTAGCGTTGATTGAAAAAGCTAAAGAAGCTATCGCGGCTGATCGTCTGCTTATAGCTACTTCTTGCTCGCTATTGCACTCACCTTGCAACCTTGAGCTTGAAAACAACGAAAAGGTACTTACCCCTGAAATCAAACAGTGGTTAGCATTTGCTAAACAAAAAGTAAAAGAGGTTACCACCCTGCAAGCTATTGCTAACGGACAGCTAACTCCTGAGGTAAAAGCTATTTTTGAAGAGAACAAAAAAGCAGCTGAAACCCGCAAAACCTCTCCGCTTATCCACGATAATAAGGTAAAAGAGCGTGTACGCAACATTACAGATAAAGACGATGTACGTCACAGTCCATTCAGTCAGCGTAAGGTAGCACAACACGAGGCATTAAAATTGCCAGCGTTCCCTACCACTACTATCGGGTCATTCCCTCAAACAGACGAGGTGCGCAGCTGGCGTGCTCGCTTCAAAAAAGGCGAACTTACTCAAGCTGAATACGATAAGTTATTAGAAAAAGAAATTGAAGAGTCTATCCGTTTCCAAGAAGAAACCAATATTGATGTACTCGTACACGGAGAGTTTGAGCGTAACGATATGGTAGAATACTTTGGCGAATTGCTTAAAGGATATACCTTTACCAAATTCGGTTGGGTACAAAGCTACGGTTCACGTTGCGTAAAACCACCGATTATCTTTGGTGATATTTCACGCCCAGAACCAATGACGGTACGTTGGAGCAAATATGCACAATCGCTTACTAAATTGCCAGTAAAAGGTATGCTTACAGGCCCTGTAACTATCTTGCAATGGTCATTTGTACGCGATGACCAACCTCGTTCAGAAACTTGTTTGCAAATAGCATTAGCAATCCGCGACGAAGTGGTAGATCTCGAAAAAGCAGGTATTAAGGTTATTCAGATAGACGAGCCAGCTATCCGCGAGGGATTGCCATTGCGCAAGAGCGAGTGGAAAGCCTACTTCGATTGGGCTATCAAAGCCTTCCGTATTTCAGCTTCAGGAGTGAAAGACGAAACACAAATTCACACCCATATGTGCTATTCAGAGTTCAATGATATGATTGAAGCTATTGCCGATATGGATGCCGATGTAATTACCATAGAGTGTTCACGTTCGCAAATGGAGCTTCTTGATGTATTTGGTGATTTCAAATATCCTAACGAAATAGGCCCAGGGGTGTACGACATTCACTCGCCACGCGTACCATCGCAACAAGAAATGACTGATTTGATGAAGAAAGCCATTAGCGTAGTGCCTAAAGAGCAGCTATGGGTAAATCCAGACTGCGGACTTAAAACGCGCCACTGGCCAGAGACCAAAGCAGCTCTACACGCAATGGTAGACACAGCCAAAGAACTCCGTGAGTTATACAAATAATTAACAATTTATAATTAATAAAAGCAATGTACCCTAAAAGGTGCATTGCTTTTTTTATTAGCATTTGTGCAGTGGCGAATATTTTAGTATCTTTGCGGTCTAATACTGAAAATCAGATGAACCTTTTTATCTATATAATTGCTTATCCTATTGTCTGGTTGGTGTCGCGTATGCCTTTTAGGCTGCTCTACATTGTGTCAGATTTCTTTTATCTTATCATATACAAGCTCTTGAAATTTAGAGTGAAAGTAGTGCGGAAAAACCTGCATACAGCCTTTCCTTTTAAGTCAGAGGAAGAACTGAATACTATCGAGCAGCGCTTTTATCATCACTTTTGCGATACTTTCTTAGAGATGGTAAAATCGTATGGTATGAGCGAGCAGGAGATGAAGAAACGTATGGTATTTAAGAATATAGAAGTGCTGAAGAAATACGAGAGTCAGGAGCGAAATATCATCATAATGTGCAGTCATTATGCTAGTTATGAGTGGCTGTTATCGTTAGCGTACTACCTGCAACACAAGTCATATGCGCTATATACTCCGCTTAGTAACCCCTATTTCGATCGTCTTATTCAGAAGATACGTATGAAGCACCACAGCTACCTATTGCCGCGCTACACAGCTCACCGCGAAATGAAAAAACACAAGGACGAACGCGGAGTGTATTGCTATGGTTTTGCTGCCGACCAAATACCCAATAACAAGAAGAACTATCGCCGTCCGTTTTTAGGACTCAACGTACCCGTATTTACAGGGGCAGAACGTTTGGGCAAGGCTCTCAATACAGTGATTGTTTTTGCTAAGATAGAAAAGCTAAAGCGTGGTTACTACCAAACTACCTTCGAGCTATTAGCCGAAAACCCTAATCATTATGTAGATTTTCAGATTACTGATGCTTTCTTCGAACACGTAACCCGACAGATATACGATAAACCAGAGTACTACCTTTGGACGCACAACCGATTCAAAAGAATGCGGTAAGGATTTACTAATTATTAAACGAATAAACGATGCAAAAAACATATATTTTAGCCATAGAATCCTCTTGCGACGATACTTCTGCGGCGGTGCTTTGCAATGACAAAGTACTTTCTAATGAGGTTGCTAATCAAGAGGTGCACAAGCAATATGGTGGGGTAGTACCCGAATTGGCTTCGCGCGCTCACTTACAGAATATTGTGCCCGTAGTAGCCCAAGCCCTCAAAAAAGCAGGGGTAAGCAAAGAAGAGCTCTCTGCTATAGCTTTCACACGAGGGCCTGGCTTGATGGGGTCATTGCTTGTGGGTACTTCTTTTGCCAAGTCATTGTCTATGGGCTTGCGCATTCCGCTCATAGAGGTAAATCATATGCAGGCACATATTTTGGCTCATTTTATAGATGAAGGGCAAACTAAACCCCAATTTCCGTTTTTAGCGATGACCATCAGTGGCGGACATACACAGATTGTAAAGGTGAACAGCTTTTTTGATATGGAAGTGTTAGGAGAAACGCTTGATGATGCTGTAGGCGAAGCATTTGATAAAACAGCTAAAATATTAGGACTTCCTTACCCAGGAGGCCCTCTTATTGATAAATACGCCCAAGAGGGTAACCCTAAAGCCTTTCAGTTTTCACAACCTAATATTGCAGCCCTCAATTTTAGCTTCTCCGGACTTAAAACGGGTATTCTTTATTTTATACAGAAACACACTGCTGATAATCCTAATTTTATAACGGAGCATTTAGCTGATATTTGCGCTTCAGTACAACATACTATTGTAGAAATACTGATGAAGAAGCTTAAAAAAGCAGTACAGCAGACTGGTATTCGGCAGGTAGCCATTGGTGGAGGGGTATCGGCTAATAGTGGCATTCGCACTGCCCTACAAAGTATGGGCGAAAAGCACGGTTGGAAAACTTTTGTACCTAAATTTCAGTATTGTACTGATAATGCTGCTATGATAGGTATTGTAGGCTACTATAAGTTTTTACAAAGCGACTTTACCCAGCAAGGGGTTACTGCCCAACCTCGCTTGCCTATTAGTCAATTAGCAAATTGATAAGTTGATGCATCAAAAAAGCTCATATCTTTATAAGAATAATCTTATAAAAATATGAGCTAAAAAAAGTAACAAATAAAAATAACTTTCTAATGGTCTTTCACTATCACTATGCGGGCTTTAGAACCTGTGGCTAAGTCCCAGCGATTTCTCTCAATCACCTTTCCTTTATCGTCTAAAACCTGAAACTCTGCCGTATTAGGGCCTGATTCTCCTTGGTTTAAAGCTAAGAACTCTATACTGTTAAAACCGGGTTTTAGTGTAATCCGAAAGCCGGTAAACTCTCCTACTAAGAAAATGTCGCGTACTTCTTCTACTCCATTTACAAAAATACTAATTCTATCGCCATCGATAGCTGCAAAATCGCGACAATATACATTCACAAAATCTCCATTATTAGTAAAATCTCCAAAAAACTGGTCGCCTTTTACTGCCTTGTAATCTTCTTTTTGGTTGCCAAAGTTATTAGTTCTTGGGTTGAGTTCTATCTTGCGGTGTACTAAGTTGCTTTTGCCTGTAAAGTCAATGCTTTTTTCTGACGGATTAGCAAAAGCTGGCTGGTAAGGTGGTAACTTAGCTCCTATAGAGAAAGGTTGTGTATTGCTCTTAGTAGGGGCAGGCAACTCGGGGGCTTTTTCTAAAGGCACTACCACTGGCACTTGCCGCTTTTGCGTCTCTAAAGGTTGCGCTTTCACTGCCCAAGCTCCTATCAACAAAAATATAGAGAGTAATAATGTTTTCATCTTTTCTAATTTTGCTAATTATTTTATAGCTATAATTGTGCCAAAATGTTGTTGTATACAGATTATTTTGTATCTTTGCCCTAATAATATATCATTTTTATTTATGAAAAACATTACATTATTTGTAGCTTTGTCGTCATTCTTCTTTGCGACAGCTCAAGACGACCTGATTAAATCGGTGGCTGGTAACCATTCTAACAATGCCGGTTTTAAATTCACAACTGTTATCAATCTCGAACGTACTGACGTGAAAGACCAAGGTAGTAGCGGTACTTGCTGGAGTTATGCAGGGGCTTCTTTCTTAGAAAGCGAAATGAGCCGTATGGGCAAAAAGCCTATCGACCTTGCTGAAATCTACACTGCGCGTAATTGCTATATTGAGAAGGCAAAACAATATGTGCGTATGCACGGCTACCTCGATTACGGACAAGGAGGTGAATTGCACGATGTTATCAATATGTATGCTAAGTATGGCGCTGTGCCTCAGTACGTATATACAGGCTTGCAGTATGGTAGCACACGCAATGATTTCGGTGAATTGCACGCTATCCTCAAAGGATTCTTAGAAGGAATGGTGAAAGGCAATCAAGGTAAAAAAGCGCTTACTCCTAACTGGGTAGCTGCTTTTACAGCTACTATCGACTCTTATTTGGGTGCTGTGCCTGAAAGTTTTATGTATGATGGGAAGAAGTATACCCCTCAGAGTTTTGCTAAAGAGCGTGTAGGTATCAATCCTGATGATTATATCGAAATGGTATCGTATAATGACCAACCGCTTTATAAGAATACTTTTATGGCTGTACCTGACAACTGGAGCTATGACCACGCTTATAACGTAGCGATGACCGACCTTACTAAAACTATCGATAATGCCCTAAAGAAAGGTTATACTGTAGCTTGGGCAGCCGATGTAAGTGAGCGCTATTTCAGCTGGAAAAACGGAGTAGCTTTTGTACCTGAAAAAGAGGTAACCGAAATGTCTTACGAAGAAGCACGCGACCTTTTCAATGTTCCTCCTACTGCTGAAAGACGTATCACCCCTGAAATGCGTCAAAGAGATTTTGATAACTATCAAACAACTGATGACCACGCTATGCACATCGTAGGGCTTGCTAAAGACCAAAATGGACGTGAATACTATATGGTGAAAAACTCTTGGGGTGTACGCAATGACTATCAAGGTTATCTATATGTAAGCAAAGCGTTTGTAGAATTTAAAACTACCGCTATTATGCTTCACAAAGGAGGCGTACCTGCAGAAATCATTAAAAACTGGAGTAAATAATTTGCCAATTAGTCGATTTGCCAATTTGCAAATTAGTTAAAATAAAAAAAGGCTGTTTCCATAAGAAACAGCCTTTTTTATTTTATTATTAATCACTAATTGACAAATCTGCTAATTAGTTTTGATTTGCTGATTTTTCAGCATCTGCTTTCATCTTTTCGTTAGGAACAATTACTACATTTACACGGCGGTTTTTAGCACGACCTTCAGGAGTACCATTATCGGCTACTGGGTTTTGCTCACCAAACCATTTGGTAGTAAATCTGCTTGCTGCCAATCCGTTAGAAGTGAAGTAGTTAGTTACTGATTGAGCACGGCGTTTTGATAAGCCCATATTATACTCATCTTTACCAACGCTATCAGTATAACCTGCTACTACTACATTAGTTTCAGGATATTCTTTAAGTACTGCAATTAGCTTATTAAGCGTCTCTTTTGATTTTTCGTTGATGTTATGCTTAGCTGTTTCAAAGTATACACCACTGTTTTCGTCAAAAGTAACTACGATACCATCATCAACACGTTTTACTTCAGCTCCTGGGATTTCTTCTTCTATCTTCTTAGCTTGTTTATCCATTTGGTTGCCGATTACAGCACCAGCAGCTCCCCCTACTACAGTACCAAGTACTGCCCCAAGTTCGCTATTCTGACCGTTACCTACGTTGTTGCCCAAGATAGCCCCTAATAGAGCCCCACCGGCAGCTCCTATCACAGCTCCGCGTTGTGTTTTGTTAGAGTTGTTATAAGCGTCGCAGCTTACTAATAAAATAGCTGCTGACAATGTTAAAACTGCAATTTTCTTCATTATTTACTTAATTATTCAAAGGTTATTTTACAAAATTCATTGAGATTACGAAAGGTTTGCCGTCTACTCTTAGGGTTTGCTCCCATACCATTGAGTCGTCTGATAGGTTAGCTAAGTGCAAACGTATACCTTGGTTGCTCTCTGATACATATTTTTCATTAGTAGGCTTCAAAAGGAAGTCGTAATACCCAGTTGATTTATCGATTTCTTGTACGATAAAGATAAAGTTTCTTTGCCCTGTAGAGCAATCTGACGCATTGATAGTGTAATGCCCACGATTGTTATTAGGCACAAACTTCCAAGTACTACCTTCAAAACACTCTTTTGAAGTATCGTTTAGCAGGGTAACATTAAATTTACCTGACTGACTGTAGGTGATTGATTGTAGTGTCCATTCACCTTTGATTGCCTTGTTAGCAATGTTAGTTTCTTTTGGCTTTGAAGTCATAGTGCCTGAATTGCTGGTTTTGCAGGCTACTAAACTAATTGCCATTACAAATAGAAGTGCAATTTTTCTCATAGTAATTCTAATTTAATTCGGGGCAAAAATAGCCCTTTTTATTAGAACTACCATAACAATTAACTAAACATTAACATTCAACAACTAAGTTATCATAAGCTAACCAGACCCCCTCTGGTAGCCGTGCTTGCACCTCTTTATGAAAACCAAAAGTTTGACTGATGTGGGTTAAATAGGTGCGTTTGGGCTTTAGTATATTGATGATTTCTAAGGCTTCTGTCAGGTTGAGGTGGGTAGGGTGAGCGAGGTCGCGGAGGCAGTTAAGCACTAATACCTCTAAACCGTGTAGTCGGTTTAGCTCTTCTGAAGTGATGTATTTAGCATCGGTTATGTAGCCCAATTTTTCAATACGATAGCCCAATATGGGTAGCTGTCCGTGCATTACCTTTATGGGTTGTACCTCTTTGCCGTATAGTTCGAAAGGCTGTCCGTCTATAAAATGTGCTAATACCGAAGGGGCGCCCTCATAACGGTTTTCGGTAGCAAAAATGTATGCGAACCTTATGCGGAGCTCTTCAATAACGCGAGGAAGCCCATAAATAGGCATATCGCCTTGCATTTTTACAAACGGGCGTATATCGTCTAAGCCGGCAGTATGGTCGGCGTGCTCGTGAGTGAATAGGATAGCTTCTAAGTGCTGTACGTTGTGCTGTAGCATCTGCTGGCGGAAGTCGGGCGAGCAGTCGATATTGATATTGGTATCGCCCCAAGATATAAGGGCTGAAGTGCGCAAACGTTTATCTCTTGGGTCTGTACTTTTGCCTACGGGGTGGTCGCTGCCTATTACAGGTACACCTTGTGAGGTACCTGTACCGAGAAAAGTTATTTTCATAGTAATATAATACAATAGGTAATAGGTAACAGATAAGAAATGCTTCGTTACCTGCTACCTATTAGCTGTTACCTTCTTTTAAAAAGGTTTATTTTTTATGACGTGGTTCAGATGATACAGTTAGTTTCTTACGTCCTTTAGCACGGCGGCGCGCCAAAACTTTTCTACCGTTGGCAGTTGCCATACGCTCTCTGAATCCGTGCTTATTTCTTCTTTTTCTCTTAGAGGGTTGAAATGTTCTTTTCATTGCTTGTAAATCTTTTAAAATCTTATTAAAATGACTAATCTTTCTCTATTTATCAATAGCGGTTGCAAAAGTACGTATTTTTTTTGGAATAACAAGTATTTTGTATTTTTTTTCTCAAAAAAAATATCGTTTGTTATTTATCATTTGTCTTTTTTCTTGTGTAGTACTCTGTATTCTTCGTAGCATTGACTTATAGCCTCTAATACTTGCAAGTCGTTGGCTGTCATTATAAAATCATTAGAATAATTGCAAGAACGTATGATTTCTTCTAATTCGCTGCGGTCTACTTGCAATAGTTCTAATAGGGTTTCGCGGTCGTAACGAGTAGAAAGGGCATCGCTTAGCTTATTGTCTTTCTTTATATCGCGTAGTTTTCGCAGTTCTTTGCCTTTTTTGCTAAAAGACCTATACAGCAGGTCGGCAGGGTTCATAACACTGCTTAGCACTCGCCCTACAGCACTTGCGCTTGCTCTGCTTTCGTAGCCTATCTCTAAACCTGAGATACTATAACGCGTATTGCTATTGCTGTTTACGGGTGCATTTTTGGCGTCGATATCTAAATAACCTGTCAACTTATAGGGGGTAACGACCACTTCTTCGAGGGCATAGGCTAATTCGGTCATTCCGATTTTTAGTCCTTGAAACTTAATCATATCATTAGTTACCCTTATCTTAGTAGATTTATAGCCTAAAAAAGAAATGTACAAGGTGTCATTGGCGGCTGCACTTATGGTGAAATCGCCTTTGTGATCGGAGGTGGTACCTTTTACTTTGTTGAGGTTTAGAATATGTACGTTGGGCATCGGTTTTTCGGTTTGTACACTGTATATATGCCCGTGCAGCTCAGTTTCTTGTGCGATAGTGTAGCTGCTGAACAGTAGTACGCAAAACCATAATAACTTCTTCATCATCACATTTCTTTTTTTAAGGTAAAAAGAGGGTGTCCGAACTTTTTTTCAGCTCGGACATCCTTCTTTGAGTTAAAAAATTATTTACTAACCTAATAAATTAGTTCTTTACGTTGAAAGCTTTTTCTTTTGGATAGTATGCTACAGAGCCTAATTGTTCTTCGATGCGAAGCAATTGGTTGTATTTTGCCATACGGTCAGAACGAGAAGCTGAACCGGTTTTGATTTGTCCGGTGTTAAGCGCTACTGCAAGGTCAGCGATAGTATTGTCTTCAGTTTCTCCTGAACGGTGAGACATCACAGCGGTGTAACCAGCACGGTTAGCCATTTCGACAGCTGCAATTGTTTCAGAAAGTGTACCGATTTGGTTTACTTTGATAAGGATAGAGTTAGCGATACCTTTAGCGATACCTCTCTCGAGAATAGATACGTTGGTAACGAATAAGTCGTCACCTACTAATTGTACGCGGCCTCCGATTTTTTCAGTAAGCAATTTCCAGCCGTCCCAGTCGTTTTGATCCATACCATCTTCGATAGAGATGATAGGATATTTAGCTACTAATTCAGCTAAGTATTCAGCTTGTTCAGCAGAAGTACGTACTTTACCTTTAGCGCCTTCGAAGATAGTATAATCGTATTTACCATCTTTGTAGAACTCAGAAGAAGCACAGTCTAAGGCAATCTTAATGTCTTCGCCCCATTTGTAGCCAGCTTTGTTTACCGCTTCTTTGATAGAGTCGAGAGCATCTTCGATGTCTTTGAATGCAGGAGCAAAACCACCCTCGTCGCCTACAGCAGTACCTAAACCTTTGTCGTGTAATACTTTTTTAAGGTTGTGGAATACTTCAGCACCCATTTGGATAGCTTGTGAAAAGTCTTTAGCATTCACAGGCATAATCATAAATTCTTGGAAAGCGATAGGAGCGTCAGAGTGAGCACCAGCGTTGATGATATTCATCATAGGAACAGGCAAAGTGTGAGCACTAACCCCTCCTACGTAGCGGTATAGAGGTAAGCCAAGTTCTTCAGCAGCAGCTCTTGCAACCGCTAATGAAACCCCAAGGATAGCATTAGCTCCTAATTTAGATTTGTTAGGAGTGCCATCGAGGGCAATCATAGCTTGGTCGATAAGGTTTTGTTCGAATACGTCGATACCTACTATCTCTTCAGCAATGATTTCATTAACATTAGCAACGGCTTTTAAAACGCCTTTACCCATATAATCTTTACCACCGTCGCGTAATTCAACGGCTTCGTATTCACCTGTTGAGGCTCCTGAAGGCACAGCTGCTCTACCAAGAAAACCGTTTTCGGTCAATACATCTACTTCTACAGTCGGATTTCCTCTTGAATCCAAGATTTGGCGTGCGTGCACGCTTACAATTCTACTCATATTTTTTTATTTTATTTAATTAATTTACTATGTTTTAGTCGTTAGTTATTAGTCGTTAGTCGTTAGAATGTGTCGCTATTTAGTGACTAATACTATGCACATATGAGAAATCGGCAAAATTATCTAATTAAAACTTTCTCTTGCCCAAAAGAATGGGGGGTCGATGCCTAAAGCACGGAGGTAAGTATAACCTTGTCCGCGGTGGTGACTCTCGTTTTCAATAAAGTATAGTATCCATTGCGCAAAGCTAAAAGTCATTTGATAGATGGTAAGCGGTTGGGTATAATCGCCTACTTTTGTCCATTCGCGGTCGAGAATTTCAGTGGCTCTGTCCCACAAAGCTAAGACTTCTGCTTTGGTAGTAGGGGATTGTCCTTCAGTGTAAAAAGGAGTATGTTTTTCGTGGAGTGCTTCTGTGAAAATATAGTTAGTAATCATCAAAAACTCTTCTACCATTGCTGAAAAGGGGCGTAAGTTGGCTATATTGAACTCAAATAGCTCTTTCTCGGGGAAAGCTTCTATTACGTTGCGGGTGAGGGCACGTACATCTTTTAAGTTAGTGAGCAGTGCTTCGGGGGTAAGTAATTCTTTCATTATTATTTAGTCGTTAGTACGTTAGTCTTTAGTCGTTAGAATGTTAGTCGTTAGTGTTATTGTCGCTTTCTAATGACTAAGAATCTTTACAAATTGGTCGAACAGATAGGTGGCATCATTAGGACCTGGAGCGGCTTCGGGGTGGTACTGTACACTGAAGCATTTTTTGCCTTTGATGCGTAAGCCCATTACGGTATCGTCGTTTAGGTGTGTGTGTGTGATTTCTATATTAGGGTTTGCTTCGGCTTCCGCTCTGCTGACTGCGAAACCGTGGTTTTGTGAGGTAATCTCGTCTTTGCCTGTTAATAGGTTTTTGACAGGGTGGTTGATGCCGCGGTGCCCGTTGTGCATTTTGTAGGTAGGAATACCATTTGCCAAAGCGATGATTTGGTGCCCTAAGCAGATGCCGAACATAGGCAAATCTTCGGCAATCATCTGTTTTACTTGAGCGATAACTTCTGTTAGTGGCTCGGGGTCGCCAGGACCGTTAGAGAGGAAGTAGCCATCGGGGTTCCACGCTTTGAGCTCTGCTAAAGGAGTGTTATACGGGAATACCTTTACATATATATCGCGGTTGGCTAAGTGGCGCAAAATGTTGCGCTTGATGCCAAAGTCTAAAGCAGCTACTTTGTATTTGGCCTCAGGATTACCAAAAAAATAAGGTTTAGCAGTAGACACTTTTGATGCCAATTCTAAACCTTTCATATTAGGAATTTCGTTCAAACGTGCCTTAAGCACCTCTAAGTCGTCAGTTTCAGTTGAAATAACAGCATTCATAGAGCCATTATCGCGTATGTAGCTTACCAAAGCACGCGTATCGACTTCGCAAATGGCTACCAAATGGTGGTCGTCTAAAAAGCTCTGAAGCCCCTGCTGTGCTTTGGGGCGAGAATAGTCGTAACTAAAATTTCTACATACTAAGCCAGCGATTTTGAGTCCGTTAGACTCATAGTCGTCTTCACTGATGCCGTAGTTGCCTATATGCGCATTAGCCGTCACCATTATCTGTCCGAAGTAAGAAGGGTCAGTAAAAATTTCCTGATAACCAGTCATACCGGTATTAAAGCAAACCTCGCCAAAAGCAGTGCCTTCATAGCCTACGCTTTTGCCATAGAAGGCAGTACCGTCAGCCAATAGCAACACCGCTTTTTTCTTTTGTTGATATTTCATTGTGCTACGTCGTTATTTCTGAGTGCAAAAATACAAAATAAATATCAATTAGCAATTATTAAGAAGAATATTTTTTGTTTTGAGGTCGATTATTAGATGCTTATACTTCGCTATTTTTTCGCTTATCCTTCGCTTATCCTTCGCTCTTCCTATATCGTTCCTATATCGAATGTAAGGGGTAAGTGGTAAGAGAAAATTTTTCTGTCTTGGCTATTTGAAAAGAAATGGCTATCTTTGCCACAAAACTTATTATTCTTTTTGCAGTGTAGCAAGCTGCGGCTCGATTGTGATGAAATACTTTTTACTATTCTTTTTAGCGTTATTATCTACTGGCTGTCAGCTTTTTCAAGGGCAACAGCAAGCAGGGGAGAGTGTGGCTACTGAAGCAAAACAAGAGGAGGTGTTTGTGCCGGTGGAGAAGGAACTGTATGTGATTACTCATACAGCTATGGAATATACAAAACCTAATATTCTGGATCAAGCTAAAAAGGATCTAAACTCCTTTGGAGCCCTTTTTGAGATAGAAGCAGAGTCAGAGTATTTCTACAAAATAAAAAACGTATCAGATATGTATCTTCGTAAAGAGGATATGGGGAGTTATGAGGATATCCAATTTACAAAGGAAGCTTTAGAGACTGTACATGTAATAGGTACTAAACGGGAGGAACGTACTTTTTTAAATGAAAAATCGAATGCTACTCTTTCCGAATACTTTACAGTTGACTTAATCTCTTACGAAGAATATCAACAAGCGCTTCGCAGTAGATACATTTCTTTAATAGAAAACAATCCTCCTATCAAAAAAAGTAAAGGGATACTAAGACTTCCTTGTAGAGATACTCTTGTAGAACTCAAAGATATAGAACTGACTTCTGAGCCAAGAATGGGAAGTTATAAATATCTGGGCGAACTGCCGTCTATAAACCAGTACCTTATAGTAGGACTTTACTACGATCTTGTGTACAAGTTTTTAATAGATAAGAGAACAGGAAGAAAAACAGAAGTAGAGAATCTGCCCTACCTTTCGCCTAATGGAGAGTATATTCTCACTCTTGGTATTTTAGAAAACGAAGGTCCTACAGCTATTACATTGTATAAGGTGCTAAGTAAAGACCCCTTGCATATAGAGTCAGTAGCAACCGCGTGGATTCGCTATTGGGTAGCTTATGAAAACGATAGCAAAAATCCTATATTTTTTAGTGAAGATGGGAATCTGTATGCCTCAATGGATGCTATCTCTACTTATGATGACCACTTAGAGAACTTCAAAGAAGAACGCAAATACATCAGGATAAAAATCAAGTGATTGATTTCACCCATTATCATATTGACAAATTGATACATCAACAAATTAATATTATGAAATATATCGTTATCCTTATGGGACTATTTAGCTTTTTTAATACGCACGCACAAATAGAGCGTGTAGAACCGCCGTTTTGGTGGGAAGGTATGCACTATGCTGAGGTACAAGTATTGCTCTACGGCAAAAATATAGCGCAATATCGCGTGGAAAGCGACTTGCCTATCACTAATGTGCTGAAAACAGAAAATCCTAACTATCTATTCGTTACCATAGATACTAAAGGTAAAAAAGCAGGTAACTACTCGATTTCTCTCTTACAAAAGAACAAAAAAGTGGGTAGTGTGGCTTACGAACTAAAGCATAGACGCGAGGGGTCTGCTCTTCGGAAGGGCTTTGATAGCTCGGATATGATTTACTTGCTGATGCCTGACCGTTTTGCTAATGGTAATCCCAACAACAATTCGCATTTGGCTCTTACTGACAAGCTGAACCGAGAGGCTTCTGACGGTAGGCACGGAGGGGATATACAAGGGATTATCAATCATCTGGACTATATACAGTCTGTAGGGGCTACCGCTATATGGAGTACGCCCTTATGCGAGGACAATGAACCGCAGCATTCGTATCATACTTATGCCCAAACTGACGTCTATAAAATAGACCCTCGCTATGGTACGAATGAGGAATATATACAGCTTTCAAAAGCTCTGCATAAGCGAGGTATGAAGCTCATCAAAGACTATGTGACTAACCACTGGGGGAGTCAGCATTGGATAGTGAAAGACTTGCCTTGCTATGATTGGTTGCATCAGTTCCCAGGGTACGGACAGAGTACTTTTAGGATGAGCACCCAAATGGATAGCAATGCTTCGGAATGGGATAAAAAATACTGTGAGAAAGGGTGGTTTGCTCCCTCTATGCCTGACCTAAACCAAGCTAATCCGTTGGTGCTTAACTACCTGACGCAGAATGCTATCTGGTGGATAGAGTACGCTGACCTTGATGGGCTGCGCGTAGATACGTATTCATACAACGACAAAGAGGGCATCGCTAAATGGACGAAAGCGATTATGGATGAGTATCCGCACTTTAATATTATGGGTGAGGTATGGCTCAACCAAAGCGCACAGGTGTCGTATTGGCAAAAGGACAGTCCGATAAGTGCCATACAGAGCTATAATACTTATCTGCCTACAGTGATGGATTTTCCGCTTTTTAATGCGATAGGTGAGGCGTTTCGCGCTGCTCCGTCGTGGGATAAGGGTATGATACAGCTGTATGACAATTTAGCGAATGATTTTCTGTATAAAGATATTAATAACTTGCTTATCTTTGCTGAAAACCACGATACGGCACGCCTTAATCACGTATATCCTAAGATAGCTGATTACAAGCTTATCATTAGTATGTTGGCTACGGCACGCGGTATTCCGCAATTGTACTACGGCAGCGAGATAGGTATGGCAGGCGACAAGAGTAAGGGTGATGGCCATATACGGCAGGATTTCCCTGGTGGTTGGGAAGGCGATGTGCAAAACGCTTTTACTGCTGCTGGGCGTACGGCTATCCAAAATGAGTATTACGATTTCACCGCGAAGCTCTTTAACTGGCGTAAGGATAAGGCTGTGATTCACTATGGTAAAACTAAGCAATATTTGCCTGAAAACGAAGTGTATGTCTATTTTCGCTACAACGATACCGAGTCGGTAATGGTAGTGCTTAACAATAGCGAAAAGCCGCAAACGCTTCAGCTGAACCGCTTTGCTGAGAGTTTGGCGGGATTTTTGAGGGGTACAGATGTGGTATCGGGGAAAGAGATTGTTTTAGGTGATACTTTGGAAATAGGAGGGAAGACTAGTTTTATTTTAGTGAAGAATGGTAAATGATTAAAAAGGAGAATACTTGGACAAGCCTTAGAAAAGAGATAGCACAATTGATGGTGCAATTACAAATTTCTAAAGAAGATTTTCGTCCGCTGGGGTTAGAAGAATGGAAAGCAGTAGAGACACATATCTATAAAACCTTCTGCAAAAATCAAAAATATAGGCGTTATTGGCTTTGGGAGGATTTTTCAGAAGAAGCTGTTGCCTATAGGATGCCTTATCATAATCCAGAATACTATCTCGACAAATTAATAGATAACCAAGAAGAAATATTTTTCATTTTTGCAGAGTCTGAAAATTGTAAGTTTTGGTTTTATGAAGGGAAAATAACCCCTGTACTTCCTTTGATAGGGGAGTTATATCATTATGATGAATTTTACTTTATCTCAAAAAAGTATGAATGGCTTATTGGTATCAATCATCATGATGCCCTTATTGCTACTGGGAGCAAAGTAGAAGCTCTTGATACATTGTATAACAATGAAATGATGAATAGTGAATTAGAAAAATAACAATATATTCAGAATAAAAAAGTGCCATATAGAGTAAATGATTATGTAATATGTTATTATAGTCCGTTAATAAAAGTGCTGTGAGAGATAAAAAATTAAAAAAGAATAAAATCTTATGAAAAATATCATTACAATACTATTGCTGTTAAGTTGTGTTTTCTTGGGGAAAGCACAGAATGAGGCGGATAAATGGCTGAAAGCGGTATCGGCACAGCAGGGAATTGCTATTGAGTGGCAAGAACGCCCTACTTCGTTGGCAAAAGAAGGAATTAAAAGTTTTGTAGGTTACTATAAAGGCAACTTTGTGGCCTCTCTTTCAGTAGGAAAATCTGTTTCGGGGAGTTTTAATTATCAAGGGACTTCATACGAAATTTCCGATAGTAAAGGACAATTGGTATTTTATAAAAGTGAACAAGGTATCTGTGGCAATCAGGATAAAGAACCTCATAGGCATAGCGCTCACGCAAGACCGGTTTTAGCTGCTGAAGAAGCACAACCGAAGATTGCTAATACCCAAGTATTAAGGGTATACCGATTGGCAATGCATATTCCGTATAGCACATTTACTACTTCACATTTTGAAGAGAAAGTAGAAAAAGTAAAAGCCTTTTGGGCGAACACTGAAGCTTTTCTTAACGAAATGTATATGCGCGATTTAGGGGTGCGCTTTGAGGTGGTGAATGATGAACGCCTTATTATCAAAGATGCAACAAAAGAAACCTTTGCCAGCACTCGCAATGCTAGTTACGTTAAGGATAATTCTACAATCGTTATCAATAATCTTATAGGAGAGAATAGCTATGATGTGGGCATCTCTCTCGTGTATACTTCTTCTCAAAAAGAGGCTGGTATCAGAGGATTGGCACATATTGAAGGAATTTATCAACCTAATACTAAAGCTGATGCCGTAGCCGTACTTACCAAAGAAGTCATAGCACACGAAATAGGACACCTATTTGGTGGTAGGCACACTTTTGGCAGTCATAAAGGCTCGGCTGCCTACGATAGCGAAAAAACAGAACTCGGTAGCGGTACTTCGGTGATGAGCTATGGGAGTCCTCGTGATTTTTTCTCGCTATCGAGCATAGAGCGCATACGCCAGCGATTGACACAAGTACCCGCGAAAGCCCAAGATAAGACTTTTGCTACCCAAGCTCCGCGTATAGACCGCAGCAAGCTCAAAAATCATTATACGATTCCGAAAGGTACTTTCTTTCAGTTTTATATTCCCGCTACTGACCCCGATAGCGAGCAACTGCTATATGCTGTAAATCAACACGATGTACGCAATGGTGACGAAACCCCTATAACGCAATACACTATTTATAAACCTACTACCGCCAACCCTGTTACTATCAAAACAGAGTATCACGAAAATTCTGGAAATGTAGTGGCTAATAGCGGTTTAGCTCATCAGACAACGGGTACTTTTACCTTTTGGTTGGGGGTAAGTGATGCACAACCTCAGCAGGCTGCCGATTATATAGTGCAATATGATTTGGCAGAAACAAAGGTTACTGTAAAAGAGGGGACGCCTTTTGAAATTACCACTACCCCTAAAAATAAATACAAAGGTGGTGAGAAAATATCGCTGCAATGGAAGGTTGATGCCGCTATTTTTGCAGGGACAAAGGTGCGTGTGCTGCTGTCAGATGATTTAGGGAAAACGTTTAAGCATATTGTTTTGGCTGAAACGGCTAATGATGGTGCTGAAGAAATTACTTTGTCTAATATTAATACTTCAAAGGCAGTGCTGAAAGTAGAGGTGATTGATGGTTTGGCATTTGCACTTACAGATTATAATCCTCAAACAGGAGGTTTCACCATTGAAAAAGATGATAATCTTGCTTCTGAGCCTTTGGCATTTGTAGCTGCTACTTTGCCTCAAGACCTTACCCTTAGTTGTGCTAAGGAAGTGCCTACAGCGGTAATGCCTACCACTACGGGTGGCTGTGCGAGTGTAAGTTATCGTATGGAAGAGAAGAAAACTGCTGTGCTGTGCGATAATCGTTTTACCTTATTGCGCATCTTTACCGCTACTGATGGTTGCACCACGCTAACGCATACTCAAACCATAAAGATAGCTGACAACATACCGCCTACTTTTGTAGGAACTCTGCCGCAGGATATTTCTATAGAAGAGGGAGAGCCTATTCCTCTACAAAAAAGTATTTCGGCAGAAGATACTTGTGCTGGAGCGCCAACGGTTAAACGTTCAGAGAGAGAAGAACTCAACGAAGAAGGCAAACGCGTTAAAATCATCTACCAATGGATTGCACGTGATGTATGTGGTAATGAGGCGGTACACATTCAGACCATTTCGATTACTCCTAAAAAAGTAGTACCTCCTGCTGCTAATGATAGTGCTGAAGTGGTTATTTATAATGGAGTATCTACTGATGATGCTAATAACTACTTCCGTATAGCGAATACAGACCCTAATAGTCCTATCTCGGTGATTATTTTTGATGAAATGGGACTTAAAGTATACGAAAGCGACCATTATCAGGAAAGGGGAGAGGTATTTAGAGGCTATCCGAATGTAAAAAGCGTAATAGGTAGTAATAAAGCCTTAGCTGGTACTTATTTCTATATAGTTAAATACTACAAAAATGGCAAACAAGAGTCCGCAAAAGGATTTTTGTACGTCAGGTAGTCTTACTCTAAAGACCTGAGAATTATTAAATAAAATAATCCTCGTAAAGGGAGGAATATACTGGTTCCACAGTGCATTAATGTCATAGAAAAAGCCCAAATCTCCTGTAACGAGCAGTGTAGGTTCTGGGTTCTTCATAGCATATCCCATAGCCGTAGAGGTGCAGCCTTCTATACCGCTCACGCCTCTGTTGCAACTGATGCGGTAGTTTTGGAAATCAAACAGCTGGGCATAGCGAATCGCCGAGGAGTTTGAGAAATGAATATGATAATTCTCTGGGACTTTTAGCGGTAAGATGCTGAATAAATAATAGTCCGAAAAGCCTATTTTCTCCGTATATTCTAAATGTTTGGCATCTTTCTTTTCTTTAAGAGATTCCCAGAGATTGTAGTAAGCGCTCGGTTCAAGGCTGATTCTCTGCAAGAGATTTGAAAAGAATACCTCTGGCTTTGCTTTCACTTTCTCGGTGAGGCAGAAGTAAGTATCAGGGTGCCAATGCTCATCTATATGCCAATGTTTCTCTGGTTGTGCCTTTCTCAGAAACTGTTTTACCTTTTTTGAGACGATATTCTGACCTACGGTAATGAGCAAATCGGGTGAGAAGTGCTTATAATCCTCTTCATTAAAACCGAAGATATATCGGTCTGTATGACTAAAAAACTTGGGATGATGAAGGTTAGAATTCGCTTCGGTGAGGACCACCGCCGAATGATTTTTCACCAGCTGTGCGAGCTGAGCTTCCAGCTCCTCAGTATAGGGGCGTGTACCTACGAGTATCAGGATTCGCTTTGCGAGGTTCCACTCGGCTACGAGGCTCGCAGGGAGGTCATATTTCCTCTTGGGGATTGTATTTTCTACTGAGGGGAAATAAGGAATTTCTTCTGAGAACAAATACAAAGGTTCCTTTAATGGAATATTAATATGCACTGGACCTTGCTTCTCGAAGCAGAGTTCCACTGCGGTTTTTATCGCGTTGAAGTTATATTCATCGGCATTATCTTCATCATCATCCAAAAGCTGAAAATCTCCAAAAGAATGCTGCTGATAGAGATTTTGCTGCCGTATGGTTTGCCCATCGAATATATCCACAAAATCATTTGGTCTATCAGCGGTTATTAAAATGAGCGGGATGTTTTGGTAGAAAGCCTCTGTAACGGCGGGGTAAT
>ERZ773203.404-NODE-404-length-23810-cov-35.877710_pt1 | contig 23810 bp, 15 predicted proteins | sample MGYA00580529_ERZ773203 | MGnify/ENA primary metagenome ERZ773203 (study PRJEB29015, sample SAMEA2738176) | human oral metagenome | biome: human oral; feature: human-associated habitat; material: saliva | place: China | collected 2177 ... | reverse complement strand
CCCCAGCCACGAAGCATATGACAAACTCAGTAGATGAATTCAGCTAGAGCTTGACATGCTGCCTTCTTGGTTTCTTCGCTAGGCTCAACGCCCGAGTAGCCGTATGCTCCATTGGAACCGTCTGTGAGAAGACCAACGTATATGTCATCCAATAGGTCATCAATTTCTGCAAAGAACTTGTCCTTTGCGGTTCTTTCATCGCTTGCACCAACACTCTCAGAGATCGCCTTGAATCGCTGCAGTAGCGAAACTGGATTGTTGTAGTAGCTCCTCAGCGTTCGAGACAGAAGGTTGGGGTCATCGGCCCCCGATCCTTTCAGCATCGCAGCCAGTTTGATCGCATCCCCGTCGCTACACAGGTCGGAGTAGTTGCAGTTGTTCGGCAGATCATTGGGAATGGTCAAACCTTGAAGTCCGCTGTGATTCGTATAATTATCCCCTTGGCCAACCAGGGCCCTTGCTATCGCAACAATGTTTGAGCCGGGGTTCAGGTCAACAACCTTTTGAATCGGACCGAGCGCTGAAGCTAAGTCACCCGCCCAACCGGTCCACTTATCAGGGACGAGCGGGTTGGGGTTGATGTAGCCCAGGGTGGTCACGCTCATATGTGCGACATCTACTGCACCACCTGCGGGGTCCGTCCATTCTTGTCGATCAGAGCTAATCCACTTATTCAAGGCAGCGATTATCTGGGACGCTTGAGTGTCCTCTTCCAGCCTTTCCGCGTCGACCTCCCGGTATGCTTCAGCGGCCGCGGACCACTTTGCGCTTCCCTTGAGGTAGACCTTTGATAGGTAGTTGAGGACGCATCGCCAAGTCGGAACTTTGACCCATGTCACGTAACTACTGGATGTGATCGGATCCTCTCCGAAAGCGTAGTCCTTATAAACAACACGCAATTCCTCGAACCGGCTCTCAAGTGCTTCGATCAGATCGAGAAAATCTAGATCGCCGTAATTCACTGGCTGCGCGGGGCGCACCGACGAATCGGCTGGCATGCGACCTGAATATGCCACACGGTCAAGATCCCATTTCTCCCGATATCCGCTAATTTCGTGGAACTGATCAAATACCCAGTTGTCGGGGATGGGGAAACCGAGATTACCTGAGAATCCGGTAGACATGTCAGAAACGAATGATGCCACCGCGTATCCAGCCTGAGCGACCCGGGTGCAGATGTTTCGTGAGGCGTAGATACCCACTCGGTAGCCGCCGCCGAGACTTTGCGTAACTGCCTTGAAGTAGGGCAGGATGTGGCTGGTCACCTGAGGATCCGTGGCATCGTAGTCAACCGCGAAGTAGATCACTGTGGGTGGAACACCAAGGCGTTGGGCATCGGTTTGGGCTTCTTTCGCATGACGGTGCCCATTTTCAACACTAAAGTACTTAAGTTCAGTTGAGTACTCTTGAAAGATTAGGAAATACTTCAGCCCATGACCCACAATTCGCTCTAGCTCACCTGTGCGGAGCGCCTTGAAATAGTCCGCCTCGGACTTACTGCTTTGGTTGGGTTCACTGAGATAGCGGCCTACGATCTGATAACCATCAGCCTTAAGATGTCCAGCAAGCTCGTCAGTGATCTCAAAGCGCGTATCGCAAGCCATACAGGCCCGGTTAGGGTCGCCTTTAGAAGTGAGCAGGCTCATCCATGTGGTTGGATCGGCCACCCCGGTCACTGGCAAGGCGTGTGCTTGCTGGAACTGCCTCAGCGTGTTGCTGATTTCGCTGTTCCACGTGCTGGTCGGCAAAATGGAGTAGCCGTTGCAGACCAGACTCACAGTAGCTAGCCATACCCACTGGTTAGTGCCGCTACTAATTGTCCGTAGCTTGGAGCGAGTGCCTGCACCAAAGTTCCCGGTGGCTTCGGCAGGTGTGTATCCCTCGATTGCTTGGAGTACCTGGATTAGAGCCGTGTTCATTTCACGCCCGTACAAGCCATCAGTGGGAATGATACCTGTGTAGTTCTTGTACCCACGGTTGATCGCTTGCTGTGCCTGACGAATAGCTGTCTTGCCGCCGTATGCCGAGAGTAACCGGAACTGTTTCATTGACAGAAGCGCCATCATCAGTTCAACATCGACCGTTGCACTCGTGTCGCCAAGCCCAATATCCACTTTCATCTGGCGAATAGAATCGGCCACGTGATCGGTAAACTCAAGAGTGATGCCACCGTATTCGGCTCGATATCCCTTACACCACAACGCTCCTTGAATAATCCCGTTAACATTGTCATAGCCAGCAGTTTGGGTAATGCCGTTTGGCCAACGGGACTTGAATCGAGACTGTGTTCCAGTACCGAAATTGTTTGCGGTCGCTGTAATCCCCAGTTCGATTTGCAAAGCGCGGATGAGCGCGTTGATTGTGTCCCAGCCAGTGTTGCCGGTTTCTTGGACTGAGCCGAACCCAGTTTTATTGCCGTAAGTCGCATTTAGCCATTGCTGTGTTTTCAGCACCATTTGATCTGTCATGATTCCTCCTTTAGAAATCAGTCCTTAACTCATGGCGGGCAGTCACCCGCTAAAGAGGGACTAGTAACACCGGTTTGGCTGCTCCGGAGTTTTCGTCCTCACCTGTACGTCTCCGGGAAACCCAAAACCGGACGGGTAAGGAAAAGGAAAACTGAGAAAGCTTGACTGCGATTCGTCCCTCACTGGTACTGCCGACAAATAACGGAGTGTTAATACCCTGTTTGATTCGGGAACTTTGTGCGCGGTTGGCCCCGCCCGCTGACCTTCGACAAGGCGTTAGAGATTCAAGACCTCCAACCCCTCAGCAGGCTTTCGACATTGCCCTGTGTCCAACGAACACCATCAAGATGGGCATCTTTGAGGTTCCAGATGATCGACGCAACAGCGGCCAACGTGTGGGCTCGTCAGTAGGTGTAGACCCGAGGTTGTTGCCTCCACCGGTCATCATCGAGCGCGCTCTGGCGCGAGTGGCAGGGCTTGCACAGCGAACGGAGGTTGGTGAAGTCGTGGGTGCTACCGTGACCCAGCGGGAGCACGTGGTGGACCTCAGCAGCCGGAGTCGTGCGGCCGGCCCCGGTGCCGGTATCGGTGTTCAGACCTTGCCGCCCGTGCGAGCAGCAATAGGGGATGGGCATGACACCAAGACCATCACGCTCTCATGCGGCAAGCTCACCACCGGCGTGACCGTCAAGCAGTGGTCCTCGATCTTGATGCTGCGTAACCTCACCAGCCCGGAAACCTACTTCCAGGCCGCTTTCCGTGTGCAGTCACCGTAGGCGATTAAGAACCCGAACGGGGATAACCCCAGTGAGGGAGAGATCCTCAAACCCGCCGGTTTCGTCTTCGACTTTGCTCCCACGCGGGCGCTGCGGCAGATGGCTGACTATGGGGCTGGGCTCAACCCAGAAGCTGAGAGCCCAGAAGCGGCGGTCGCCGAGCTGGTGAGCTTCCTGCCCGTGCTGGCCTACGACGGGGCCAACATGAAGGAAATCAACGTCGGCGAAATCCTGGATGTCGCCATGGCCGGTACCTCCGCAACCCTGCTGGCCAAGAAGTGGGAGTCCGCGATCCTGGTGAACGTGGACAACCAGACCCTCAAACGCATCATGGAGAACGCTAAGGTCATGGAGACGATCATGAATATTGAGGGCTTCAGTGCGCTTGGCTCTGACATCTTCGAGACCGTGGTCAATAAGAGCGAGTCCGTCTCTAAGAGCAAGAAGGAAAAAGGCGAGTCCCTCACTCCCAAGGAGAAGAGGGAGCTCAGCAAGGAGGAGAAGGACTACAAGTCCAAGCGCAAGCAGATCCAGGAAAAGCTGATCAAGTTCGCCACCCGCATCCCTGCCTTCGTGTACCTGACCGATTTCAGGGAAAACACGCTGCAGGATGTCATCACCAAGCTCGATACGACTCTTTTCAAAAAAGTCACCGGCTTGAGCGTAGACGACTTCCAGCTGCTGGTAAGCCTGGGCGTGTTCAATTCCGTCCACATGAACCAGGCCGTTTTTGCTTTCCGCCGCTACGAAGACGCGTCCCTGGCATACACCGGCATCCGCTCCCACCCCGAGCAGCAACGCCGCATGGGCTTGTACGACACGGTCATCACCCTCCAAGAAGAGAGCCCTGCAAAGTAACTAGTCCATACGGAGGCAACACGCAGCGGGGGCCCATCGGTTTATCCCCTTGTCAGCCAACCTTTTGATGCAGACCCCAAACTGGGGCCTCTCAAACCCGCTATCCAAACCGGCTGTGCCACTGTGATGGGAGCACGAACTCCATCCGCTGCCCGTCGGTGCCTTCCAGGATGAGGGTGCGCCACCGGGTCATCAGCCCCAGGCGATGTGGGCGGTGACGTCATCAGGGTGGGCTGCCAGTGTTTGCGCTGCACGGGTCATTGTTGTGGCCATAGAGGTAGACACCGCGCCACGGTGGGCAGTGCTGGCTGAACTCAGAGCGTCACCTATGGCTGCCACCAGATCAGGGTCGTGGAATAGCCTCCTGAGCAGGAACTGGGCGAGGTAGGTCTGTAGCTCGGTGTCGTGTAGCCAGCCGGTCTCGCAGGTGCCCCGTTTCTTGTAGCTGATGCGGCATTCCCACACAGCCTTGCGAAACGTCGAACTAGTGGAGTGGTGGGTGTCCGCCCATAGGCGGTACCGCAGTCCTGGCAGGTAATCAGTCCCTTGTACCTCGACAGCCATTTGGGTGACGGTTGCCGGTCTTCATCCCATTTACCCACCAAGGGGTCATACCACTCCACACCCATTGTGTTAGATGGTATTAAGCGAGCCCTACGACGCTTGGTAGAAGCCTCGTTAAGGCAGGTTTTGACAGCTCGGCTGCTAGTGAGCTGGTTAGCTAGTGAGCCTGGTCTGGCTATCGGCCTGGGGAGCCTGGCCTGCGCGGTCGACCCCACGCCACGACCCCACAGTGTCTAGCCTGCTGCTATGTAATCAGCCCTCGACGCGAGCACCCGGTCCGGCCGGAGCCTGCGGATCTGCGGGGCGATCGTAACCACCGGCGGCGCGGTCGTCGGCGTCGGCGTCAGTCTCAAAGAGCATGTTGGCCAGGCGCACGTGCACGGTCTCAATCTTGGGGATGTCCTCTAGGCGCACCGGCTTTTCGGCACTGGTTTCCAAAATCAGTGTGCCGCAACCGAAAATGCGGTCAGTCCAGCCGCGCTCGTAACGGATGTCAGAGATACGCGATAGGGGGATGTCGTGACCGTCTTTGTTGAAAATGCCCTTGCGGGTGATGATGCGGCGGTTGGTGATGGTGAAGGTTTTATTTAGCCACTCCAGCCAGGGGATGATCATTAGCGGGAAAGCCACGATAAGCGCCAGGATCCAGATTGCGTAAAGTCCCCAAGGCTGCCACGACTGCGGTGCAATTACGCTGGCGATGATGGCTACGGTAATGAGTAGTACGGTGCCCAAGATGCGCCAACCCAGTACTTTGGGGTGGGTGTGCATGTGGTCAACTACGTACTCGCCGGCGGATAGATGTTTTTTAGGAAACGCCATAGCTTCATCTTTGCAGACCCTCGCCTTAGTGTCACTTGCTTAGGCCGGAAAATTTTAGGTGCGGGCGCAGCTTGGTAGTGGAGCTTGACGGCGGCGCCTTGGCGACCAGCTGGTTGTGTGCAGGGTTGCTGCGTGGGTCGACGGCGTCAGGCTGGTGGTGGCATGTGCCGATGGGGTGGGGCGTGAAGCCGGGAGTGGTTAAGGGTGTAGGAGGCTAGATGGATGAGATGGATGAGATGGATGGGTTACAAATACTGACAAATCGTCCCTTGCCTATAAAACCCCATGAATTTTTTATAGGCGAGGGACGATTTTGTATGTACCTGTGTGTACTTGTATGTACTTGTGTGTATGCGAAGAGAAGATCAGTTCTGCTTGGCCAGCAGGTCGCGGATCTCGCTGAGCAGCTCGGTCTCGGTGGGAGCGGCCGGAGCTTCGGCTTGCTGAGCAGCCTTGCGCTCGCGCAGCTTGTTCATGGGCAGCACGATGCAGAAGTAAACAGCGGCGGCCACCAGCAGGAAGTTGATGCCCTGGGTCAGGATGGCGCCGGGCTGGATGTATTCCTTGGAGCTGGGGTCAATCTTGAACTGCAGTACGGAGTCGAAGTTCGGGGAACCGATTAGCTGAGCCAGGATGCCCATGATGAAAGCGGTTACCTTGTCAACGATCGGCTTGAAAGCGTTACCGATAATAACGGCGACGGTTAGGTCGATCACGTTGCCCTGAGAAATAAAGTCGCGGAAGCCCTTAAGCATGGTTTTCCCCCTGAAGTTTTAAGTGAAGTGGGTGTGCCTACCCCGTTTCAGGGTCTGAGCACTATTGAAAGCGGGCCCTGGGAGGCCGCGCCGCATAAAAGCGTAGCCTCAGTTTCCTTAACTGCAAACGTTATTAGTCTCATAGTCCCTTGTGTTTGGGTGAGATTCGCTTTGTTTGGTGGCTCTACATCAACAATTGTGACTTTCCGCGCCAATACCTGCGCCCCCACCTTGGAGTATGTGGCGTCACTAGAAACCACCCCGTCATTAGCGGTACCGTTCACCGAGCCCACAATGTCCACCTGCTGGCCTATACGCGCCAGCTGCGAGCCAGTTTGTATCTGCAGCTGCACCACCCGCTGCTGCTTGCCTAGATGTGAGAGCGCCGGTTGGGTAAGCATTGATTCAATCAGTGCCGTGCCTTTGGGCAGGTCAATGCTCAGTTTTCGGCCCACTGGGGAGGTATGTACCGCTTGCGGGGGTCGGCTGGGTAGGTTGCTTAGGATGACGTCGCTGCTGGTGATCACTTGGCCTAAGGACATGTTCGTGCGCAGCACCCACACTTTTGCCTGGCTGGGGTTAGTTAGCGTCTGAACTGCCAGCAGCACACATAAAAGCACAGCTAAGGCGGTGATTAGCCGCCGGTGCAGCCACAATTGGCCGCGCCAAGAGGCCCTAGATAATTGGCGTCTCTGATTGATCTGCCCGGGTGCTGGCTGAGCCCTTTGCTGGAGGCTGTCACGGAGCTGATCACTACTGGTCTGCCCGGGTGTGAGCTGGGGTCCTTGGCCATTAAGCAGGTTGGGCCGTGCCGCCTCATTAAACCCTGAGTTAAAGCGCAGGCTAAAGCTGCGCTGGGGTTCGTCGAGTTCCTGGTTGAGCCACTCCTGGTTGAGCCCCTGGCAGTGAGCGGCAGAGCCGGTTTTGCGTTGCATGATTCAAGTGTTGAGCATTTAGTCCAGCGCCTGCCTGGCGACTGTGGATAGGTGGCATTCAGGAAATTTTTTATCCACAGGCGCGCAAAACCGCCTCGCAAAGCGCTGCCCGCCGCGGCGTCACCGGCAAAGAGTCGCCAGCACCGCCCTAAAGCAGCGTCGCCAAAGCCGCAGCGCAGTGCGCAGGCAGGCTCCTACGGTGTGGCCCTACTCCGTCGTCGGCAAAAAACACCCCGCGCCCAAGAACTTACGTTCCAAGGACGCGGGGATAGTGTGCGGGCGCGCTGTTAACGGGGAGCTCTCAGCGCCGGCCGGGACCCAGGCAAGAGCAGCCCGCAGGCGAGGGGCAACATAAGGGCAGCCCGCAGGCGAGGCCCACTAGAAGCGGGTGATGCCTTCCGTGGTGATAATGCCGTTAACCGGGCGGTCAAACTCGGCAGTGGGTAGGACCGTGTCGGTCAGATACTCGTTGGGGTGCAGCAGCGCGAAAGTTTCCACACCAGGGTTAACCAGCGGCAGCATTCGGTCATACCAGCCGCCACCTTGACCCAGGCGGTTGCCGTGCGCATCAACTGCCAGCGCCGGCACCAATACGCTTTGCACCAGCGTGATAGCGGCAGGCCCCAGCACCAGGCCAGAAGGCTCGGGGGGACGGCCGGGAGCGCGGGTAGCCAGATCATCGCTACCACGGAACCAGCCCCAACTGCGCGACAGGTGGGGCCCAAGCACAGGCAGGAGCACCTGCACACCGGCGGCGTACAGCTCATCAATAAGTAGACGAGTACAGGGCTCGTCTCCTACAGACACATAGGCGGCCACGGCCTGAGCGCCGTTTAAAGCCTGAAAGACGTTTTCGGCCAAAGCCGCACAACGGGCGTCGTGGCGGCGGGACGGGTGAGAGTGTGCCGCGCGCGTGCGGCGAAGCTTGTAACGCAGGTGGTCCTTAAGATCGTCAACGTCCAATCCGACTACGGTGTCGGTCATTGAGTTCCCTTCACTTGATCCGGTTTCTCGTACTTCCAGGGTACCCTAAAAGTATCCCTAAGTGTCGCGCCACTGACCCCACAGGAGTTTCAAATGCGTACCGTCGCTGAACATTTATCGGCCTGCCTTGAGGTCGCCCACGCTGCTGAGCCGCTTGACGTGGTACTTTCCGACGCCGTGGGCACGGTGCTAGCTGCAGATATCGTTTCTGACGTGGATATGCCCCCCGCGAACCTGGCCGGTTTGGACGGTTACGCGGTGCGCGCCAAGGACTGCGTCAGCGCCTCCCCGGCCACGCCGGTGGTGCTGGATGTGATCGACGCCGTCCGCGCCGGGGATGTGCGCCGCACCCATCTTGTGCCCGGAACTGCGGTGCTGATTGACTCCGGTGCGCCCATGCCGATCGGGGCCGACGCCGTGGTTCCCTGGCAGTTCACCGACCGGGGCGAGGCGCAGGTGACCATTAACCGCAAGGTCAATGCCGGCCAGCGGGTGCGCATGTTGGGTGAGGACGTTGAAGCCGGCGCTACCGTGCTTTCCAAGGGCAGCCGGATTGGGGCGCGTCAGGTGGCGCTACTGGCTTCGCTGGGGCATCAGCGCGTGGCGGTGCACCCGGTGCCGCGCGTGGTGGTGGTTTCTATTGGTGACGAGCTGATTGAGCCCGGTCAGCGCGCTGAGCCGGGGGACGTGTATGACGCTAACGGTCACGCCCTGTCCACTGCGGTGGCCGACGCCGGCGGGCAGCCTTTCCGGGTAAGTGCCGTCCCCGACGAGTACCACGCCCTTACCGAAACCCTGGAGGACCAGCTGGTGCGCTCTGACCTGCTGATCACCACCGGTGGTTTGAGTGTGGGCCAGGGTGACACGGTTAAAGAGGTGCTCTCCCCGCTGGGCACAGTGCGTTTTGACACGGTGGCAATGAGCCCGGGGCGCCAGTTGGGCGTGGGCACGCTAGGTGACGGTATTCCGGTGTTCTGTCTGCCCGGTGACCCGGTCAGCGCCCAGATGGCTTTCGAGGTATTTGTGCGCCCGGTGCTGCGCTCAATTGCGGGCTGGCAGGATATCCACCGCCCCTCACTGCCGGCGGCGGTTTCTACATCCTGGTCTAGCCCGGCAGGGATGCGTGAATTTGTGCCGGTGCAGCTAGCTGGCGCCCCCAGCACTGGCTATCAGGCCCACCCCACCCAGGCTCCAGGGGTGCAAACTATTTCTGGTCTGGCCTATGCAAATGCTATTGCGGTAGTGCCCGAAGAAGTTACGCAAGTTAATGCTGGGACGCAATTACATTGCCTACTTTTAGATATGTAACGCAATAGTAACGACACGCCGCGAAACTTCCGGATGCCTCCTGTATAAACACTTACTTTTAGTCGTATGGTGTTTCAGGCGGTTCTTGGTTTTGCGCTGGCGGGCGCAATCTCGTTCTATTTGCTGCCACATTTGCGCAGGCGCGATAGGCTTGCAGTCTACTCGCATGACCAGGATCGCTACTCGCCCTACCTACGTGTGTTAAATACGGCTATGGCGGCTGGTAAAACTCCAGGTCACGCGAATAATAATGATATTGCTAGGCTGATTTTTAGCCCGGAGGTGAAGGTCATGAATCGACCTGCCGTGAGGAACGTGCGTGCCGCGCGCCTGGAGCGTGATTTAGCGAAGGCAAAGCGGGCTCAGGCTGCTCACCAGGCCAAGGCTTCAGCTGCTGCCAAAACTCGCCGCATCCTGATGGGGTCTTTAGCCGGCGTAACTGTGCTTCTAGGGGTTTTAGCTGGGGTCTTTACTTGGCCTTGGTTTGTGGTTTTGCCGACGGCGGCCCTGCTTGCGGCCGCTATGGTTGGTGACGTGCGCGTACGTCGCGTAAGCTCCAAAAATGATGCTGCCCTGGCTGTGCGGGTAAGCCAGCTAGAGGAGCAGCTTGAAGGTGTAGGCCGATCCGCCAAGACCGTCAAGGAAGCTAAAGCTAAGCGCGAGGCTGAGATTGCCGCTCGTAAGGCGAGTGTGGAAGCTGCCCGCCGCGAGGCGGCTCGCCTGCGTGAGCAGGAGGCTGCCGCTGCCCGTAAGGAGCTGGCTGAGCAGGAGCGCCGGGCCCACGAAAGCGCCGAGGAAACCGATGTGCGCCAGCGTGAGCAGGTAGCTAAGGTTAAGGATCAGCTGGTGCGGGAAGCTAAAACCGCCACTGAAGCTAAGTACTTGGCGCGCCTAAACAAGCAGGCTGAAGCCAAGCGAGCTGAGGAGCTGGCTAAGCCGGCCGCCAAGTCTGCCACCCAGGTTGAGCCGGCAGCTAAGTCTGCCCCGACTGTTGCCAAGCCGGCCGCCTCGGCTACGGCGTCTACTTCGGCTGCTGCCAAGCCGGTCTCTACCGCTAAGGCGACTTCCGCTGACAGCGCTGGCGACGTCGTCGAGACCGCCAAGGCTGCCCCTAAGGCCGCTAGCGCCACCAAGTGGGAGCCGGTGAACGTACCCGCCCCCAGCTACACCATGGCTGCGCGTGGGCCGCGTCGCCGGGTTGTAGAGGCCGAGGCGGACTTCAACTCCGCCAAGGAAGTAACCGGCGTGGTTAACCCGGTGCGTCCCTCCACCGCGCCGGCTAACGTGTCACTGGATGTGGAGTCTGTGGCTGGAGACTTCAAGCCGATCGACCTCGATGCCGTCTTGGAGCGGCGTCGCGCGGCGGGTGAATAAGCAGGCGGCGGGTGAATAAGCCGCCAGGGCGTGGCTCGCAGAATTTACGCGGGCCGCGCGCTGTGCTAAGCTAAATCCGCCCATGGGGCTATGGCGCAGTTGGTAGCGCGTCTCGTTCGCAATGAGAAGGTCAGGGGTTCGAATCCCCTTAGCTCCACCAAATAGACGATCCGACCTGGAAACCAGGTCGGATTTTTGTTTCCCCAAGGCTGGCTTTTTACTGCCCAAAGGTTGGCTTTCTGTTGCCCAACGGGCAACCGAGGTGGGCCATAAGCACTGAAGGCCCACTGTGGGGCAGACACAAAGCGCACTATTGTTGCCAAGTGCATCGCCAATACCTGGCTAATATCCGACCAATAACCGGCTAGTTCTTACCAAAGTAAAAGCCCCAGTATTTAAGATCCGGCATCTGTGGGCAAAAGTTCTAATTGTTTACTTTTAGGTCTTTAGGACTAAAGCGGATAAACCTATAGCTTTGTAAACATAAGCATTGTTTATGATGACTTTGTAAAAAGCTTAAGAAAATGCCGAGGGCCGCACGTTTCACGTGCGGCCCATCGCCAATGAGGTTCCTCAACCCGTGTTCCCAGATCGGGGAGGGCGCCTCCTTCGCCAGAACGTTCACTGTAGGCTCCCTTAAACCTCAGTCCAACTAGCTCTCGGCCGGTCATCAGGCTCCCCAACCCTCGCGACCGCTAACCTCTGGCGGTAGTAAGAATTTAACCCCCTCTGCCTGTAAGAACACCCCTGGGCAAGCTGTGAATTTCCTGGGAAATTTAAATAGCGTTCCCAGGTTTCTGCAAAAGCGAATTTGACCTGGATAAACGTCAAAAAGTCCGACTACATACAAAGTAAAGTTTTTATCTCTCAACGCAACTTCGTGCAGCTTGCTAAGCCTGTAGGCTTGTAACCGTGCTCTGTCAGCTCCACGACGCCTCCCTGTGTCGCTCCTGCCCCAACCTTGATCTACCGCTGGCTCAGCAGCTGCAATTAAAGCAATCTGTGGTGCAAGCCACACTTGCCGGCCAGGTTGAGGCGGCCGCCTGGCTTGAACCTTTCGCCAGCGCCCCCAGCCACTTCCGCAATAAAGCCAAACTGGCGGTTTCGGGCACAACCCACGCCCCGGTGCTGGGCTTAGTTGACCGTTTCGATAACGGCACGGATTTAACTTCCTGCCCGCTGCATGTAAACGAAATTAAAGCCGCACTAGCCCCGTTAACTCGCGCAATTACCCGCATGGGGCTGCAGCCCTACTCGATCGTCAAGCGGCGCGGGGAGCTTAAGCATGTGCTAATTACCGCCTCGGCTAACGGCCAGTTGATGGTGCGTTTCGTTTTGCGCTCGACGGCGCAGCTGCCGGCTATCCGTAAAGGTGCACCCCGCCTGCAAAGCGAGCTGCCCGGCTTGCGGGTGCTGTCGGTAAATATTCAGCCCCGCCCAGCCGCAATCTTGGAGGGCGAACGCGAAATTATTTTGAGCCAGGACTCAACCCTGGACATGCCGCTGTGCCTGCCGGAACTGGGGGCGGACGGCGTCGTCGTAAATAACAAAAAAAGCGTTCTGCCGCTGGTGCTGCCCCCGCAGTCATTCTTCCAAACCAACAGTGACGTGGCCGCCGGGCTTTATTCCCAAGCCCGCGCCTGGGCGCGCGACTATGCGGGTGGGCAAGCTGGCGTCTTGGCGGGTGAGCCTGGGGTCGATGAACCCGGGGCTGGCGAGTCTGGGGCTGGCGGGGCGCACCCTGACGCAACCCAAAGCAGCCAGTCGATTTGGGACCTGTACTGCGGCGTGGGCGGCTTTGCCCTAGCCCTGGCTCAGCCCGGTGCGCAGGTGCTGGGGGTGGAAGTTTCCGCCCCTGCCATCGACGGCGCCCGCGCGGCCGCCGCCCGGCTGGGCCTGACTAGCCCGCAGGTACGTTTTGAGGCTGGCGACGCCTCCGTGCTAGACGCCTCGGGGCAGGTCTATGGTCACGACAAGCCCGATCTATTAGTAGTTAACCCGCCTCGGCGCGGAATTGGTGAGCTGGCCGCCTCAATTGAAGGTAGCGGCATTAAACGAGTGCTGTATTCCTCCTGCAATCCGGCCTCACTGGCTAAAGATCTAGAGGTGATGAGCAGCTATCGGGTGCGTCGGGCGCGGCTATTTGATATGTTCCCTTACACAAATCACGCTGAAGTGCTAGTTGAATTAATTCACAACTAGGCTTAGCGCCCTGACTAGGGGCTGGTGAGCATTAAAAGCACAGGTCAGGGCGGGGTTTGAAAACTCTTGAGGTGGGCTAAAAATATTTTCTGTAAATTGCCCAAAAAATGTAACCCGCTTGACCTTACGCTAAGCTCAACTAATTGCCTAGTATGTTCGGAACCGAAATCCATAGGCAAGGAATGTTATGTCTAAGCAAGCCGAATCCTCAAAGGATGAAAAGAACGCGCAAGCCGCTTCTGAGCCGGAAGTTCGCTCTGGTTTGGCGCTGACCGTTAAGCAGGAAAAGGTCCTGGGGTGGGTTGCTACCTTCATGGCCGTGTGCATGTACGTTGCCTACGTTCCTCAGATCATAAACAATCTAAACGGCCAGGCCGGCAACCCTCTGCAGCCTCTGGTAGCTGCAATCAACTGCAGCCTGTGGGTGTACTACGGCCTGTTCAAGCCTTCTCGCGACCTGCCGCTGGCAGCCGCTAACGCTCCCGGCATTTTCTTCGGCCTGGCTGCCTTCGTCACCGCGCTGTAAGACGCAGAGTTACTAGACAGTGTCAGGGCCTGCCGTATTGCAGATAGGGCTGCTCGCATTCGTCGCCAATGCGGATGCCAGGGGCCAGTGTCCCGGTTTGGTTGGCGCGCAGCTGCTCCAACTTGCGCACCACCCGCTCGCGTAGCGAACGCGGATCAATAGTGTTCAGGTAAATCTTGGTGGCTCCCTCAAACCCCGCCAAAGTGGAAACACGCCACTTAAGCACCACCCGCCAAGGCATTTCCTTAGCTATGCCCGGGGCGCGGTAATGCCACTCCTCGTTTAGTGGCACCTGCGTGCCCGTAGCCTGGTGTAGGGCGTGCACCAAATCGGAGACCGCATCCACCTGTTCAGGCTCCATCAGCCACGGCTCAGAGACCGGCCCGGTGGAGTAGACCTCCAGCGAGGGGTAACGGTGACCCACCCCAGCCAGGGCCACGGCGCCGTCGTTAGCGGCCACAACCAAACCTGTCCGGTAAGCCCAATCCACAAAATCGCGGTAAATATTGCCGTTGGCGTTCACTCGGGCAATTTCAGCCTGCAAGCTAGCCCCCAGCGAATCCACGCCCACCACCTGTTTGTGCAGGTGATCGAAGCTAGCGCCGGCCGGGCGCAGCCAGTTCTGGAATACGGCCACATACTTAACGTGCTTGTTTTGCAGGTATTGCGCGTGCATGGCGTTAACCGCCCACTGGGTCCACACGCGGTGCTCGGCCACGCTTAAAGTGGCGCTGCCAGCCAAGCCGGTAGTGTCGACGGCGTCGTCGCGCCAGTGGCGGCGGGCCACCAGTACGTCATGGCTGCCTCCGAAAAAGCCGGCGCTGTGACGGCGAATATCGCTCAGGTTTAGCTCGGCAATCTCTGCGTCACCAGCCCCGGAGGCGCGCAGCTTGGCGCTCACAATGGCGCGCAAATGCTCATATCCGGCGGCGTCGGCCAGGTAGTTTTCGAGCCGGTCACGGCAGCGCTCAGGCAGCTCAAAACCATAGTTAGCTTGCCAATAATTGAACGGCAAAATCTCAAAAAGGTTGGGGATACGCCGAAATTCGGCTACGCTCTGATCTAAATATTCAGGTAGCAAGCCAAAAAACGTGTGCCAAGTGTCGCCCGCCCCGGCGTTGGCACCCAGCCTGGCGTTGGCCCCAGAGGCCTTAGTCCTCGCTCCGGCGTCGGCGCTAGCGTCGTCGTCGTCATTAACTGAGGCAAAACGCACGATACGGGCATATTCGGGCGGCGTCTCCAGATAACGGCCGCTACAAAAAGCGCAGGTGTGAGTGTGCATGTGGGGAGTGAGCGGACGCACCTCAACCTGAGGCAGGCGCAAGGGGCGGTTAGCGCGGCCGGGTACAGTCCACACTTCCGTGCCGGTGAAAGGGCTAAGCTGCTTGACAGTACCGTCACAAAGACGGCGCAGGTAGGGGTGATCGTCCATGCCTCTATTGTGCCGGGTTTTAGATTGGAGGGAACATGCTAGGAGATGCCTTTGGGGCGCTGTTTTTAATCGCCACCGTAATATTTCTAGCGCCGCTCATTGCGCGGGCCATCCCAGGCGGGTTTGTGCCAGAAACTGTGCTTTTGCTGGCCGGTGGAATGGCCATGGGTGCGGCTGGCTTTACACTCACCGAGGCGGGCGAACCAATTTCCTTCCTGCGTGAACTGGGCGTGGGTTTCCTGTTCCTGCTGGCCGGTTATGAGCTGGACCTGGGGGAGCTGCGCGGCTCAGGCGGGCGCCACGCCATAGTGGGGTGGTTTGCTTCGCTGGGCTTGGCTTTTGCGGCGGTGATCGCCCTGGGAGTAGGGTCAATTACTGATATGCGCGACGGCGCTATAGCCCTGGCTATTGCCATGACTTCCACCGCCCTGGGCACACTACTGCCGATTTTGCGCGAGCGCGGGCTGCTATCTACCTCAGTGGGCGCCGCCGTGCTAAACCATGGGGCGATTGGTGAAGTCGGCCCGATTGTGCTGATGGCGCTGCTGCTGGGAAGTCGCGCCACCTGGGCTTCGGCGCTGGTGCTGGCCGGCTTTGTGGCTATCACGGCGTTAATCATTGTGTTCAATGAGCGGGTTAAGCGGGCCGGTACGCGTCTGGTTGCGGCAATTCAGCGCGGGCAGCACACCACCGCCCAAACCACTATTCGCGCCGCCGTGTTGCTGCTGGTGGGGCTGTGTGCACTGGCTGAAGTGTTTGAGCTTGACGTGGTGCTGGGGGCGTTCGCGGCGGGAATTATTTTGCGCCGGGTGCTGCCTGAAGGGTCGCGGCCCTTTGAGGAAAAACTTGACGGTTTGGCCTATGGCTTCTTCATCCCGATTTTCTTTGTAACTTCAGGCATGACCATTACGGTGTCGAACCTGAGTGAAAAGATTGGCCCGATTCTGGGTTTCTTGGTGCTGCTGGTAGCCGTGCGCGGAGTGCCGGTGCTGCTGGTTAGCGCCGCTGAGCGTAAGCGTGACGGCTCACGGGTGTTCAGCTGGCGTCAAAGCCTGCAGGTGGCCTGCTATTCCACCACCGCCTTGCCGATTATTGTGGCCGTGACCCAGGTGGCGGTTTCTGCCGGGACCATGACCCGCGATGTGGCTTCCACCTTGATTTTGGCTGGTGCCCTGTCTGTGCTGATTATGCCGACGGCGGCGCTGCCCTTGTCGCGGCACACCGATAAGCTGCCCCAAACCCAGACCATGGGCGTGGTGCAGGGGCCGGTGCGTGCCGATGGTTCCACCACTGCCAGCACGCAGGAAGAAGATGGTTACGCTGTGGGTCGTCCCAGCGACGGCGCCGAAGCGCAAGATGCCCCCGAGGTGCGTACCGCCTTGTACGTGCCCCCGCATGAGCGGGTTGACGCCGGCCGTGACGCCCTAGCCCAGGCCCAGGGTGAAACTGGCGTGGAATCTGGTGGGCGCCTGGGCGGCGTGCAGGTGCGTCTAGGGGTGCTTTCGCACCGCCTGCAGTGGCAGGGCGACGAGCCAGTGCACTGGCAGCTGCGTAGGCGCATGGTCAAGCGCATAAACCGTCATCGCCACAAGTAGGCAGGTGCAAACACAAACACAGGCACAAGCACAGGCAAAATACATACAAATACAGGCAAAATCATCCCTTCCCTATAAAAAATTCATGGGGTTTTATAGGGAAGGGATGAAATGTCAGTATCTGTAGTTCAAGAACTTATACTTTAGTTCAACAACTTATACTTTGACCAATTCTAGGCATTTTTGGTTGCCTCCAGGGTCGATGCCGGGGCCGACGACGGCGCCGGGACGCAGCCTCTGGGGCTGATGGCAATGCCGCCGAGGCTGACGACGTCGTCCGGGCCGCCGATGACGCCCAGCTAGGTCATCGCCCGGCCAGGCCGCCGCACGACCAGGCCTAGACGCCGTTGCCGTAGTGCGGCGGGACGTCACCTAACAGTCGCGCGTCATTGGCGTGCGCGGACGGGTCCTCGCGGCGCAAATCTTCACGGCTCCAAGCTGGCCTCTCAGCATCCACCTTGCCCAGCGCCTCCTGCACAACCTGTTCAAGGTTGGCGCCCTCGGCCACCCGCTCGCGATCCTTCGGTCCTAAATGCACTACGCGCCGACGCCGCCGCCCGGCTTGGTTAGGGTGCTCAGCTTGGGCGGGGTGCCCGGCTTGGGTTGGGGAAGCCTGAGCCAGTGGGGCCTCAGTGTGCCCGGCTGCGGAGGCTGCGGTGGCTGGCGCCGCAAAGGCAGGGTTTGCCTGATCGGCTGCGGAGGCTGCGCTGGCTGGCGCGCCAGCGTCTGCACTGTTTTGGCTGGTCATTATGGTTCTCAGCTCGCTTGGTGGTGGCCCGGTTGCAGCTCAGCTGCGGCCACGCTTGACGGCGTGGTGTAGCACTGCGTCCACGGTGGTGCCGCGTCGCTTGAGGGCCAGGGTTTCGCGTAGCTGCTCCACTTCCTCATCCTCGCTGCGTTCGACGCCGTCAGAGCGGATCCAGGACACCAGATCGTCAAGCTGGTCGTCACTGTAGGCCTGTAGCGGCAAGCCCTGGGCGATCGGCGGGCGCACATCACGCTCGCGTGCAGCGTCAGCGGTCTCAGCACCCTCACCGGCTGTGGCCGCGCTGTGTGCACTGGCCGCAGCCGCGCTGTGGGCGCTGGCTGCGCTAGCGCCCTGATCGGCGCCGCTAACGCCAGCTCCGTTAACGCCAGTAGCGCTGGAAGAGCTGCCAGGCGGGGGAGGAACCGGGCGCTCACCGGCCGCGCCAGTCCCGGCAAGCCCACCGGCCCCGGCAACTCCGCCACGGCGGCCGCCAAGTTCGGCGCCGGCCTGGCTACCGAGCCCGGCACCGGCAAGCCCACCGGCCGCGCCGGCCCCAAGCCCGGCCCCGAGCCCAGAGCTAGCCCCATATCCGGCTGCCGCCGAGTCGCCGTCGTCGCTAATTAGCTCCGGAACCGCCTCGCCGTCGTCGCTGACACTTTGACGCTTATCAACAATGTCGAGCACCAACTGGCAGATGCGCTCAGCCTCAGCGGAAGGATCCACAAACACGCCGGCACTAAAGGCCCGGTACACGGTCCAGCCGCGCCGCTCCAGACGCTCCACCCAGTAGCGCTCACGCATACGCACCGAAGGCTCATCCATATAAGCCTCGTCGTCGGTAAGCACCGCCACCAGCAGCTCATCGGGGTAGTCTGGGTGGCCCACAGCCAGCGGGATCGCCCCGGGGCCATCCGTGCCGTAACGCGGCACCACCGACAAGCCCATCTGGAAGCAGTGCAAAGCCAGATCCAACAGCAGGCGGTCAGGGGCCTTACCGGCGTCGTCGAGAGGCAGCGGCCCCACCTGGGCGCGTTCAAGCAGCTGCCGCAGCAAACGCTCCCCAGCCCCATGCAGGCGCGAGGGGTCAATGTCGGCTGCGCTCAGGCAAGAAACCACAGTGGTAGTGCCGCGCGAAGCACACAGCGCCGCCACCAGCCCGCCGGCGCCGTCGCGAGTAGACAGCTGCCCGAAGGAGTGCACCAGAGAGCCATTGGGGGTCTTGGCATAACCCACCGCAATAATGATGTGGTCGCGGCGCAGGCGGTAAGCCTGGCTGATATCCACCACCACAAACGGCTCGGACTTGTCGGCGTTAAAGAACTCCTCCAGGGCGGGAGAGCCGTTAGTTTCAGCCGCCACCGCCGCGCGGATCGCCTCAGCGTGGCGCGAGTTGAGAGCCACCACAGCCAGGGACTGCTCCGGGCGGGTTAGGGCGGCGTCAATAATGTGATCGACGACGGCGTCCACCTCGGCACGTACCGTCTCCACCTCGTTGCGGCCCGGGGCGGGAGTGCCGCGCCCATCAACCGCAGTCAGGGTTAGGGTTTGGGCTCCCGGCGGGGAGGGGATCACGTCAATCACGTCGGCGTAACCGTTAGCAGCCAGGAAGCGGGCAATCTCCGGGTCCAGGTTGTGGCGGGTGGTGGACAGCTGCACGTGCTGGAGCACCGGCGCCAAAACCCCAGCCACACCGTTATCAACCGCGTGGGAGTCACCCACCACCACCAGTTGCCGCGAGCGCGCCAAAGCCGGCACTACCTGGCTTAACGGCAGTGGGTAGGAGGCGTCAATGATCACCAAATCCACCTGGGTGGTGGGTTTAAGCACGCTGGGCACCAGCGAGGGCGGCACAATCCAAATCGGCTTGATGATTTTGGCCAGCGGGTAGGTGTCCAAAACGTCGCGCAGGGAGGCGTTGTCGCTGCGGCCCAGGGCCCGGTACAGGGCGCGGGCTTGTTCCTTGTCTGCCCCCACCTCTTGGCGCACGCGCATGGCGTAGGCCTGGGCTACCGGCGCGGCCAGGGTGTGTACCTGGTTGATGTCGGCTTGGCGCAGCTGGGAGGCCAGGTTGGCGAGGGCGGTGGTGTCTAGGCCACCCATGTCGGGGTCTTCCGCCAGGCAGTGGGCCAGGATGGAGGACCACCAGCAGTAGGTCAGCTCTTGTTCCAGGTGCTGCTTGGGCACCTGACGCTGGGCCAGGTCCGCCACCAGGTCGGTTAGGCCATAGTGCTCTAGCTGCTGCTCAATGCTGTTAATGCGGGGAATGTCTTTGGCGCTGGCTTCTTCAGTGTCCAGCTCACGCAGCATCGAGTGCAGTTTCATGATGGGCATTTCCATCAGGTCCATGCCCTCAGCCGGCCCCTCCAGCAGCGGTGCCAGCTCAGAGAGCATCTGCTCGGTTTGGGCGGCGACGCGCTCCATTTCGTCTAGCCCCAGCGGTAGGCGCGGCCAGCCCCCTTCGCTGGAGTAGCGCTGCCACTGTTCCCGACGGCGCTGCACTAGTACCAGCTCAGAGTACAGGTCTTCGACTTGGCGGCCCGGGCGCACCAGGGAGCGGGCTTGCTTAATGAAACGACGCCGGTCAGAACCGCTCATTTCTACGTGCTTGTCGCGGCGCCACTGCTTGGTGGCGGTGGCGATCACCATGTCTGCGGCGGAGCGTTCAAAAACTTCGGGCAAAAACACGTCTAGGGATTCACGCACCCCGTCAAGCATGGCCAGCTGCTCATGCCACTGGCTCAGGTTCAAGGGGCGGTGCAGCTCAGTTTGGGTGATGGCGGAGCTGATCTGCTCACGCACCAGCGGCAGTAGCTCGGTGGCCAGCTCATGCACCTTAGAGACGGTGCGTTCAGCCATAATTGCGCTGTTTAGAGGCACCTGCGACCAGGGGTTAGCGGGCCGATCCTTATCCAGCATCCCCAGGTCATAGGCCTGGGTGAGGATCTTGTTGGCGTTACTTAAACCCTGCATGTCAAGGTTAGCCAGGCCCGCAGAGCTGATGCGGGCGCGGGTGCGCGCATAGTTATCGCCGCTAGTGAGCTCCACCAGCTCATCTAGCGCCTCATACACCGACACGTTCCAGGGGTGACGGCGCTTGTGTAGCGCGTCCGCATAGCGCTGCATCCGCCTGCGCAAAGACACCAGGTGAGCGCGGGTGGTGGCGATAGCCTCCACATCCACCTCAGGCACCTTCACGCCCATAGCCTCACGGATAGAGGCCGAAGCGTGACGCCTAAAAGCGCCGTCGACAGTTAAATCCAAAACCAAATCAGACAGGCCCGCGTCGCGCAGCACCTGCGCCACAGCCCGCCCATCAGCCCCGGAGGCTGGAACATGCAGTACATGGCGGCCACTAGCGGCGGCGTCGGCCAAAATAGCGGCCAAAGTTGCGGGCACATCCACCCCGGGCGGGGCATCCAAAAGCAGCTGGGCGCCCGTGCCCACAGCCTCAATGGCATAGGCCTGGGAAGTATCTAGATCCCCAATGCCACGCTCATAGTCAGGGTCCAAATCCGCGCGGATCGCCGGCGGCAAATCAACATGCAAAGCGGCGCGGGCATGATCGTCCCCCAAAGCGGCGGCAATCAGCGGGTTAGTGCGCAGCAGTGGAATAACCGCCTCAAAGTCAGCCAGCAGGCTCTGGCCCGGGTGCACAAAAGCACCCACAACCAGGCGCTCGTGATACTCAAAGCCTGGCAGATACTCGCGCCCCAAACTGGCAATCCGGGTCAAAACCGCGCGCGGCGTGAACCCACCAGGGCTGATAGCGGCGCGAGCAATAGTTTCCACATCCACCTTGCAGCCATAAGCCTTAAGGGCCTTAACCAGCACCGGGTTAACCGCGATGGAAGAATCCAAGGTCAACGCACTCTGGGCGGTGTCAGTGCTCAGCCGCACCGGACGCAGCAAAATCGGGGCGTTAACCGTGCGCACCGGGCCGTCACCCACCTGCTCACTAAACTCGGCCACACCCAACGCCAAATGCACCGCAGCCTGACCAAACTGGCGTTGCAGCTGGTGCGAGCGGGTAGCCAAGGCGTTGAAAGAACGCTGAGCCACACTCAGAGAGGCGTTTTCGCGCACCAGGTTACGCAGGCGCGTAGTGCTGCCGCCGTAAAGCTGCGCCAAGCCCGTGGGGTGACCGTCAGTTAAGTCAATAACCGCCGCGTCCAGGAAGCTAACATCGTCAAGGCTAGCTACTTCCCCCAGCGCGTTAAGCTCAGCCCGCCAGGACTTAATGGCAATATCTAGGGTTTCGTCCAGGCTTAAAGGGGCGACGACGTCGTCCGCGTCAGTGCCGTCCGAAAAGTCCGTGGGGTCTACCTCAAGGCCAGAATGCTTACCAGAGCCAGAAAAACCGGCAGAACCGGCAGAACCAGCTGCGGAGGCGGCGTCGGGAACTGAAGCGGGGGAGGTGGCGCTCGCGGAGTGGGAGGCGCCCGAATGCGCCGATAGGGGCGCGTCAGTTTCGGTGGGCGCGCTGGTATCGCTTGAATCTGTGGCGAAGTAGCTCTCTTCCGCAGACGTGTCGGAATTGTGCCTACGATGGCGACCGAAAGAGAAGAAAGCTGGAGTCATGGCCCTAGATTAACTGGCTAAAGTTACCGGTCGGGGCAGGGCGCGCTAAAAAGTTGACTTTTGTTATGGGGCCTTAATGGGCTATAGTCGTGCGTGCCCCTCGTGTGGCGTTATCTCGTGAACTCCCCCAGGACCGGAAGGTAGCAAGGGTAAGCGGGCTCTGGCGGGTGCGCGAGGGGTTTCTGCTGCCCTTTAGGCGTCGATCGCGGCGGACGGATTACGCTAGGCGGTAGCGCTGCAGCGCTATTGCGTCGAGCCTGCGTGCTTGGGATTAGCAAAGCGTTTAGAGTTCAGCTGTGACCACTGCTCTGTATCGCCGCTACCGCCCCGACACTTTTCAACAGGTGATTGGTCAAGAGCACGTGACCGAGCCGCTGATGGCTGCTCTGCGTGCGAACCGCGTTAACCACGCCTACCTGTTCTCTGGGCCGCGTGGCTGCGGTAAAACCACCAGTGCTCGCATTTTGGCCCGTTGTCTCAACTGTGAGCAGGGGCCGACGGATACTCCTTGTGGGGTGTGTCCCTCCTGCGTGGATTTAGCTACCGGCGGCAGTGGCTCGCTGGATGTGGTGGAGATTGACGCCGCCTCCCACAACAGCGTGGAGGATGCCCGTGAGCTGCGTGAACGCGCCTCGTTTGCGCCGGCTAGGGATACTTACAAGATTTTTATTCTCGACGAAGCCCATATGGTCACTAATCAGGGCTTTAACGCTTTGCTCAAGCTGGTGGAGGAGCCGCCGCCGCATGTGAAGTTCATTTTTGCCACCACCGAGCCTGAGAAGGTGATTGGCACTATTCGCTCGCGCACCCACCACTATCCTTTCCGCCTGGTGCCGCCGCCGGTGTTGGAAGACTATTTGCGCCAGCTTTGCCACAGCGAAAAGGTTGAGGTGGGCGACGGGGTGTTGCCGCTGGTGGTGCGGGCTGGTGGGGGCTCGGTGCGTGACACCTTGTCGGTGCTTGACCAGCTAATTGGTGGCTCTGACGGCAAAGTTGATTATGAGCAGGCCATTGGTTTGCTGGGGTTCACTGACATTTCTTTGCTTGATCAGTGCGTGGATGCGATTGCTGCCCGCGACGGCGCCGCCTGCTTTGAGGTGGTGCAGCGCGTGGTTTCCTCTGGTCACGATCCACGCCGGTTTGTGGAGGATTTGCTGCAGCGTCTGCGTGACCTGCTGATTTTGGCTGTGGCCGGGGATCAGGCGCAGGCGGCTTTAGGTTCGCTGCCGGTGGATCAGCTGGAGCGGATGCAGGTGCAGGCGCGCGCTTTGGGTGCTGGACAGTTGTCTCGCTGTGCGGATATGTGTGCTGCTGCTTTGGGCACCATGGTGGGGGCTACTAGCCCGCGTTTGCAGCTTGAGTTGTTGATGGCCCGCCTGCTGGTGGTGGGTTTGGCCCAGCCGACGACGGCGCCGCGCTCCCTGCCTGGTGGCGGCTCTCAGGGCGCGGCTGGGGCCCAGGGTCAAGATGGCGCCGGGCGCACCCCGGAGGGTTCGGGCCGTGAGGCGGCGCGGGCTGCTTTGCAACGCGCAAATATGGCAATTCCGGTGCTTGCTGAGGCTCCAAGTGGGCCGGGCGTCGGGGGAGGCGTTGGCATGAATGTGCCGGTGGCGTCCAACGCCCCGGCGGCCCCTAGTGTTCCGGGCAGTGTTCCGGGCACGCCCAGCGTTCCGGCTGGTCCTAGCGCTGCTAGTGCAGCTTCCAGCGCGCCTGCGGCGCGCTCTGCTGCAGGGGCTGGACCCGCAACTGCTGGATCCGCTGCGCAAACCCGCTCGGCTGCCCAGGCGGCAAATAGCGCGGCTGTCCGCCCTGCCCAGGGGCCGGGGGCTGGCTCGTCGTCGCCGTCGGAGCTGATTCGTAACCGTTGGGGCGAAGTGCTGGCCAA
>ERZ773203.403-NODE-403-length-23840-cov-18.393273_pt1 | contig 23840 bp, 4 predicted proteins | sample MGYA00580529_ERZ773203 | MGnify/ENA primary metagenome ERZ773203 (study PRJEB29015, sample SAMEA2738176) | human oral metagenome | biome: human oral; feature: human-associated habitat; material: saliva | place: China | collected 2177 ... | reverse complement strand
CTTTTGAAGCAGTTGATTTATAGTCATAGAGTCACCTTTTCATCTAATGTTAGTGTTAGTCTATTATAAATAGGAACAGAAAACAAATTTCTGCTACGTATGGCGATAATTTACGAACATTTATGATAAGTTTGGGAAAAATGAGCAGGTTTTAGAACGATTTTTTTATCAAACATCGTAAAATGCTTACAAATGTTAGTGAAATGACATTGTACTTGCAATTTTACTCAATTTAACCTATACTAATGACATATATATGAGAACGAAAAAATCCCTAGGGTCTGCCCTCAGGGGCTTTTGTATGCTCTCAAAAGGGTATGACCGTTCTTTTATAGATAAATGATAAGCATAAGACTGTTAGTTTTATGCCTAGAGTAGACGATATTTTTCGCCGTGGTAACAGTTATCTAAATCTGCTCAGTCTTGCTGAAAACAGAGTAAGATACTAACAGTTCGCTCTGCTCAACAGCGATGCTTTCGCCGTGATGATATTCCTATAACTGCAGAAGCAGTTATAGGAAGCGGAGTTATCGAGACTTTGGCTCGATAACTAGTCATGGAACGACTGAGTCGGTCGCTGACGTCCGCCATCACTTAAGAAAGCATCAAAAAAGAAAAATATCAAAAGAAAAATATCAAAAGAAAAATATCAAAAGAAAAATATCAAAAGAAAAAGAATAAAAACGGAGGTAATTATGTTTCAAACCCTGATCGCCCAGATAAAGGAATACAAGAAACCCTCAATCCTAGCGTCCCTCTTCATGACGCTAGAAGTCATGTTTGAGATTTCCATTCCCTTTGTCATGGCCAATCTTTTGGATAAAGGTGTCCAGCAATCTAACATGTCTAACATTTGGCTCTATGGTGGCCTCATGTTGGTCTGCGCCTTCCTGTCGCTTTTCTGTGGGATGCAGTCGGCACGCTATGCGGCCTTTGCCTCTGCTGGATTTGCCAAGAATCTACGCCAGGCCATTTTCAAAAAGGTTCAAACCTTCTCTTTTGAAAATATTGATAAGTTTTCAGCTGGTGGTTTGGTAACACGTATGATGACTGATGTGACCAACGTGCAGAACTCTTACCAGATGATTATCCGCATCTGTGTACGTGCACCACTTAACCTGATTTTTGCCATTACAGCAAGTTTCCTGATTAATGGCGAAATGGCTTGGATTTTCGTTGGTGTGACACTCTTCCTTGGTCTGGTTTTGGCTATTATTACCAAAATCGTTTACCCTCTCTTTACTCAAGTGTTTGAGGCTTATGACAACCTCAACAACAGTATCAAGGAAAATATCACCAACATGCGTGTGGTGAAATCCTATGTTAAAGAGAAAGAAGAGACGGACAAATTCAAGAAGGCCTCACGTCGTATTTACAAGATGTTCATGCGTGCCATTCGTGTGGTTGTCATGTCTAACCCAGCCATGATGTTGTCTATGTACGCATCATTCCTCATGATTTCTTGGTTTGGAGCTCATCTTATCGTTATCGGCAAGCTATCTACAGGTGAATTGACTTCCATGTTCAGTTACACCATGACTATCCTAATCTCACTCATGATGTTCATGATGATCTTTGTCATGTTGTCCATTTCTATGGCTTCTGTAGAGCGTATCAATGAAGTGCTTAATACTGAATCAACCATTGTTTCACCTGAAAATGGCTTGACAGAAGTCGCAGATGGTTCTATCAGTTTTGATCATGTGGATTTCTCATACACAGATGAAAATGGTGATAAGACCCATGTTCTCAAAGATATTACGCTTGATATTAAGTCTGGTGAGGTTATCGGTATTCTTGGTGGAACAGGTTCTGGTAAATCAAGTTTGGTTCAGCTCATTCCTCGTCTTTATGATGTGGAAGCCGGTCAAGTTAAGGTTGCTGGCCACGATGTTAAGGATTATGATTTGGATAGTTTGCGTAAGCAAGTTGCCATGGTGCTTCAAACCAACGTCCTTTTCTCAGGAACTATTAAGGAAAATATGCGCTGGGGAAATAAACAGGCGACAGATGAGGAAATCATTGAAGCTTGTAAGATTGCCCAAGCTGATGAATTTATTCAAGAGTTTAAGGATGGCTATGACACCAAGATTGAACGTGGTGGAGCCAATGTCTCAGGGGGACAACGTCAACGTCTCTGTATCGCACGTGCCCTCCTCATGAATCCAAAAATCTTGATTCTTGATGATTCAACATCAGCGGTTGATACTAAGACGGATAGTTTGATTCGTCAAGGTTTGGCATCAAGTCTTAAGGAAACAACCAAGATTATCATTGGTCAACGTATTTCATCCATCCAAGATGCAGACCGTATCATTGTCATGGATGATGGCCGTATCGATGCTATTGGTACTCACGATGAATTGGTGGCGAACAATGCCATTTATCGTGAGGTTTACAAGATGCAAACACAAGGGAAAGGAGTAGCAGATGCAGAATAAGAAAAAAGCTAATTGGGGCTCTCTAGCACGTCTTCTACGCTTTTTGTGGCAAGACTACAAACTTTCGCTTTCTATCGCCTTTGTCCTTATTGTGGTTGCTTCCTTGGCAACGGTCAATTTGACGGCTTCTATTCAGTCCTTGGTTGACGTTTACGTTCAACCCATGCTCAAATCTGGCAGCCATGACTTTGGACCACTGTTACGGTTCTTGACCTCAGTCGCTGTCTTCTGTCTTATCGGTGTGATTGCCAACTATGTGTCATCACTCCTCATGGCGACGATTTCGCAAGATTCTCTACGTTCCCTTCGTAATCAGCTCTTTGCTCGTATGCAAAAGCTTCCTGTTCGCTACTTTGACACTCACCAACACGGTGACATCATGTCTATTTACACCAACGACATCGATGCCCTCCGTCAGGCTGTTGAGCAGTCTATTCCACAGTTGCTACAAACGGCTATTACCCTTATCGGGGTAACCGTGACAATGCTTACGGTTAGTCCTCTCCTCTTTATCGTGGTCCTAGTTATGGTAGGCATCATGTTTATGGTCATCAAAAATGTATCAGCCAAATCAGGCCGTTACTTTGGTGAACAACAAAAGAATTTGGGGATTGAAAATGGCTTCATTGAAGAAATGATGTCAGGTCAAAAAGTGGTCAAGGCCTTTGTTCACGAAGAAGAAAGCATGGCTGATTTTGACAAGATTAACGAGCAACTCTTTGAATCTTCTTACTTGGCCAACCGCTATGCCAATGTTCTCATGCCAATTCTTGGAAACTTAGGAAATGTTTCCTTTGTTTTGACCGCCTTGGTTGGTGGACTCTTTGCCCTTAATGGTGTTGGTGGTTTGACTATCGGTGGTCTCATGGCCTTCCTACAATTGAACCGTTCTTTCAACGGACCTATTACTCAGGTCTCTCAACAACTGAACTTTGTTCTTATGGCGCTTGCCGGTGCTGACCGTATCTTTGACCTTCTGGACGAACCAGAAGAAGTTGACCAAGGTAAGGTCACTTTGGTCAATTACGAATTGGTAGATGGTCAAATGGTTGTGACAGACAAGAAAACCAATCTTTGGGCTTGGAAACACCCACGTCCAAATGGCGACTACGAATTGGTCGAGTTGGTCGGAAATGTGGTCTTCCAAGACGTTGATTTCTCTTACGATGGTAAGAAACAAATCCTTCATGACGTTAATCTCTATGCAGACAAGGGGCAAAAGGTTGCCTTTGTTGGTGCGACAGGTGCTGGTAAGACGACGATTACCAACTTGATTAACCGTTTCTACGATATCCAATCTGGTGTGATTACTTATGATGGTATTGATGTCAAGCTGATTGAGAAAGATTCTCTTCGTCGCTCACTTGGTATCGTGCTTCAAGATACTCATCTCTTCACGGGAACTATCGCTGAGAATATTGCCTATGGTCGTGCCGATGCGACACGCGAGGAAATTCTTGAAGCTGCCCGCATTGCTAACGTGGATTCCTTTGTGCAACATTTGGACAATGGTTATGACACTGTTCTTACAGATGATGGTGCAGGCTTGTCTAACGGACAACGTCAGCTTATCGCCATTGCGCGTGCTGCCCTTGCCAATGCACCGGTTCTTATCCTTGACGAGGCGACATCCTCTATTGACTCTCGTACCGAAAAAATGGTGCAAGAGGGGATGGACCGACTTATGGAAGGACGTACGGTTTTCGTTATTGCCCACCGTCTTTCAACCATTGTCAACTCTGACGTTATCATGGTTATGGACCACGGACGAATCATTGAACGTGGTGACCACGACAGCCTTATGGAGCAAGGTGGTACTTATTACCGACTCTATACCGGTGGTCTTGAGATTGATTAATACTAAAAAACTCAGGTTTTGCCTGAGTTTTTTTGCATCTGAAGAAAATGATTCTTTTGAGACTTTTCTTGTTAAAACGATAGATTCGATATCTTATATCTCAACTTCTTCTAAACCATGTGCGTCTAGTCGGTAGATCTTTTGGCAGACTTGTCTGAGGTAGGTGACATCATGTGATACTGTCAGAATTGCCCCTGGGTAGTTCTCGAAGAGCTGTCGAACTTGGGGTTGTGAGGTGGGTGAAAGATTTCTGGTTGGTTCATCTAAGATAAGGAGCTGAGGGCTTTCTAAGACCAGGTGCAGTAGGAGTAGTTTTCCTTTCTGTCCTCCAGATAAATCAGAGATTGCATGGTTCATTTCATCATGACTAAAGTTGAGGTTAGCGAGATGGGAGCTTATAACTTCTCGTTCAGACTTGTCGCCAGTCTTACTCAAAAACGCTATTGGAGACAAATCCAGTGGCAAGATAGTGTCATAACGTTGGGGCATGTAGCCAATGGTCAGGTCTGTCTTCTGGCTAAGTTTTTGGTAGAGATAGTGTAAGAGAGTGGATTTACCGCAGCCGTTATCTCCAACAATACCAATTTTTTCCTGGCCTTTCAAAGAAAGTTTGAGGTGGTCAATGGTCAGGTGAGGAGCTATGTTTATCTGCTTTTCATCCAGATTTAAGAGATATTTCCCCTGAGGTAGAGGGTCAATATGAGAAAAGAAAAGTTCAATACTGTCTTCTTTATCAGGCATCTGTGTCATGTCTTGGGCAAGGCGGTCGTAGCGTTTTTCTTGTGAGAGGACTGCTTTCATCTTTTTAGCAACCAATCGTCCTTGTGTACTATCATGCGTATTGCGTAGGGTGGTTTGGACATTTTGTTTGATACGGCGATGCTTAGCCATGGCTTTGTCATAGGCTTTTTTCTCGGTTTTCGCTTGCTGCATCTGTTGTTGATAGGAATCAGTGCGATGTTGGCTGTAGTTATCATAGTCGAGGTGTTCCACACTGGTCCTCGCCTGTCGACGACGTTTAAGGAGTTCCAGATGGATAATGGTATCCGCTGTCTGGCTTAGTAGGTCCTCGTCATGTGAGATATAGACAATCGTTTTATCAGAGTGCTTGATAAAGTCTTTTAACCAAGTCATAGTAGTCAAGTCCATATCGTTTGAGGGCTCATCAAGAAAAATGACGTCGTGGGGACGAGCTAATTCTCGGATGAGTTGAATTTTGAGTTTCTCACCACCTGATAGAGTGGAGATAAGCTGACTACTAGCAAAACGCTCACTATCAAAATGAAGTTCATCAGCCAGACGATAGAGGGTGGTATAGTCTAGGTCATAAGTGTTCGCAAAGAAGTAGTCGTTAAGGGTTAGAGATTGCAAGCTATCCGAAATTTGCTGGGGAATATAGACCTGTGGGCTATCTGTTTTGTTAATAGTTCCCTCGTAAGACAGATGGTCAAAATGTGCTTTTGGATTGACCATAAGGGCAAGGAGACTAGATTTTCCATTGCCTTCCTCCCCAATGATGGCGACTTTTTCGCCTGTAGCTATCGTTAGATTTAGATCATGAACAAGTTCACGCAAATCCTTAGTATGTGTTATGGTTAGGTGTTGAATCTGTATCATAGGACCTCCTAGGTCAGAGTGTTTGTGGATATTGTTTCATGGGAAGTAGTTTTTTACTTCAAACAATATCAAAGGTCAAAAAACAGTCCTACCTTATAAGATAGAACTGCCTTGAATCTAGCTAAAAAGCTCTCTAGGAGATAGTGATGGTGTGGACGCAAAAAAGCTCAGATACCATCAACAAGTTTTCTACAGAAAAAAGAGCGCAAAAAAGACATGAAAACAATCTATCAAATAAAGCAGGTTTATTGTGAATAGACTTAGTTGTTCATGTCTCCATTTACCTCCGAATGTTACTTGTCTCGATTATACGCTGTCTGACGGCTTTTGTCAAATGAAAATCTAGCCCTCTTAGACCGCTGATGTACCTTATCAACAGTCTCCACCTATGCTATGAGAGAAATAGGACAGATCTACCTTATTATAGAAAATAAGTTTATATAAAGTTATAAAGAAGCTGAAGTCAATTTAACTCCTGAAATTAGCTGAAAAAGCAGATGTTGAAGATTATTCAAACCAGTAAGGTCTAAGTCTTTCTATACTTAATGATTAAGGTTACTTACAAACGTTATTTGCTACAAAAAAATAAAATCCAAACATTGAATAAATGAACATTCTGGCTGACTCGAACAATTTGGAGCATGGCCAATCTTTTTAGTGTCTAATATTTGTGATGTACTTTTTGCTGTCTGATAGACTTCTTGGACTTCAATTAGTAAATGAGTCAAGATATGATTGTAGTGTTTGAAAAACAAAAAAATAAATTTACTTACTTTTTAACATGCGGATATGATAGGTTAATTTTTTGCTTCAACAAGAAGAAATATTAAAGCATAAATGAGAATATCAGCCATTTAAACTAGTTTTATTTTCTCAGGAGTTTAGAATGATAACATGTTCAAGACGATTAGGTTAAAAATGAAAGTGAATTTTATATTTTCATAGAAACTGGTAAATACGCCATAATAAAGAGTTTTGACATATTTTAGATAGAATTCAGGAAGTAAAAACAATAAAATTGTCAGACAACTAATGTTTTTTTAAAAAAGTGAGATTAAAACCTTGACTGTAAATTGTCAGAATGTTAGAATATGGAGTGAATCATGACTATGAGAAAACTGACTTATAATCATGTGACCTATAACTAACTATCTTTTAGAGGGAGATTTTTAATGAAAGACTTTTTTAATAGACGCCAACGCTTTTCATTGCGTAAATATTCGTTTGGTGTCGCTTCAGTCTTGCTAGGAACAGCACTTTTTGCTGCTCATAGTGTACAGGCAGATGAAGTAGCGACTCCAACTGTATCGGCGGGTAATCCGGGCACATCCGTAGCAGGAGAAAGTTCAAGTAGTTTAGTCAATACTACGACAACAGCACCCCAATCAAATCCAGCAGCTAGCGTGACTTCCCCATCCGCTTCTGCAACATTTACATCAACAATTCCTTTGGGATCACCAGCTTCTGAAGTACCAAGTGCTTCAACAACAGAAACAACGTCTACAGCTACAGCACCAGCGACAACAGCAACGGCTGCAGCTACTGCTAGCTCAACTCCAACAGCTGCGGGTACTACATCTGTAGGTTCAGCAACTTCTTCTTCAACAGGTGCAACTAGCACATCAGCTGTAACTCCAACAGCGGTACAACCTACAGTGGCACAACCTACAGTGGCACAGCCAGTCGCTTCAACAACACAACCGACGGCTACAACACAACCTGTATCAACGCCTACAGCTACTCAGCCAGTCACTTCAACACAGCCTACATCGGCTTCAGTGGCACAACCTGCAACGACAACTTTGACAACGTCAACACCAAGTCCAACGTCTGCTGCGAATACAGCAGCCTTGACAACAATGTTGACGGCGAACCCATTGTCCGCTGCAGGAACTGCACCAGAAGTACGTAGTCGTAGCAGTCGTAGACGTCGTTCGCTTGATAATCCAGAATCAACAAGTCACACAACTGGTGCAGCAACAGCGACACCAACTATGAGTGATCCTAACGGAGCAACGATTACTAACCGTCCTCTTGTTGTACCTACGCCAAAAGATCCAAATGATCATATTACAGCTGGTATTAACTACCAATTGAATCCAAATACTTCTCAGTATACTTATCTCGTTACTGATTTGATGGGATTCAATAAAGCATACAACACGAAGTACTATTATCGTATGTCTAAACCATACGACAACTCTACAAATGTAACCATTGAGTTGGTAGATGGTGCTACAAACACTGTTAAAGAAACAAAACAAATCAATGGTGCTGGTACTGTTAACTTAGGTCAAGCTACACTTGCTCCTATTTCTGGGGCTAAGCAGGCCTATATTGAGTTCCGTTTTGAAAATATTGTGGATGCAGATAAGACAAACCGTCCAGCTCTACGTGCAACTTGGAAATACAATGGTAGTGCTACTGATTTTGATGGCCAACGTTCGGCTATTCAAATCTATGATGTAGTTAATCCTGCTAACGAAGGTACTACAATCACGGATCCACAATACTACATTCCACGTCTAACTCATAAAACAACGTATTATAAAGTTGTTGATAAAAATGCATCAACTTATGATAAGAATCGTCTTGTCGGTAAATTTGTTCAAGATACAAATGGGAACTATATTAAAAACTCATCTACTGCGGGTGATTATAAACTTGTAAATAAAGATGGTACACCAGATGTTGGTACACAGTCATATAGAGAAACTGGAAACGAAGAAAGTCTTGGTAGCTTTACTCTAACTGCTATGGAGGGACAGGATTTCCATGCCTCAGCCCTTCGTGCTTTTGAAGGTTACAGTCTTTATCAAACAGCGGATCCTCGCTCACTTGTAGATGTGCTTAAAAAGCCTTATCAAGTAGGTCAACGTTGGTTTGACGTCGCCAATGCAGAGGGTGCTGTTAAACGTATTAAGGAAGTTGTCAAAGAGGATGGTACCGTCCGTATCGAAATGTGGGCCATTAAGTCTGATAGCTTAAACAAGATTGCTAAAGACGTAAATACTGATGGATATGTAAAAGTTTACGAGACAGTCATTCGTCCGGGAAGCAATAACAAAATTGACCATCCAGAAGATCTTGGTAAGTACCCTACCATTGATGATGCTGGTTGGAATAGAGATAATAATACGCCAAGCTATCCAGGTCTTAAACCTGAGTATAGAGATAAGCTTGTTAAGGGGCAACCTTTTGCTATTTTCTCAGATAAACAAAACACTAACTATAAGGGTGACTTAGAGTTTGCTAGAGGCTCAGGCGCAGACTTTATTTATAAACGTCCAGATGGCACTTTCTATCGAATGTCCTGGGCTGGGACTGTAGCACAAAATAATGTTGAAGTTAAAGAAAATCCTGTAAGTGCTACTGAGGCTGCCCAATATAGTCCACGTTATTCTTCTGCAGGTGAGTTTTATGTAAACCGTGGTAGCTCAGATACGTCCTATACGATTAATGGTGTTCCAGTTGCTTCAGGTAACATTTTCCGTTTGGAAAATAAATTGACACCTAGCTATGAAACGATTTACTATTATGTAAAAAACGAACCTATTGATATTGAACTTAAGCTAAAGAAAGTCCTAAAGAGTCTTAATACGACAGTACAACCTGAATTGAAAAAGGGAGCCTTCTCCTTTAATATAACAAATGTTGCGGCAGATCCTGCTAATCCACTCGAAAAAGATGGACCGGCTATTAATGCGACAGTAACAAACAAGGAAGATGGTTCTATTCCCTTCACTCAAAAAATAACACAAGCTGATGGTACTGAAAAAGAAGTATCGCTTATCCAATTAGACAAAGTTGGTATCTATAAATATCGTATTACAGAAGTAGCTGGTTCTGATACTGAAGTTGACTATGATGGAATGAGTGTTATTGCAACCGTTACAGTTACAGAAAAGAAAGACTCTTCTGGCAACTACTTGGGTGAGCATGAATATACTGTTACGTACACTTCAAAAAAAGGTCAAGATGACTCTGGAAACAAAACTGACCCTGATGTTTCAGCAACAAATCCGACGGGAACCGGTACTGATACTGAATTCAACAACTTTGTCGTAGCTCCAGTAAACGTTGAATTTGACTTTACGAAGAAATTATCTGGTCGTAATCTGAAAGCAAATGAGTTTACTTTTAATCTTTTGAATGAAGCAGGTGCAGTGGTTGGCACTGCAAAAAATGATGCGAACGGTAATATTAAATTCACGGGCATTAAATACAAAGTTAGTGACCTTGGAACAAATTCTGCAGGAAAGCGAAATGACAGCAAGACCTTTAACTACACTGTAAAAGAGGTTGTGCCAACGACAGCCGAAGCTGGTATGTCTTATGACCAAATGGAAGCGAAAGTAGCTGTTACAGTTACTAAGACAGGTCATACTTTGACAACTGCTACAACTTACTCATCAGTTAATGGTATTGATGCTAATGGTAACCCAACGACGGGTGTAGATAAAGAATTTAACAATACCTTCACACCGAACCCAGTAAAAGTAAACCTTGAGTTCGATAAGTCTCTTTCAAATGGTACGCTTAATGCTGGTGATTTCAGCTTTAAATTGACTGGTGACGGTAATGTTAATGAAACGGTAACAAATAAAGCTAATGGTAAGATTAACTTTAGTACGTTGTCATTCGATAAAGCTGGTGTCTATAACTACACTGTAAAAGAAGTACCTGGAACAAACACAGATGTTGATTATGATGCGATGACAATCAACGTGAAGGTTACCGTAACAAAAGATGCCAATACGGGTCTATTGTCAGCAAGCACGGTGATGACTTCATCAGGTGGTGAAGCAACAGATGCCAATGACAGAGTCTTCAACAACTTTGTCGTTCCTCCAGTACCGGTAAATGTTAATTTCACAAAAGCTTTAGCAGGTCGTACACTTGTAGCAGGTGAATTTACATTTGAAATGAAGGATGAAAACGGAGTTGTTGTTGCTACTGGAACCAATGATGAACATGGTGTTGTTACCTTTAATCAACTCCCAGAAGTGAAAAATGCTCAAGTTGGTAAAGTCATCAAGTACAAGGTGACTGAGAAAGTTCCAGCTAACAAAGAATTCGGTGTCACTTACGATAACATGGTTGCTGAGGTTTCTGTGACTGTTTCTAAGAATGCAGACCACACTTTGAAAGCAACGGTAACTTATCCAGGTGGAGATACAGAGTTTAACAATACGGTGACTCCTCCAACAACGCCAGATTTCCAACCAGAAAAATTCATCGTTAACAAAGAGAAATTTGACATCACTGGTAACAAGTTGATGGATGACGACAATGAGTTGACAAATGAATACACTGAAACAAATGCGGATCCATACGTAGACAAGACAAACAACAATGAGCCTGAAAACTTGAATACCAAGACAGTTAAGAAGGGCGATGAGATTGTTTACCAAGTATGGTTGGATACAACAAAATTAAAAGCAAGTGACAATATTCAAGCTGTTGGTATTACAGATAAATATGAAGCTGACAAACTAAAGATCAATGCTGCAGATATCAAAGCTTACGATTCAGTAACGGGTACAGATGTAACCTCTAAGTTTGTCATCACAGTAAACAACGGAGAAATCACTGCAACTTCTAAAGACGAGTTTATCAAAGATAAAGTTATCGACACAACTAAGTTCGAGTTTGGCCGTTACTACAAATTTGATATTCCTGCCACTGTTAAGACAACGACTCCAGATGGTGTGGATATCGAAAATACGGCAAATCAAATTGTTCACCAGTACGATCCGACAAAAAGAGATATCACTAAGCCAGAAAAACCAACACAAAAACGTGTCGTAAATCTTCCAATCTCACTTCCTCTTAACTTCACTAAGAGACTTGATGGTCGTCAGCTTCAGGCTAATGAATTTACTTTTGAACTCCGAAAAGATGGCGTTAAGGTTGCTGATGCCCAAAATGATGCACCAAATGCCAATGGTGTTGCCAAGATTAACTTTAAAGCACTTCAGTTCACCCATGCTGATCTTGGAAAAACTTATACTTATACAGTAAATGAAGTTGCGGGTTCAGATGCAACGGTGACATACGATACCATGGTTGCGACGATTACAGTCACTATCCAAAAAGATGGTACGGCTAAAGCTATCGTTGCACACTTGGACCAAGATGCACCAGATAAAGAGTTTAACAATACGGTGAAACCACCTGAAGAACCTAAGTTCAACCCAGAAAAATACGTTGTTTCTAAAGAAAAATTCGATATCACAGGCGACAAGTTGCTTGACGATGATTCTGAATTGACAGACAAGTATGGTGATACAAACGCCAACCCATATGTGGATGGTACAGCTAACAATGAACCAGAAAACTTGAATACGAAGACAGTGAAACCAGGCTCTAAATTGGTTTACCAAGTATGGTTGGATACAAAACAATTTAGCGCAACCAACACTGAAAATATTCAAACAGTCGGCATCACAGATAACTATGATGAAGCCAAGTTGGATGTGAACTCAATCAAGGTTTACGATAGTGTGACAGGTTCAGACGTTACTTCTAAGTTTGATATCGCAAACACTGGTGGCGTGATTACAGCGACCCTTAAAGCTGGCTTCACGAAATCACTTGGCGATGCCAACAACACTCAAATCATTGATACAACTAAGTTTGCATTTGGTCGTTACTATAAATTTGATATTGTGACAACCGTGAAAACGGATGCCCCAGCAGGAAAAGATATCGAAAATACAGCTGGTCAAATTGTTCACTACTACAACCCAAGAACCAACACAGTTGAAAAACCAGAAAAACCAACTGAAAAACGTGTAAATAGCGTTCCAGTTCCACTTGAGTTGAATTTCACTAAGAAACTTGATGGTCGTCAACTTAAAGCTAACGAATTTACATTTGTTCTTAAGAAAGATGGCGTTGAAGTAGAACGTGCGAAAAATGGTGCTCCTGATGCAACTACCGGTATCGCTAAGATTAACTTCACGAAACTTGAATTTGGTAAGGATGATATTGGCAAGACTTACAATTATACAGTGGAAGAAGTTAAAGGAACAGATTCAACAGTGTCTTACGATGGCATGGTTGCAACAGTAAGGGTTTCAATTTCTCATGATGGTACGGCAAAAGCAATCGTGAAGAATGTTGTAGATGCTCCAGACAAAGAGTTCGATAACCGTGTGACACCACCAGAAGAACCTAAGTTTAACCCAGAGAAATATGTTGTTAGAGATGAAGACTTTGATTTAACTGGTAAGAAACTTTTGGATGATGATTCTGAGTTAGCTGATAAATACGGCGATACTAAGATTAATCCTTACGCAGATAAATCTAATAATAATGAAAAAGTTACTGTCCGTAATGATAAGGGTGAGTTGGAAGAAGTCTTTGAGAACCTCAATACTCAGCCTGTTAAACGTGGTCAGAAGTTCTACTATCAAGTATGGATTGATACAACTCAATTTAGTGCTAACAATAAAGAAAATATCCAATCTGTTGGTATCACAGACAATTATGATGAATCAAAATTGATTGTGACTAAAAATACTATTAAGGTTTATGATGGTGAGACTGGTACAGATGTGACGTCTAAGTTTGACGTTGCTGTTACTAACGACGGTATTATCACTGCAAACTTGAAATCAGGCTTTACGAAGTCACTAGGTGATGCAAATAATACTCAAGTTATTGATACAACTAAGTTTGAATTTGGTCGTTACTACAAAGTAGTTATACCTGCTACAGTTAGTCAAGATGCTTACGATGGTTCTGAAATCGAAAATACTGCGACACAAACGGTTCATTATTATAACCCAAGAACGCATAAAGTTGAGAATCCAGATAAGCCAACGCAAAAACGTGTGAATAACATTCCAACAGCTATTCAGCTAATCTTCGGTAAGACACTTAATGGTCGCAAATTGCAAGCAGATGAATTTAACTTTGTCTTGAAAGATAAAGAAACTAATAAGATTCTTGAGAAGGCTAAGAATGATGCAGATGGTAAAGTTACCTTCAAGACAATCAACTATTCAAAAGCTGATATTGGTCAAACATTTAACTATATTGTTGAAGAAGTGAAAGGTGACAAACCAGGTGTTACTTATGATGATATGAAGGTTAATGTGACTGTTCAAGTTATTCAGCCTTCTTCTGGTGATCAGTTGTCAACAGTTATCTCTTATGCTACTGAAGGTGGAGATGCCTTTACTGCGGATGATACAGTATTTGACAATAATGTAACACCAAACTTCAAACCAGAGAAGTATGTTGTTTCTAAAGAAAAATTTGATCTTAAGGGCACAAAACTTCTCGATGATGATGCGCCTAACGGTAAGGTTGAAGCTGAAAACTTGAATCACCATACACTTACTCGTGGTCAGAAATTCTACTACCAAGTATGGCTTGATACTCGTGAATTTACAGCTGAAAGCAATATCCAATCAGTAGGAATCACAGATGACTATGATGAAGCTAAACTTGATATTGAGGCTTCAGCAATCAAGGTTTACGATGGTGAAACAGATGTTACTGATAAATTTGATATTTCAATCAAAAACGGTGTCATCTACGCAACTTCTAAACCAAGTTTGACTAAACCTATTAGTGCAACTGATGTGACTCCAGTTATTGATACGACTAAGTTTGCCTTTGGACGTTACTATAAATTTGATATCCCAGCAACTGTTAAAAATATTAAAGACAATGACGGTGTTGAGTTTAGTAATACGGCCAATGAAATTGTTCATCAATACAACCCTTACAATAAGCAAGTTACAACTCCTAAAAAACCAACTCAAACACGTGAAAATAACGTTCCAGTTCCACTTGAGTTTAACTATACTAAGAAACTTGAAGGACGTGAGTTGACTGCAGGTGAGTTCAGCTTCTTATTGAAAGACCAAGATGGAAAAGTCCTTCAAACTGTATCAAATGATAAAGACGGACATATCAAGTTTGAACAACTCTTGTTCAGCAAGGCTGATCTTGGTAAGACATTTACTTATACTGTAGAAGAAGTCAATGACAATAAACCTGGTATTTCTTACGATGCTATGAAAGCAACGGTGACAGTACAAGTAACTAAGGATGGTAAAATTCTTAAGACTGTCGTTAATCATGCTTCAACAGGTGGAAATGCTACAGATGCTAACGACAAAGAGTTCAACAACAAGGTGGTTCCACCAGAAAAACCTAAGTTCCAACCAGAGAAATATGTTGTAAACCAAGAGAAATTTGACATTACTGGTGATAAACTCGTTGATGATGATAAAGAGTTGGCAGACAAGTATGCGGATACTAATGCGAACCCATACGTAGACAAGACAGACAACAACGAGAAAGAAAACTTGAATACTAAGACTGTGAAACGTGGCGATAAATTGGTTTACCAAGTATGGCTTGATACAACTAAATTTGACGCAAACAACAAGGATTATATTCAAACTGTTGGTATCACTGATAACTACGATGAGAAGAAACTTAATGTTAACCAATCAGATATCAAAGCATACGATGGTAAAACTGGTAAAGATGTTACAGCAATGTTCGATATCAAGGTTGAAAACGGTGTGATTACAGCCAACCTTAAAGATGGCTTCACTAAGTCACTTGGTGATAAAGATAATACCCAAATTATCGATACAACTAAGTTTGCCTTTGGTCGTTACTATAAGTTTGACATTCCGGCAATTGTTAAAGACAGTAAGAATGAAAAAGGTGAGTTTGACGTACCTTCTGGTTCAGATATTGAAAACACAGCGGGGCAAACAGTTCACTACTACGACCCAACAGTTAAGAAGGTCGTGAAAACACCTGAAAAACCAACTGAAAAACGTGTTGTTAACATTTCAGCTAGTGTTACGTTTGAATTCACTAAAAAACTAGAAGGTCGTGACCTTAAGGCTGGTGAGTTTAGCTTTGTACTTAAGGATAGAAAAGGTAAAGTGATTGAAACTGTAAGCAATGATGCTGACGGTAAGATTAAGTTCTCAGCACTTGAGTACAAACATGGTGAAGAAGGTATCCACTTCTACACGGTTGAAGAAGTGAAAGGTAATGATACTACAGTAACTTACGATAAGATGGTAGCTAAAGTTACTGTTTTGGTAGCTAAGGGTGGTAACGTTATGACAGTAACTTCTAAATTGCCAGAAGATACTGAGTTCAACAATATTGTAACGCCACCGACACCACCAACTCCAGTGGTGCCACCAGTTACACCACCGACACCACCAACTCCAGTGGTGCCACCAGTTACACCACCAACACCACCAACTCCAGTGGTGCCACCAGTTACACCGCCAACACCACCAACTCCAGTGGTACCACCGGTTACACCGCCAACACCACCAACTCCAGTGGTGCCACCGGTTACACCACCGACACCACCAATTCCAGTAGTACCACCAGTTACACCACCGACATCTCCAGAAGTATCTAGAGAACAGGGTCTTCCTAAGACTGGTGAGAACAAGTCTGTAGTAGCAATGGCATTCGGAGGACTCCTTGCGGCAGCTGGACTTGGTTTGGCAGGAAAACGAAAAAAAGAAGACTAAGATAATAATAGGCGTAAAAATAAGATAGTTAGTAAGATTATTTCAGTTTTCAAGAAGAGAGGCTTGACCGAATAAGGTCAGGCTTCTTTTTGTTCGGCACTTAAAAATATCGTAAGTGACCAATAATGAAGTCAATTAAGAAGTTCCAAAGTCTTTATGGGCTGTGGAACTTTTTTTATATTTTGCTAACTTATTACATGGACATGTGTGAGGAGGATGATCTGATTGTTTCTCTCACAAGAGATGAGTAGATTCAAATTGATATTAACTTCTTCATGACAGTAGATTAGTACTTTCAAATAAAATATATTATGAATGATGTGGGTAATGGTAGAAGCTGATAAAAGACTTTGAGCTATTGTCTATTTAGTTATGGTGAATTTGATAATCTTGCAGTCACAATAGAAGCATCTTATCTAGGGGCTACACCATCATTTTTTGATTGAGAAATCAGAAAAAATCAAAGTTTAAGTTCTCATATGAACTTTCAATAGACTATCATTACTCATTTTATGATTAAGATGATGGGAGGTAGAAGTTTCATAGAAGCAATAGGGAGCGACATTAAAGATAACATCTAGTAGTCGGATTAGTTAACAGTATTGGAAAGGGAGGAGACTTTCTGATAGTTGCTTTGTAATTGGATGCTCAAAGATCTCTTATAAGATAGAAATGTATTACTGGTACTATTTTGAGTATTGAAATTATTTCGTAATATCGTTGGTTATTCTTTCATTTGTATTTGAATAAGATACTAGTAGGCATAATTTTTCTCACAGGTTTTGTTATCTTTTGATTTTTTGAAGTTAGAAAATACTAGGACTCATTCTCTATTAATCCTAACTTATGAGAGTCTTTTTTAAGTTGAATACTAGTATGCTAAACAGGTGAGAGCAATTATGGATGTTGGATTGTTGCAAACTTTCTTTAAGATTTTACTAGTGTTAATGAAGAAATACTGTTAAACGAAGAAGATGTTAGTGTTATTTTAGACGGATAAAGTTATTCTAAGGTTAGGACTAGATGTATATGCCATTTTCATTAAAGATAAAAATATCTATATGAGTGTAAAAGGAAAAGAAATGAGAGGTTATGTGCGTATATTGCCATTATTATGGATTAAAGTGAGAATAATATAGTGTATATTATAAGATGTTAATTCATTTTTATAATATTATTTCTTTCGGATTATAGATTTAAATTACTATTTTTAGAACTTACTTCTGTTTATATATGGTGATTTAAGTATTTATGGACCATGAGATGGGTTTGGAATCTTTGACGCTTTTATTAGAAAACAACAAATGTAATCCGAGTTAATTTATTTTAGAAAAGCGTAATTTATATAATGAAATATTAGAAAACAGTAGTTGTCGTCTTATTTTAGAAAGCGCTTAACATATTATAAATAAAAGGTTTCTAACGTTTTTATGTCTTTTGTAAATAACGTTACTCTTACAATTGTCAGACAACTAAACTTTTTTTAAAAAACATTGTTTAATCACTTGACTCTAAATTGTCAGAATGTTAGAATGAAAAAGAATCATGGATATGAGGGGAATTAACTTATAATCATGTATCTATAACTAACTATTTTTTTAGAGGGAGACTTAAACATGAAAGACATTTTCAACAGGCGCCAGCGCTTTTCATTGCGTAAATATTCATTTGGTGTCGCTTCAGTCTTGTTGGGGACGGCACTCTTTGCTGCTCACACTGCACAGGCTGATGAAGTCGTAGCATCTGATGCTTCTTCATCAAACCCTGGTTCATCAGTTGAGGGCGAAAGTTCCTCAGAACTGGTTGAGACGAATACAGCATCAACAGCTCAAGCAGATCCTACTGCAGTTGTATCTTCAACTGAGGCAACTGCGTCAACATTTAACTTGACGCCAGAAGCTTCAACAACAGATAAGGTTGCCACAGAGACAACTGACAAACAAGCTACAGAAACTGCGAAACCAGAAGCTTCTAAACCAGCTTCAGAGGCTGCAAAGCCAACAGAAAAAGCTACTTCAGAAGCAGCTAAGCCAGCTACAGTAGCATCAACAGCTACAGCCAGCAACAATGTTGAAACACCAGCTTCAACAAGAACAGCTTCAAACACTTCAGCTACAGCATCAACAACTGCTCCAGCAACTGAAAATACTGAAGCAGCTGAAACCGCAGCAGAAGCTACAAGTGTTAGCCCACGTGTTACAGCAAATACTTACTCTGTAAGATCTGCTGCAGACCGTAGTGCAACACTTGACCGTGCTGCTAGTGATATCACAAATGCTGGTGCTTTGGCAACAGGTCGTAGCCGTCGTCGTAACACACGTGCTTTGACAGATCACAACTATGAGGCGGTCTCTGTAGAAACTCACCTTAAAGATGGTGAAAAAGCTACTCCAGACATGACAGATCCTAATGGTGCAACTGTTCGTTCTCAAACAGTGCCATCGGGCTACCAAGCTAAAGAAGGTGACTACTATACTTATAGTATCGTAGATCTTACTAATTTCAACAAACGTTACCATACAAATTACTATACACGTGCTTACAAGAGATTTGATGCTTCAACAGATACTACTGTTGAATTGGTTGACAAGAACACTGGTAATGTATTAGAAACAAGAACCGTATCAGCTTCTAGTGGTATTCAAAAATTTACGACTACAAAAGCAGCCTCTAATGGGGAGTTAACTTGGCAAGTAGATTACGATAAAGGTTTAGGTGCTGGACCAGGGAAGACAGATTCACCGTTTATCCAACTTGGATATGAAGTTGGTGCAAGTATCAAGGCTTTAGTTGCTCCAGGACACAATCTAACTCCTACAGAACAAGCTTTATATGATGCAGTTTATGCTGCGCGTAATTCAACGGATATCATCAACGTTGTAGAACCAGCATATAATGGTCGTACTATTACAGATACGAATGCTAAAATTCCATTATTTGTTCAAAAATCAACTTACTATAGAGTAGTCGATAGAAATAATGCTTCATTTAATGCGAATAAAACAGATAAAACTGTTCAAGATTATGTACCAAATGGTAATGAAGTAACATTAGCCAACTACACGCTGAAAGCGATGGAAGGACAACACTTCACAGCATCTGGTGAACGTCAATTTGATGGTTACAAACTTTATCAAACAGCTACTCCAGATTCAACAACTGGCTATGTTAGCAGTCCTTATACAGTTGGTACCAAGTTTATGGATGCTGATCGTGCTGGAATAAAACGTATCAAAGAAATTGTTGGAGAAGATGGATCTGTTGTCATTCGTGTTTACTTATTAGATCCAAGACAACAAAACAAACGTTCTGATGGTACATTGAACACTGATGGCTATATGTTGCTAGCAGAAACCAAGCCTATTAAACCAGGTGATTATAACAAAGAAGAGTTGGTTGTTAAGAAAACACCACTTAAAACGATTGCACACACTGTAACTGATCCAAGAACAGGGGCAAAAACGAACTATCCAAATGGTAAGGACGTTCCATTTGATTTCCAAAGAGATGCTTCTTACACTCCGTATAAGACAGTATTTGTACCATTCTTGGGAGATAATATCGGTCACCTTTCTCCAAACGCACAATTAGAGCGTGGAGTAGGAGGTATTGGTACTAACGTTGACTTGCTCAACTCTTTGACGCCATACAAGCCAACAGTCTACTACTATGTGAAGTCAGAACCTGTAACAGTGACTCCAGAAGTTGAAAAACAACTTGAAGGACGCACACTTGTTAATGGTGAATTTAGCTTTAAGATTAAAGAAGAGCAAGCTAACAAATCAGTTCCTTCATATGAAGAAACAGTAACTAACCAAAATGGTAAAGCTACATTTAGTAAATTAACATTTAACAAAGCTGGAGTATACACTTACACAATTACTGAGGTTAAAGGCTCAGATACAAACGTCGATTATGATGCAATGACTGTTACAATGACAGTTACTGTAACTGAGAAAAATGCTGCTGGTGATTTGCAAGCTTCAGTTAAATACAGTGCTGAAGGTGGATTCAAATCAAGTGCAGATGATAAAATTTTCAATAACTACGTTGTAGCTCCAGTTAAAACTAAGTTCGACTTTAGTAAGGCTCTTGCAGGTCGTACTCTTAAAGAAGGCGAATTTACATTTGCTCTTAAAGATTCAACTGGTAATGTTCTCCAGACCAAGAAAAACAGCGCTAATGGTGTTATTGCCTTTGATGACTTGACATTTGATAATACTCAAGTTGGTACTCACAAGTATACTGTAGAAGAAGTTATCCCAGATAATAAAGAAGCTGGTATGACTTACGATACAATGAAAGCTGAAGTAACAATCACTGTTACTAAGGAAGGCCACGTTCTTAAAGCAACTAACATTCTTCCAGCAGATACAGAATTCAATAACACATTCACACCAGGTGCGGTTAAAGTTAACCTTGACTTTGATAAATCACTTTCAAATGGTACTTTGAACGCAGGTGACTTTAGCTTCACGTTGACTGGTGATAACAATGTTAATGAAACTGTAACCAACAAAGCTAACGGTAAGATTAACTTTAGCGAATTGTCATTTGATAAAGAAGGTGTCTACAACTACACTGTTAAAGAAGTGAAAGGCAACAATGCCGATGTAGACTACGATGAAATGACAATCGGCGTGAAAGTAACTGTTACAAAAGATGCTGCAACAGGTCTTTTGAGTGCCAAGACTGAAATGACTTCAACAGGTGGTGAAGCAACTGGTAAGGATGACAAGATATTCAACAACCACGTTGTGGCTCCTGTGACTGCTCAATTCGACTTCAGCAAAGCTCTTGCAGGTCGTGACTTGAAAGCTGGTGAATTTAGCTTTGTATTGAAAGACAAAGATGGTAAAGTCATTCAAACAAAACAAAATGATGTCAACGGTAAAGTTAAATTTGACGCATTGACATTCACAAATGCTCAAGTGGGTGACCACAAGTACACTGTAGAAGAAGTTCAAGGTTCTGAAGCAGGTATGACTTATGACCCAATGAAAGCAAACGTAACAGTAACGGTTACGAAGTCTGGTCATGCGCTTACTGCTGTTGCAACTCTTCCAACAGATACAGAGTTCAACAATACCTTCACACCTGCTGCTACACAAGCTCAATTCAAGTTCACTAAACGTCTTGAAGGTAAAGCACTTGAAGCAGGTGCCTTCGAGTTTGAATTGCTTGAAAACAACAACGTTATTCAAACTAAGAAAAATGCAGCAGATGGATCTATCACATTTGATGCGATTGAATACAACGCTGTAGGTAAACACACTTACACTGTACGTGAAAAAGCTGGAACAGATACAAACATCGACTACGATTCAATGAATGCAGTCGTAACCGTTAATGTAACCAAAAATGCAGCTACAGGTCTCTTGAGCGCAGCTGTTACAATGCCTGAAGACACGGAATTCAACAACTATGTGGTTTCACCAGTTGTGACCAAGTTTGACTTCACTAAGAAATTGGCTGGTCGTAAATTGGCTGCAGGCGAATTCAGCTTCGTATTGAAAGATTCAACTGGTAGAGAAGTTGAAACTGTGAAAAATGATGCTGACGGTAACGTAACCTTCTCAGAATTGTCATTTGACAATACAAAAGTTGGTACCCACACATATACTGTAGAAGAAGTGATTCCGGCAAACAAAGAATTTGGAATGACTTACGACCAAATGAAGGCTACAGTGACTGTTGAGGTTGCGAAGAACGGTCATTCATTGACAACTGTTACAAACGTGACATCAACTGGTGGTAAAGATGCCAATGGTAACGCTACTGATGGTACTGCAGATAAAGAATTCAACAACAAAGTTACTCCTCCAGAAACTCCAGAATTCCAACCAGAAAAATTTGTCGTTTCTAAAGAGAAATATGACATCACTGGTAACAAGTTGATGGATGACGACAATGAGTTGACAAATGAGTACACTGAAACAAATGCGGATCCATATGTAGACAAGACAACTAACAACGAACCAGAAAACTTGAATACCAAGACAGTTAAACGTGGTTCTAAATTGGTTTACCAAGTATGGCTTGATACTACGAAATTTACTGAAGCGAACAACATCCAATACGTTGGTGTATCTGATACATACGATGCAGAAAAATTGGACGTTAATGCAGCTGACATCAAAGCATACGATTCAGTAACTGGTGCAGAAGTAACCAATAAATTCGACATCAAAGTTGAAAACGGCACCATCACTGCAACTTCTAAGGAAGCATTTATCAAAGATAAAGTAAACGCTCCTGTTATCGACACCACTAAGTTCGAGTTTGGACGTTACTATAAATTTGATATTCCAGCAACTGTGAAAGAATCTGTTAAAGCTGGTGCGGATATTGAAAATACAGCCAACCAAACAGTTCACGTTTACAACCCAGTAAGCAAGACAGTTGAAAAACCTGAAAAACCAACACAAAAACGTGTCAACAGTGTTCCAGTTCCAGTGGAAATGAACTTCACGAAACGTTTGGAAGGTCGTGAACTTCAAAAGAACGAATTCGAATTCGTATTGAAGAAAGACGGCGTTGAAGTTGAACGCGTGAAGAATGACGCTGCTGGTAAGATCGTCTTCAAGACTCTTGAATTCGGTCGTGATGATCTTGGTAAGACATACAACTACACAGTTGAAGAAACTCCTGGTACAGATGCAACTGTCAAATACGACACAATGGTTGCTACTGTTAAAGTTGTGGTATCACATGATGGTACTGCTAAAGCGATCGTTGCGAACGTAACAGATGCTGCTGATAAAGAGTTCAACAATACAGTAACTCCACCAGAAGAACCTAAGTTCCAACCAGAGAAATACGTTGTTTCTAAAGAAAAATACGATATCACTGGTGACAAGCTCGTTGACGATGATAGAGAGTTGGCAGACAAGTACGCAGATACAAATGCGAACCCATATGCGGACGATGCATCCAACAACGAAGCAGAAAACTTGAATACCAAGACTGTTGAACGTGGTTCTAAATTGGTTTACCAAGTATGGTTGGATACAACTAAATTTGATGCAGCTAACAAGGACAACATCCAAACAGTTGGTATCTCAGATAACTATGATGAAGCTAAATTAAATCTTAATAAAGCTGACATCAAAGCCTATGACTCTGTAACAGGCGCAGAAGTAACAGATAAATTCGATATCGCTGTCAACAACGGTGTGATCACTGCTAACTTGAAAGCTGGCTTCACGAAGTCACTTGGCGATGCAGAAAACACACAAGTCATCGACACAACTAAATTCGCATTTGGACGTTACTACAAGTTCGACATCCCAACAACAGTGAAAGCTGATGTACCTGGTGGTGTGGATATTGAAAACACTGCGGCTCAAGTAGTCAACTACTACAACCCAACTACTAAGAAAGTTG
>ERZ773203.398-NODE-398-length-23941-cov-4.255212_pt1 | contig 23941 bp, 20 predicted proteins | sample MGYA00580529_ERZ773203 | MGnify/ENA primary metagenome ERZ773203 (study PRJEB29015, sample SAMEA2738176) | human oral metagenome | biome: human oral; feature: human-associated habitat; material: saliva | place: China | collected 2177 ... | reverse complement strand
CACTTGGGGTGAATATGCTATTGGCTACAATGGGGCTTCCGGTATGTGCTCAAAAGGCCACAATACACCCTATGAAGCTCTTAGTTTCCATGCGCCTATCTGACTCGTTGAGTGATGGGAAATCTTACTTTTATTCAGAGATTAATCGCTTGCGCACCATCATGGAACAGTTGGAAAAAACCCCTTGCTTTGTCCTTCTGGACGAATTGCTCCGAGGTACGAACTCCGAGGACAAGCAATCAGGTACTTTCCGAATTATAGAAAAAATGGTAGCACTCAACGCCATAGGGGTTATTGCTACTCATGATTTGGAGGTATGTACTCTTAGTGATAAGTACCCTGATATATTGCAAAATAAGTGTTTTGAGTCCCAGATTATTGCAGGAGAACTCTATTTTGACTATACGCTGAAAGAAGGCATTTGCCAAAACAAGAACGCTACTTTCCTTATGGAAAAAATGGGGATTATCTGATAGGAAAGTCCAAAAAAATATGTATCTTTGCCCCTTAATCAGTGGTTAGTTGTCAGTGGTCAGTAGTCAGAACTAACCATCAGTAATCATTAATAACTAACTACTAATAACAAACAAACTAAAGAAAACCGAATGAAAAATATCCGTAATTTCTGCATTATTGCACATATTGACCACGGCAAGAGTACCCTTGCTGACCGCCTACTCGACTTTACCCAAACCGTAACCGAACGCGAAAAACAAGACCAATTGCTAGATAATATGGACTTGGAGCGCGAGCGCGGCATCACTATCAAAAGCCACGCTATACAAATGGAGTACGTATATAAAGGCGAAACTTATATCCTTAACCTTATCGATACCCCCGGTCACGTCGATTTCTCATACGAAGTATCGCGCTCTATAGCGGCTTGCGAGGGGGCGCTACTGATAGTAGATGCAGCCCAAAGCATTCAGGCTCAGACGATTTCTAACCTCTATTTGGCTCTTGAAAACGACCTCGAAATCATACCCATACTCAACAAAATAGACCTACCCAGCGCTAACCCTGAGGAGGTGAAAGACGATATAGTAGACCTACTGGGCTGCTCGCCTGAGGATATTATCCCTGCCAGTGGTAAGACAGGCTTGGGCGTAGAGGCTATTTTAGAGGCGATTATCGAGCGTATCCCTGCCCCTAAAGGCGACCCTAAAGCACCGCTGCAAGCGCTTATCTTCGACTCGGTATACAACTCTTTCCGCGGGGTAGAGACTTACTTCCGCGTGATGAATGGCGAGATACGCAAAGGGCAGAAAATCAAATTTATGTCCAACGGCAAGACCTACGATGCCGACGAGGTAGGTACCCTTAAGCTGAACCAAGTGCCTAAGCAAGTGATTAGCGCTGGTGATGTGGGTTACCTTATCACCGGTATCAAAGATGCGCGCGAGGTGAAAGTGGGCGATACCATTACCTCGGCAGTCGATGGCTGTACAGAGGCTATCGATGGCTTTGAGAACGTAAAACCAATGGTATTTGCGGGTATCTATCCGGTAGACACCGAAGATTATGAAGAGCTACGCGCCTCAATGGAAAAGCTACAGCTAAACGATGCTTCACTGGTGTTTACCCCAGAGAGTTCGGCGGCTTTGGGCTTTGGTTTCCGTTGTGGTTTCTTGGGTATGCTACACTTAGAGATTGTGCAAGAGCGTTTAGAGCGCGAGTTCGGTATGACCGTTATTACCACCGTGCCTAACGTTAGTTACCACGCCTTTACCAAGAAAGAACCCGAAAAAGCGATTATCGTTAATAACCCATCAGACCTGCCCGACCCTTCGAAATTAGACCGTGTAGAAGAGCCTTATATCAAGGCGAGCATCATCACCAAATCGGACTTTGTAGGGCAAGTAATGTCGCTCTGTATAGAAAAACGCGGACAGATAACCAATCAGCACTACCTAACCCCTGAGCGTGTAGAGCTAAACTTTGATATGCCACTTGCTGAAATTGTATTCGACTTCTACGACCGCCTCAAAACGGTGAGCAAGGGCTATGCTTCGTTCGACTACTCCCCTATCGGGATGCGCGCTTCTAACCTTGTGAAGGTGGATATTCTTATCAACTCGCAGTCGGTCGATGCGCTTTCGGCTCTTATACACGCTGATAATGCTTACAACATAGGTAAGAAGATGTGCGAGAAGCTGCGCGAGCTGATACCGCGCCAGCAGTTCGACATACCTATACAGGCGGCTATTGGGGCTAAAATCATCTCGCGCGAGACTATTAAAGCGCTCCGCAAAGACGTTACTGCTAAATGTTACGGAGGGGACATCTCGCGTAAGCGTAAGCTCTTAGAGAAACAGAAAGCCGGTAAGAAACGTATGCGCCAAGTAGGTAACGTAGAGATACCACAAAGTGCGTTTATGGCGGTGCTGAAGTTGAATGATTAGACCGGTGTGAGCCACACGGCGGGTAGTTTGTATATTAGATAGCAAGCTGCCCATTTAAACCTCACACTGAATACACAGATTGGCAACTACAACTACTGATTGCACAGAGCAGGAGAAACAAGAAGTCAATTAGATAAAACGAATTTGGAGAAATGAAAATAGAGAATATAAATCAATTTTTAGATGAAATAAAAAAATTAGAAAGCAAAAATGGTAACTCTATATTTTACAGAGGACATTCTGACAAAACTTATGATTTAGAACCTTCTATTTATCGAAAAGATAAAAAAACAAACAAACTTCTTTATATAGAAAATGAAGACAAAATCTATAGAGAGACTATAGCTAAAGTACCTTATGATTTTAATGGGAAGAATACCATAGAATCATTAGTATTAATGCAACATTATGGTGTTCCTACACGGATATTAGACCTAACAACCAACCCATTAGTAGCACTCTATTTTGCGTGTGTTGGAAATGAAAATGAAGATGGAGAAGTTATAGTTTTTGATATCCCTGAAGAAAGTATTTGTTACTTTGATAGTGATAAGGTTACTATCTTGGCTAACTTAGCAAAATGTGGAAATAATTTTAAATATGAGGTAGAAAATTTTAGTCAATATGAAAATAAAATAAAAGAATTAGAAAATAAAATAGCTAAAACACAAACTGATTTGATATATGGTTTTCGATTCTCTCCCGATTTTCGTGATTTCTTAAAGAAGAAAGAAGCATTTTTAAAAGATTTTGTATCTAACAATAGATTTTATGCTCAAAATATAGTAGAAGAAATAAAAAAAATTACATCTGAATATTCAGAGAGATATTCTTCTGAAAAAGAAATACCTTTTTTAACAAACTTTTTGTTACTTTTTTCAATTAATACTTTAAAGACCTTACATCAAGAGCGTACAGAATATTTAAATGAGCTCTATTTTAAAAGTTTGTTAAACTATATTAGAGAAGATAAACCATATTTTAAACCTATTATAAACCCGTATGATATAAAAAAAGTCCTTGCTATAAAACCTAAATTAGATAATCCTCGTATAGTAAGGCAACATGGTGCTTTTTTAATATTCGGCATACAACAATCTCTCTCTCTTTTTGGCAAACAAACAGGATTAGCTAAAGAAATGGCAAAGATTTCTTCTAAATGGATAAAGAGGGGAGATTCAAGTGAAAATAGAATTATTATAGAAAAATCAAAAAAAGAATCTATTTTAACAGAATTAGATAGGATAGGTATAAACAAAAGTACTTTATTCCCTGAAATAGATAAAGTAGCTGATTATATTAAAGATAAAATACAAAAAAAACAAATATGAATATGAGTATAAAAAAATTATTTATAGGTTTATTAGTAGTAGGAATAGGTCTTTTGATAGCTTCATTTATTTTACTTACTTTTTGTGATGATGTAACATCAAATCTTTCATCTGTTTTTAGTAAACTTTTCTGTAAAGCAGGTTATTTGCTGCGAAAGGTATCTTTAACTTTACTTTTTGTAGATTTAATAATAGGAATAGGTATGTATTCCTATAATAAAATTAACTGATATATTATTAGTTACTACCCTATTACTACCCTATATAAACAATACCTATCTCTATTCTCATAGAAAACGATCTTTTATATTGCTCCGCTAAATGCTTTTTTTGATAAGCTGGAGATAGAAATATAGAGAAAAACACTATATTTTTAGGAGAGTAATTACAATTTTAAACAAAAATAGCAATTCATTTGGTACTTCCCACAGGAATTGCTATTTTTGTAGCCTAAAATTTGAAGCACTCTTAGTTATGAAAAAGTTTTATACTACTCTCTTCTTATCATTAATAGGCTTTATCTCTTTAGCACAAGTAGCGGTGGGTATAAAAGTCAATAATCCGTTGCTTTATGGCAGCAATGCAGGGGCTTTTGAGTCGAACAGCGGACTGGAAATTAGTCGTTCGGGCAATTGGGGCATTATCAATGCTGGGGCTTTCGTGCGTATCCCCCTAAAAAAACATTTAGCCCTACACACCGAACTGCTCTATAAAAACGAAGGGGCTGGTTACCACTACAGCTCTCTGCAAAGCTCTTATTATTCCGGTCGTTTTACTTATACTTATATCGATATGCCTGTTTTGCTACAGTTAGAGGGCAAACGTTTGTTCAGAGGGTTCTTTCAGATAGGGCTCTCCCCTAAATTTCTGCTTACGGCCACTCATAGTGCTGACAACCTATTTTTCGACCGCACCACTGATGTATATTCAAAATTTAACAAGGTGGTACTCGCTGCCCATATTGGCGGAGGAGTGATGTGGAACCTCGACCGAGTGGTGCTGATGGGCGATGTGCGTATCTCGCCTAACCTTACCCCTATCGCTGGGCGTGTATACGATGTTAATTTTAGCAAAGCACGCAGTCTTTCTGTGACAATGCTCTCCTTCTCTATCGCTTATAAACTGACTAAAAACTAAAATAATTAATGAAAAAACTCAAGTTCCCAACCCCTTATACTGTGCTGATGCTGGTAATTATTTTAGCAGCAGGACTTACTTTCTTACTGCCTTCAGGGGCTTATAGCTCTTTGTTGTACGACAAGTCGCAAGATGTTTTTGTGATACAGACAGCCGACAGTTCTTACACAGTACCGGCTACCCAAGAGGCTTTAGACAGTAGGGGGATTAGCATTCAGCTGAGCAAATTCAAAGAAAACAAAATCAAAAAAGCTATTTCTATCCCCAACACCTACGTACCACAGCAGGGACATCCGCAAGGGGTGCAGGCGGTGCTCTTCGCCCCTATCAAAGGGATTTACGACAGTATAGAGGTGATTCTCTTCGTATTAGTATTGGGGGGCTTTATAGGGGTATTCAACAGTTCAGGAGCTCTGAATATGGGGGTGGGCTATCTGGCGCACTTGCTAAAAGGGCGTGAGGGTATCCTTATCATCTTGCTCACCACTCTCTTAGCGCTGGGGGGCACTTCGTTTGGTTTGGCTGAAGAAACTTTGGCTTTCTACCCTATGCTGGTACCCATCTTCTTAGCCGCTGGTTATGACCTTATAGTGCCCTTAGCGGTGATTTACATAGGCTCGAATGTAGGCTCTATGGCATCGACTACCAATCCGTTTGCGGTAATTATCGCCTCGGATGCCGCAGGGGTAGACTGGACTTCAGGACTCTATGTCCGCCTAACTGCCTTAGTGCTGTGCGTGCTTATCAGCATTATTTACATCATCAGGTATGCCGAAAAGGTAAAGAAATACCCCGAGAAGTCTATCGTCTATGGGGTTGCCTTACCCGAAATATACGCCTCTAATACAGCTGAAAAGACTACCACACTAAAGCTATCTACCAAGATTGAGCTTTTGGTCTTTGCCCTTTCGTTTATAGTGATGATTGTGGGGGTATCGCAATGGGAATGGTGGTTTGGCGAAATGACGGCTCTCTTTTTAGTAGCTGCCATTGCCATAGCTGTGCTACAACGCTGTGGCGAAGAGGCTTTTGTACAGCATTTTATAGCAGGGGCACGCGACCTACTGGGGGTAGCTTTTATCATCGGGATTGCCAGAGGAGTATCGTTCATCTTAAATGACGGACAAATATCGGGCACTATACTGCATTACGCTACCGACTTAGTGCAGGGAATGTCGCCTATACTATTCTTGCCTATGCTGATGCTTATTTTTGGGGTATTGAGCTTATTTATTGCCTCTTCTTCAGGAATGGCAGTACTGACTATGCCCATTATTGGTTCGTTAGCCTCGGTTGTAGGGGTGGAAGGGCATAGCGTAGTAAGTGCTTATCTGTTTGGTATGGGCGTAATGGCGCTCATCACCCCCACCGGACTTATCTTGCCGTCTTTGGCGATGGTGAATGTAAATTACCGACAGTGGTTGCGCTTCTGTATGCCGTTAGTGCTTATCTTTACAGTAGTGCTAATGGTCTTGCTTTTAATAACTAATAATTAATCACAAACGTCAAATCTATATTAATGAGTATCAGTTTTATTATTATTCTTATCGCTACGATTGCGATGAGCTACTACGGGTTTAACAACGCTACTTTTTTCAACCGTTATATGTTCAATGTAGGGGCGGTGCAAAAAGGCGACTATGTGCGTCTTATCTCCTCTGGCTTTTTACACGCTAATTGGGAGCATCTCATCTTCAATATGATTTCGCTCTTTTTCTTTTATGAGGTAGTTACTGATAGTATGGGCGAGCTGCTATTTGTCTTTATATACTTCGGCTCTATGCTATTAGGCAATATATTTAGCCTACAAATATATAAGCGACAATCTTATTATTCGGCTATAGGGGCTTCGGGTGCTGTATCGGGTATTATCTTTACCGCTATTGCCCTCTACCCTAAAGCTATCAAAGTAAACTTTTTGCCAGGGTGGCTCTTTGGGGCGTTGTATTTTGGTTACTCTGTCTTTATGATGTTCAACCCTCAAAAAGGCGATAACTTAGGACACACAGCCCATATAGGAGGTGCCCTCTTTGGTTTAGCAGTAGTAGTGCTCTACGCTCCTACTATTGTAGTACACAATGCTCTTTATCTGGGTATTATGGCTCTGCCTTTGGTATATATGGGAGTCCGGTTATTGAAGAAATGAGGAAATTAACAAATTAGAAAAATATGAATCCTTTATTCAGTTATATTTTCATTGCATTAGTGGTCTTACTAACTATTTTCTTTATAAGGCGCTGGCGACCTAAATCAGGTAGATTGGTATATACTCTTGTAATGGCTATCATTGCTTTTATATCCTCTCTTGCTTTTGGGACAACCTTTTTCTTTTTTGAAAATGCCTCTCTACTGATTAACACTCATAACACAGCAGTATTAGAGGATATAGATTCGTATGCAGCATTAATAGTAACATTTTTATTTGCAGTAGTTTTTGATTTTCTATGGGTAGGAATTGTGTTCTATACCATAGGGAGAGATATGACTACTTATAAAATAGCGGGAAAAAGACTTTTATTGTATTTTCTTATTCCTTTCTTACTGCTACTCTTTGCGGTTGCCTTTCTGTTATCAGTGCCAGACATTCCTGATTCAAAAATAATGATGAAAGGAATTTATAAATTTAGCGGTATCGTATTACTGATACTTTTTATCGGTTATATATGGAAACTATGGCATCGCTCCTTCATTGGCCAAAGTAGAAGAAAACAAGAGAAAGAGAAAAAATCAGACAATAAAAAACACCCTCCTTTCTTGGAATTTATGAGATAACCCCATAATGTTAATTGATATGCCGTATTTAAAAGAAGTTATTGCTGATGTTTTAGAAAACTATCCTAATAAGATAGACCGCCTCGTATTTGTAACTACGGGTAAACGCCCTGCCCTCTTTCTAAAAAAACACTTTGCCGAACAAATAAAGCACGCTACTATTGCACCCGAATTTATAGGGATAGCCGACCTTTTCACACGCATTTCGGGGGTACAACCTATCAGTACCTTACCGCTGCTTTTCGAGTTTTATGATTGTTATACAAAAGTGCACCAAGAGCAGCAAAAAGATGCGCCCGACACTTTTGAGGAGTTCCTTTCTTGGGGACAAACCGCTCTGAAAGATTTTAGCGAGATAGACCAATACTTAGTAAACCCCGAGAAGATATTCCCCTACATTCACGCCCTGAAAGAAGTAGAACACTGGTCGGGTATGGACGAGCGTACCGAAATGCAAGAGAAGTATTTGGCTTTCTGGCGCAGATTAGGCGACTACTATTTTGCTCTAAACAAACGCCTTGAAGAGCTTGGCAAGGGCTATGGGGGCTATATAGCCAAAAAAGCAGTAGAAAAACTACCTCAGTACCTACAAACCCATACAGATACTATACACATTTTTGTAGGGTTTAACGCTCTATCGGAGGCAGAACAGAAGGTTATACAATCTATTTTGATAGATATAGGAGGCGAAATCTATTGGGACGGCGACACGTATTTCTTAAAAAATCAGACACACGAGGCGGGTTACTTCTTGCGCAAATACCTTAAAAATTGGCGGTATTACAACACCCTCAACTATACTCCTAAATTTATAGGCAGTCATTACGAAGAGGAAAAAGAGTTTCACCTGACAGGCGTACCCAAAAACGTAAATCAGGCGCATAGTGTGGCGGCCTTGCTGAAAGAGCTCCCCTCGGCCGAGTTAGAGAAAACAGCTCTTATCATAGCCGATGAAAATTTGCTAATACCGATGCTACAATCGGTACAAACCGGCACTGCTGTTAATATTACTATGGGATACCCCCTACAGCAAACACCCCTAAACGACCTTTTTACAACGTATTTCCGCTTGCACCTCTCTAAAAGTTTCTATTACAAAGATGTACTCAACCTACTGAGCCAACCTTTTTTGCACAGCCTGCTTTCAGCTGAGGCAGTAACGGCTATTGCTACCTACATCAAAGAGAATAACCTGACCTACCTATCGCGCGAAAAGCTACTTGAAAATACGCCAAAAGACCAACAAGAGATACTAAACTTATTATTCCCTAAAGGAAAAGATAAAGCCTTTATCACTACCCTGATAGACAATGCTATACAGCTGATTTACCAGCTTAAAAGCACTCTCGACCCCGAAAACGCTCAGCACATACTCATACAAGAGTACGCCTATCGTTTCTACGAACTTTTCAATCAGTTAAGCCTGCTACAGAAACGTTATGGACATATTGATTCGGTGAAAACGCTGTACCATTTCTACTTAGATGTTCTGCAAAAAAGCACCCTTAACTTCCGCGGTGAACCTTTAGAAGGATTGCAAGTAATGGGGGTACTCGAAAGCAGAAGTTTAGATTTTGAAAACGTGATTATCACCTCGGTAAATGAGGGCGTTTTACCCTTAGGAAAAAGCGATAATTCGCTAATACCCTATGATGTGAAGTGCGAGTTAAACCTACCTACTTACAGAGAGCGTGATGCTGTGTACAGCCATAACTTCTACCACATCTTGCAACGTGCCAAAAAGGCGTATCTGTTTTACGATACCGAGATGAACAGCCTAAAAAGCAGGGAGAAAAGCAGGTTTATACTGCAATTGCTGACAGAGAAAGTCCCTACCCATAAGGTTACCCACCAAATCAAAGCCCCTGAGGTATATGCTGCTACACAGTCACCTTTGAGCATCGAGAAAACTCCTGAAGTGATGGCGCGACTAAAAGAGATGGCTGAAAAAGGACTTTCGCCTTCAGCCCTGACCACCTACATACGCAATCCGTTGACTTTCTACCAGCAATATGTACTGCAAATACGCGAAGAAAGAGAGGTGGAAGAAACAGTAGAAGCACGCACTTTTGGCGAGATAGTGCACGGCACGTTAGAAGATTTGTACGAAATACCGAGAAGTAAAAATAAAATACTGACAGAAGAAGACATTAAAGAGATGCAAAATAAGCTAAAACGCGCTATAGAAGTCCGTTTTGAGAAAGAATACAAGAACACAGACTTCAAAAGCGGTAAAAACTGGCTAATTTTTAATGTTATAGAGAAGTATATACGCAGCTTTTTGTCGTTTGAGCTATCAGAAATAAAGAATAACCGCCAAATAAAAGTACTCCTTTTAGAAGAAAAGATAACAAAAGTACCTTTCTGTAGCGATAAACTACCTTTCCCCGTCTATTTCAAAGGAATTATTGACCGTGTAGACCTGCGCGATGATGAGTATTACGTTATAGACTACAAAACAGGCGTAGTAGAGCGTACCGATGTACGGCTAAAAGAGTGGGAAAACCTGACCCAAGACATCAAGTACGGAAAAGCCTTTCAGCTGCTTACCTATGCTTATATGTTGGCGCAGAAAGACCCTAAATATCAGGAAAAAACAATGACCGTAGCTAACTTTTCATTCAAACGAATGCAATTAGGCTTACAACCTTTTCATACCTATATAGACAAACAAGAAAATAGAAGTATAGACTCAGATACACTTACCCTTTACAAAGACTATACTGAAAAGCTACTTTTAGAAATATTTGATGAGCATACCCCTTTTAAAGAAAAGACTAATTGATAGACTTGCTATTTAATAATTAATTCGTAACTTTGCATTTCATTAAGAAGAACTAATAAAAAATGTCAAAACGATATACCATTACGGCAGCTTTGCCGTATACTAACGGACCTATTCACATAGGGCATTTGGCGGGCGTATACGTGCCTGCTGATATTTTTGCACGTTATCAACGATTGAAAAACAATGAAGTAGCCTTTATTTGCGGAAGCGATGAGCACGGGGTTGCCATCTCTATCAAAGCTAAGAAAGAGCACACCACCCCTCAGGCTATCATTGATAAATATCACGCTATTATCAAGCAATCATTTGCAGATTTTGGTATCTCATTCGATAATTATTCGCGCACTTCGTTGCCTATTCACCATCAAACTGCCTCTGATTTCTTCAGAAAGTTATATGAGCAAGGCGATTTTATAGAAGAAATATCAGAGCAATTATATGATGAAGAGGCGCATCAGTTTTTAGCAGACCGCTTCGTAATAGGCACTTGCCCTAAATGTGGCAACCCTGAAGCCTATGGCGACCAATGCGAGCGCTGTGGTAGTTCATTAAACGCTACCGACCTAATAGACCCAAAATCATCTATCACCGGCAGCAAACCTACCCTCAAAGCTACCAAACACTGGTTTTTGCCGCTAAACAGATACCAAGAGTTTTTAGAAAAATGGATATTAGAAGGTCATAAAAACGACTGGAAGCCCAATGTATACGGACAGGTAAAAAGTTGGTTAGATGATGAACTCAAACCACGTGCTGTTACCCGCGACCTCGATTGGGGAATCCCTGTACCTGTAGAGGGGGCTGAGGGCAAAGTACTATACGTTTGGTTTGATGCCCCTATCGGCTATATATCATCTACCAAAGAATGGGCAGAGCGCGAGGGCAAAGACTGGCGCCCTTTTTGGCAAGATAAAGATACTGAATTAGTGCATTTTATCGGGAAGGACAACATAGTGTTTCACTGTATCATTTTCCCCGCTATGCTAAAGGCTGAAGGCAGCTATATACTGCCTACTAACGTGCCAGCTAATGAGTTTTTAAATTTAGAAGGCAACAAGCTATCAACCTCTAAAAACTGGGCTGTATGGCTACACGAATACCTGCAAGACTTCCCTAACCAACAAGATGTTTTGCGTTATGCCCTAACGGCCAATGCTCCAGAAACTAAAGATAACGACTTCACTTGGAAGGATTTCCAAGCACGCAATAATAATGAATTGGTAGCTATCTTTGGCAACTTTATCAACAGGGTAGTCGTACTAACACAAAAATACTACGAAGGCGAGGTACCTGCAGCAGGAGCGCTGAATGCAACAGACAGCGAAACGCTACAACAGCTTAGCGAGCTTACCCAAAAAATAGAGCAATCATTAGAGCGTTATCGCTTCAGAGAGGCACAACAAGAGCTGATGAACATCGCACGACTTGGCAATAAATATCTTGCTGATGAAGAGCCTTGGAAACTCATTAAGACCGATGCCGAACGCGTAAAAACTGTAATGTATGTAGCCCTACAAGTTGCTACTGCTTTGGCTATCACCAGCGAGCCTTTCTTGCCGTTTACCTCAGAAAAGCTAAAAAACATATTACAGCTCGGCACTACCGCTTGGGAGCAAGTGAAACAAAATCCTACGGCATTGCTACCTACAGGACATAAGATAGGTGTGGCAACACTATTATTCGAAAAAATAGAAGATGATGCAATTGCTAAACAGTTAGAGCGATTAGAAAACACCAAGCAAGCTAACCGACAAGAAGCACAAGCTGCTGCTGAAGTAACAGTTGCTCCACAAAAAGAACTTATCAGTTACGATGATTTTGCTAAAATGGACATCCGTATTGGCACTATTTTATCAGCTGAAAAGATGCCAAAGGCAGATAAACTACTCATTCTAAAAGTAGATACCGGCATAGACCAACGCACCATAGTATCAGGAATAGCACAAAGCTTTAATCCTGAAGACATTATAGGCAAGCGGGTAACCGTATTGGCGAACCTTGCGCCACGCAAATTACGTGGTGTAGAAAGCCAAGGAATGATACTAATGGTAGAAAATACTGAAGGCAAATATCGCTTTATAGCTCCTGATGGCGGAGAAATAGCTAACGGAGCGGAAGTAAAATAAAGGCATAACTCTCTGATTTCCTTATAGTAAGGACGGGCATTAACAAAAATGGATAAAATTTTAACTTTTTATTAACAGTTTAATTCATTTATTTTTCTTTATTTTGCTATGAGAAAAAGTGAGAGCTTTTTAAACTCTATAAACCCATTTTTTAATCAACTAAATTTAAAGACCATGTCAATCAATGCCTTTATCATTTATTTGTCGATAGAGATGAAATATTCTATCCACACGGTCGAAGCGTACAAACACGATCTTAGAGCTTTTGAAAGATTCATCAAAAGTGAATGTGAGAAAGAGGAGGAAGATTGCCCTTTGGAAAGAGCAGACCAAGAAGACATCAAGAAATGGATTATCAGTCTATCTAACCAATCAATGTCTTTCAGAAGCATAAACAGGAAATTATCAGCACTAAAAACCTATTATACTTTTTTAAAGAAGACAAAACAGATAGAAACGAGTCCGTTTGAGAGAGGAATATTCTTACTGAAAACAGAAAAAAAGAACAAATTGCCTTTCTCGGAAGCAGAAATAGAAAAAGTATTATCTTATTTCTCAAGTAAGAGTTCATTCGATGAAGTGCGTGACAGAGCTATAATAGAAACTCTATACGCTACCGGAATGCGCCGCTCAGAACTTACCGGACTTAAACTGCAAGACTTAGATTTAGAGCAAAAGCAAATTAAAATATCCGGTAAAGGTGATAAAGAACGTTATATACCAGTAATACCAGAATTAGAAGCAACCCTTAAAGAATATCTGAGATTAAGAGAAGAAATAGCTAACAAAAAGAGTGAAGACTTTTTATTCTTAGTAAAAAACGGTAAAAAAATCTATCCTACATTGGTATATAGGATTATAAATTCATACTTTAGTGCGGTAACCAGCAAAAAAGATGTAAGTCCGCACATATTAAGACACTCATTTGCGAGTCACTTATTAGACAATGGGGCAGACTTAAATACAGTGAAAGAGCTTTTAGGACACTCTAGCTTAGCCTCTACACAAGTATATACTAATACCAGCCTAGTAGAGCTAAAACGGCAGTATAAGAAAGCCCACCCACGCGCTAATAATAGTGAAAATGAGGAAGAAACAGATAAATAATTAGATTGTTAAACCTTAAATTATTAAACATTATGAAAGTACATGTACATCCTGTTGACTTTACAGTTGACCAAAAATTAGTAGATTTTATTCAAAAGAAGCTTGATAAGCTTGATAATTTCTATGACCGAATTATAGAAGCAGATGTTCATCTAAAATTAGATAATACAACTGCAAAAGAGAACAAAATAGTAGAAGTAAAAGTGCACATACCAGGAGAAAGTTTGGTAGTGAAAAAACAATTTAAAACCTTTGAAGAGGGTATAGATAGTGCAATTACACCATTAGAAAGAATGCTTTTAAAGCACAAAGAAAAACGTTAAACTTTTGTTAAAACTATTTTTGGTACAAAAAATAATCTTATCTTTGCCCCGTTTTATTGTATAATTTATTTAATTAAAAAGGAATGAAAAAAAGTATTTTAGTATTGGCTTCATTGGCTTTCATTGGAGTTCAAGCACAGGAAACAGCCGGTTATAATAAATGGTCTGTAGATTTAAATGGAGGGGTAAATAAGCCCATAACTCCACTAACAAGTGGCTACACTACAAGCACACCTAGCTTATGGGGTGCAAACTTGGGTGTACGTTATATGTTTAACAACAAATTTGGTATCCGTTTAGGCGGTGGTTACGACAGCTTTAGCGAAAAGAAAGACACCCCTAAATTTGATTCTAGAATTTGGAATGTTAACTTACAAGGTTATGCAAACCTTGCTCGTGTATTAGGTTTTGAAGATTGGACAAGCGACTTGGGTGTATTAGTACACGCAGGGGGTGGTTACTCACAACTAAGAAGTGATAGCTTCACTGGAAAAGACCAAATGCTTTTCCTTACTGGTGGTGTAACTCCTCAAGTAAGGCTATCTAACAGAATTGCTCTTCTATTAGATGCTTCATTATACCTAAATGCAAGACAAAACCTTACTTATGACACTAATTCTAGAGCAACTCGTCGTGGCTTCCAAGGAGCTCATTTCACTACGTCTATAGGTTTGAATATTGCTCTTGGTAAAGAAGACAAACATGCTGATTGGGCTACTAACTCAGCTAAAGACAATGAAGATGTTGCTAAACGCATAGCTGCCCTTGAAGATAATGTATCTGATTTGAAAGGTAAGGTAGCTAACAAACAAGATAAGATGAATGATGCTAATGGAAATGGTATCCCAGATGAAATTGAAAACTACTTGAACAACAACTACCAAGCTAAAGGTGGTTCTGCTGCAAATAGTAGCGATTTCAGCGGTGATGTAGTATCAGATCTTATTAAGAAAGGTTACATCAGTGCTTACTTTGACTTTAACTCTTCAGTTCCACAAGTTTCTTCTACTTGGGCTATTGACATAGTTGTTAAGTATTTGAAAGAAAATTCAGGTGCTAATGTTCTTATTTCAGGTTATGCTGATGAGTTAGGTGGTACAAACTACAACAGTAGTTTATCACAAAAACGTGCTAATGCTGTAAAAGACATCCTAGTGAAAGCTGGTGTTAGTGCATCACGTATCAGCACAGAAGGTAAAGGAGAAGATACTTCAGTTGATAAAAGTTCTTCTAGAGCTCGTCAGATAGCACGTAGAGCTACTTTCAGCTTAAAATAATGATTGAATTATAAAAAATAAAAAGGCTGTCCTTATAAAGGGCAGCTTTTTTTGTTGTTTCATATTTATTTCGTATCTTTGCAAAAAATCACATAGCAATGATAGCAGAAGCATCTTTTAGGGGTTTCATACAAACCCTCTTAATTATATTACTAATAATCTTAGGGCTTAGAATACTCTTCAGAATAGTAGCCCCTTACTTTATGCATTTCTTCTTAAATAAGGTAGGAGAACGTATGCAGAAAGAATTTCAAAAAGCTCAGCAGCAATACCAACAAAATACATATCAAGGGACTGGTAATAAGCAAAATGTTAGAGAGACTGTTATAAATAATAACAGTACATCAAAAAATCCACAAGCTACTAAACAGGTAGGGGATTATATAGAGTACGAAGAGTTATAAGTTTTATTTTTGAAAATGAAAAAGATAATACCTCATTTTATAGTAATAGGGTTATTTGCCCTAATATCCTTAGCGTTTTTTTATCCTGTGTTGCAAGGAAAAGCAATCTTACAAAGTGACATAGTGCAATATTCAGGTATGGCTAAGGAACGCAATGACTACAGAGAAACTGAAAATAAAGAATCGTATTGGACGAATAGTGCCTTTGGAGGTATGCCTACCTATCAGTTAGGGGCTCACTACCCATATGATTTGGTAAAGAAATTAGACCAAACCTTACGTTTTCTACCACGCCCAGCAGATTATTTATTCCTCTATTTTATAGGATTTTACATTCTACTATTAGTATTAAAAGTAGATATGCGAACCGCCGTATTAGGGGCTATTGCTTTTGGCTTATCTACCTACCTTATTATTATATTGGGGGTGGGACATAATGCAAAAGCGCATGCTATTGCTTATTTTGCCCCTGTACTAGCGGGTATACTATTGGTTTTTCAGCGAAAATACCTTTGGGGAGGACTGCTTACCGCTATAGCTCTTTCATTAGAAATAGCAGCAAACCACTTTCAGATGACTTATTATCTACTTATTTTAGTATTGCTGCTTGGAATTATATATCTTTATAAAGCTATCAAAGAGAAGGATATAAAGGATTTTTGCAAATCAATAGGGGTACTTTTTTTAGCTTTAGTTATTAGTATACTTTGTAACGCTACCTTGCTACTCACTACCAAAGAGTACGCAGATTGGAGTACGCGTAGCAAATCAACCTTAACAATAGATACTGAAGGAAATATAAAAAAAGCTGCTGAGGGATTATCAAAAAATTATATCACCGAATATAGCTATGGAATAGCAGAATCAATGAACTTGATAGTGCCACGCCTTTTCGGTGGGTCAAACCACGAAGCATTAGGCGAAAACTCAAAAACTTATGAGTATTTGGTACAAAAAGGAGTTCCACAGCAACAAGCACTTGGTTTTTCAAATAGTCTGCCTACTTATTGGGGAGACCAACCCATAGTAGCTGCTCCTGCTTATATAGGAATAGTAATCTTTTTCTTCTTTGTATTGGCTCTTTTCACTGTAAAAGGACGTTTAAAAGCTTGGTTATTAGCTGGAACTATCATAGCTTTAGTACTTTCGTGGGGTAAAAACCTTTCATTTCTCACTGATTTTATGATTGATTACGTGCCGATGTATAACAAATTTAGAGCCGTATCCTCTATACAAGTATTATTAGAGTTATGCGTTCCTGCTTTAGCAATGCTCGGACTCTATCATTATACCCAAAGCACTGAAGAAGTTCGCAAAAAATCTGTACTTCGCACTTTATATATCACCTTAGGGATACTTGTTTTACTACTATTAGGCAAAGGTTTCTTCAGCTTTGCTGGTGCCTCAGATAGTCTTTATGCACAATATTACGGAGATGATGTGGTACAGATGATTATAGAAGATAGAAAATCAATGTATAGTGCAGATGTGTTAAGAAGTATTATCTTAGTACTGCTTACTGCATTGGCTTTGGTGCTATATCAATACAAAAAAATACCTCAATGGGGTATGCAGGCAGCTATATTAATACTTATTTTCTTCGATTTAGGAGGTGTAGCGCGTCGCTATGTGAACAAAGATAGCTTTGCTGACCGCTATATGGTTAATAATCCTTTTGAAATCACTCCTGCTGACCAGCAAATACTAAAAGATAATAGTTATTATAGGGTATATGAACCTGAAGTAGGTATCAATGGAGCAAGAACCTCTTATTTCCATCATTCAATAGGAGGATATCATGCGGCTAAGCCTAGGCGTATGCAAGAGCTTTTTGACTACCAAATAGCTAAAGGAAATATGAATGTGCTGAATATGCTAAACGTAAAATACCTTATACTAAGAAATCAGCAGGGAGGACAACAAGCTATGCACAATGATAAAGCATTAGGCAATGCGTGGTTTGTAAGTAAACTTAGCATTGAGAATAGTGATAATGAAGTGATGCAGCGCTTAGAAGACTTTAATCCTCAGCAGGAGGCATTAGCAACCCTTAAAGATCTTAAAACTCCCCTTCCACAGCAATATACAGTAGATAGTACCGCCACTATAAGTCTTAAGAGTTATAAGCCTGATGCTTTGGAGTACGAAAGCAAAAACTCTAATGCAGGATTGGCTGTTTTCTCAGAAATGTACTACCCACATGGTTGGAAAGCTACTATTGATGGCAAGGAAGTACCTATCTATCAGGTAGATTATGTGCTACGAGCCTTATCAGTACCTGCTGGTAACCACCAGATACGTTTTGCTTTTGAGCCTGAAGTAGTAAGTATAGGCAGCAAAATAGCTCTTGTAGGATATGTGCTATTAGCTATTTGGGGCGCAGTGATTATAGGGGGAGCTATAATGATTGCAAGAGGATTGAGAAAGCAAAAAGTTAATCAGTAGTTAGAAATTTTCATCTATTCCTTTTATTTCGACAGTACGCTTGGTTTGTATAGCAACATTGTGCTTAATAGCAAGGTGCATTAGTCGGTCGTAATCAACGAGGACAATTTTATGAGAGGGGTTTTGTACCGCTTCTGCTTTGGCTTCAGGAGAAAAAGTAGAAGTGGTAATAAAAACCCCTTTATTTGTGCCCTTTAAACTCAACGCCCCTATAAAATTGCGTATGTCTTTAGAAGTAACTTGCATTTCCCACTTCTTAGCTTGCATATATACCTTCTCAATCCCTAATTCATCTTGATACATCACCCCCTCTATTCCTTCTTTTTCTTGCTTCCCTATAACATCAAAATTAGAAGAATCTACCCCTTTATACCCTATTTTCTTGAGTAACTCTACTATAAAATACTCGAAAAAAGAAATAGGGCGACTCTTTATAACACTTAACAACTCAAACTTCAATGATTGATAAAGCACTACTGTAGCTTTGCCTATAATGACCTCGGGAGTCTCGTTTTGCATTTCAACTTCTACAGTACGAGTATTTTCAGGGAGAGCCATACACTCATCGAACATAGTTTCCCACGCCTGAAATTGGTCGAACTTGCGGAGATAGGCAGTGTCTATAGATTTGACACTGACCTGAGTAAGCACCTGTTCGCCAGCCTTGGTAATCTGGTAGTAGCCCTTGAGGAAACTGGCTACCAAACCCGCCTGATGTAGGTGGTTAGAAGCCCAATCGATGCGGTTGCGAAAAAGAGATTGATTGCCATTAGGTACCTTCACCTTCATATCATCCATAGTAAGACTAAAATGCACACGAAGCATCTCCACGATTTGCTCGGTGGAATAGACGCGCCCGTCCTTGATTACCTCGAGGAAAGGATGCATTAGTTTTTGAAAATCAGGGATATTCATAACCTATGGATATTATACAAAGGCAAAGATACGAATAATTTGCTAATTAGCAAATATAGGTTGAGCCGCTGGGGCAATAAAATGGGGGGCTGGGAAGGCTGGGAGGATTGGGAGGGCTGAGAGGACTGGGAGGACTGGGAGGGATAGGCTGTGGGTAGAATATTTTTCTGGGTTTGGGACGGTAATTAGATGTTTATACTTCGGTGATTGTTCGCTCATTCTTCGCTCTTCCTAAAGGGTGTGTATATCGTTTGTAAAGGGAAGGTATAAAAGATTTTTTTTCTGATTTACTGATTTACTAATTTTGCTAATTAGTAAATTATTCGTATCTTTGCGACTTCAAAGTTAGAATGGGTTTTTACTAAATTTAGTATCACCTTAAAACAAAAAAGTAATGAAAATAGATAACTCATTAGGGGTGTATGACAGTTTGCTCGATTTAATTGGAAACACTCCGCTATTGGAACTTAAAAAGATTACTAAAGGACTGAAAGGGCGTTTCTTCGGGAAGTTGGAAGCCTTTAATGCAGGTCACTCGGCTAAGGATAGAGTGGCTAAATACGTAATAGAAGACGCTGAACGTAAAGGTTTGCTGAAACCAGGTAGCACTATAGTAGAAACCAGCTCAGGCAATACAGGCTATAGCCTCGCGATGATTAGTGCCCTACGCGGCTATAAGTGCATCATAGCAATTAGCGATAAATCATCGCACGATAAGGTGGAAATGCTGCAAGCCTTAGGTGCTGAAGTGCATCTATGTCCGGCGAATGTAGCCCCTGATGACCCACGCTCTTACTACGAAGTGGCTAAGCGGATACACCAAGAGACTCCTAATTCAATTTATATCAATCAGTATTTTAATCCGTTGAACCCTGAAGCACACTACCAATCTACTGGGCGTGAGATATGGGAGCAAACACAAGGCGAAATTACCCACGTGGTAGTATGTAGCGGTACAGGGGGTACTATTTCGGGTATAGCTCGTTATCTGAAAGAACAAAATCCTAAAGTACAAGTACTAGGGGTTGATGCCTACGGGTCGGCTATAAAAAAATACCACGACACTCGCGAATTTGACCCTGCAGAGATTTATCCGTATAAAATAGAGGGTATGGGCAAAAATCTTATCCCTACGGCTACTGACTTTGATGTAATAGACGAGTTTGTAAAGGTAACCGACAAGGATGCTGCGCTGACTGCTAGAGAATTGGCACGCACTGAAGGGCTCTTTATGGGGTACACCAGCGGGGCTGCTATGCAAGCCGTAAGGCAATATGCCAAAATGGGGCGATTCGACGAAAACAGTATAGTAGTAGTGCTTTTTGCCGACCACGGTTCGCGCTATATGAACAAGATATACAGCGATGAGTGGATGAAGAAAACGTTTAATATTTAACATATAAATAAAGAAGAATGAAAGACTTATTTGAGCATATTTATGCAAATAAAGGTAGTATAGGACGCTGGTCAGAACACGCAGAGGGGTATTACGTATTTCCTAAATTGGAAGGAGAATTAGGCCCTCATATGAAATTTCAAGGAAAGGAGATACTCAACTGGAGTATCAACGATTATTTAGGGCTTGCTAACCACCCTGAAGTGCGCAAAGTAGATGCTGAAGCGGCTGCTGAATACGGTGCTGCTTACCCTATGGGGGCACGTATGATGAGCGGGCATACGACTATGCACGAAGAACTTGAAAAACGCTTGGCTAAGTTCGTACACAAAGAAGCTGCTTATTTGCTAAACTTCGGTTACCAAGGAATGGTGTCTATCATCGATGCTTTAGTGACTAAAAACGATGTGATAGTGTATGACGTAGATGCGCACGCTTGTATTATTGACGGGGTACGCCTACACTTCGGGAAACGCTACACCTATCAGCACAACGATATGGAGAGCTTTGAGAAGAACCTTGAGCGCGCGGCTAAATTGGCAGAGACCACTGGCGGTGGTATCTTGGTAATTTCGGAAGGAGTATTCGGTATGCGAGGCGAGCAAGGTAAGCTAAAAGAGATAGTAGCGCTTAAGAAGAAATATCCGTTCCGCTTATTGGTAGATGACGCTCACGGTTTTGGTACTTTAGGTCCTAGAGGTGAAGGTACGGGGGTACACCAAGGCATACAAGACGAAATAGATGTTTATTTCTCTACTTTTGCTAAATCGATGGCTGGAATAGGTGCTTTCGTAGCAGGAAATGCTAAAGTGGTAGATTATCTAAAATACAACCTACGTTCGCAAATGTTTGCTAAGTCGCTACCGATGATTTACGTAAAAGGTGCCCTAAAACGCTTGGAGATGATGGAAACTATGCCTGAACTACAGCAAAAACTATGGGACAACGTGAATATGCTACAAAACGGACTAAAAGAACGCGGCTTCAACATTGGTAATACAAACACTTGTGTAACGCCTGTATTCTTACACGGTAGCATACCAGAAGCGATGGCTATGGTAAATGACCTACGCGAGCACTATGGTATTTTCTTATCGATAGTAGTGTATCCAGTAATACCTAAAGGAATGATACTGCTTCGCATTATCCCTACGGCTTCGCACAGCAAAGAAGATATATTGCGCACCTTAGATGCTTTCTCGGCTATACGTGAGAAACTTGAAACGGGTGTATATCGCGCTATGAATGCTGAACTAAGCAAAGAAATGGGTGATATGTAATTTAATTAAGAATTTTGAATTATGAGTTATGAATTCTGAATTCTGAAAACTTTGCCAAAGGTCGTAGCACAATAACGCTATTTAAACTTTTGGCAAAGTTTTTGTGTATGCGGAGTGGTAAAAACTTTAAGTTGAATTTTGTTAATAATAATTCCTACATATAATGAAATAGAGAATATAGAAGCCATCATTAGAGCGGTATTTAGTCGCGATGAGAGGTTTCATATCCTTATTGTAGATGACAACTCGCCTGACGGGACGGCGGCTAAGGTGAAAGCCCTACAAACGGAGTTTCCTACGCGACTGTTTTTGGAGGTTCGCACCGAGAAAAAAGGTTTAGGAACCGCTTATATACACGGCTTTGAATGGGCATTAGCACACGACTATGACTATATTTTTGAAATGGACGCTGATTTCTCGCACAATCCTGATGACCTACTGCGGCTATACGAGGCTTGCTGCAACGGCAGTGATGTGGCTATCGGGTCGCGGTATGTGAAAGGCGTGAATGTAGTGAATTGGCCTCTGCCACGCATACTGCTCTCTTACGGGGCGTCTATCTATGTACGGATTATTACTGGAATGAAGATAAAAGACCCTACTGCGGGTTTCGTATGCTATAAAAGACAAGTGTTGGAGGCTATTAACCTTAGCAGCGTACGATTTGTAGGGTATGCATTTCAGATAGAGATGAAATACCGCGCTTATCTGAAGAAATTTAAGATAACTGAAGTACCTATTATATTCACAGACCGAATAAGAGGAAAATCTAAAATGAATAAAAGCATTATCCGTGAGGCCATATTTGGCGTTATTGGAATGCGACTAAAGCAATAAAAAGATGGAATTTATAAAAAACCGACTCAAAAGCCTACAATATGTATTTCAAGGCGTATACTACTTAGTGAAAAACGAACCTCCTGTAATAGTACACATACTGACCTCTTTGGCTTGGGTGATTTTAGGGTTTTATTTTCAAATCACTACTAACGAATGGATCATTCAGCTATTATGCATAGGAATAGTGCTCTCAGTAGAGGGTTTGAACACTGCAATAGAGAAAATATGCGACTTTGTACACCCTGAACACCACAAAACCATAGGGATTATCAAAGATATAGCAGCAGGAAGTGTGGCTTTTGCCGTAATACCTGCTACGATAGTACTCTGCATCATCTACTACCCCTACGTGCTAGCTCTTTTCTTTTAAAAATATGAGAGATACAGTAAAAGGTTATTTGGCAGCGCTTATATCGGCTGTGACCTACGGAATGATTCCGCTCTTTATGATACCTATCAAGCAGGAGGGATTTTCAGTAGATGCCGCTCTCTTTTACCGGTTTATCATCACGGCTGTTTTTATAGTGGGCTACTTGCTGTACAAGCGTGAGCCTTTGCGCATTGCGCCGCGGGAAATAGCTATCTTTGCTGTATTAGGACTGTTGTACGCACTCTCGGCTGAGTTTTTGTTCTTAGCCTACGATCTTCTTTCGCCTGCTATTGCTTCGACCATCTTTTTTATGTATCCGCTTATCGTAGCATTGGCATTGGCTTTCTTCTACAAAGAAAAGCTGACCTTGCCCACTATTGTAGCTCTTCTGATAGTGTTAGTAGGTATTTTCTTGCTAAGCGTAAAAGATGTTAATAACCTTACTATCAACTATATGGGTGCGTTTGTTTCGCTTTTAGGAGCACTGTCGTACGCCCTGTATATGATTATTGTAAACAAATCGAAAATATCGGCTTCAGGGATAAAAGTATCGCTCTACTCTACCCTATTTTCGGCTCTTTACTTCTTGATAAAAATACCGATTACAGGCAATACCTTGCCCATACCAGAGGTGAAAATGGGAGCCTTATTGGTAGGTTTTGGGATAGTAACGACCCTGCTATCGCTCATCACACTCATCTACGCTATACAGATGATAGGTTCGACCCCTACTGCCATAGTAGGAGTGGTAGAGCCTATAGTGGCAGTGGCTATCAGCATTTGGGTATTTAGGCAGGAAGAGCTAACGGTAAATCTATTGGTAGGAGTAGTGCTCATCATTATAGCGGTGCTAATAGAAGTGCTGAAGAAACGATAATTGTTATTTTTTTGGTTGTTTAAAAAAATATTTATATTTTTGCGACAGGATTTAGGAAGTTCTAAAATTACAAATCATTGATTATTAGCAAACATTCCCCCTATGCACATACTCCGCTGCGCCTGCTCGCGGACTTCCTTCAAAGGGGGAG
>ERZ773203.389-NODE-389-length-24117-cov-3.837295_pt1 | contig 24117 bp, 28 predicted proteins | sample MGYA00580529_ERZ773203 | MGnify/ENA primary metagenome ERZ773203 (study PRJEB29015, sample SAMEA2738176) | human oral metagenome | biome: human oral; feature: human-associated habitat; material: saliva | place: China | collected 2177 ... | reverse complement strand
GCAAGGGAGCACCAGAAAAAGGACGGAAGTTTTTTAACACATACAGTGAATAAAGCATTTGATATATATGATAAATACAGTCATATAATTAAGCTTGCCGCAAAAACGATAGGTGTTTTAGTAAGTTCATATAATGCAGTAAAAGCGTCTGGTGGAGGAAATAGAACAAATAATGATTCTTATTCAACATTAGATAATAGTTCATCAAAAAGTGTTTTCGACGATATTATTCCTCAAAGTGAAACATCAGGGCAGACAACACATGCTTCACCTTCGGAGCATACAGTAAAAGCGCATGGACAGCATTATGGGAAAGATAAAATTTGGAAAGAAAAAGCACCATATACAAGAGGCAGTAATAAAAAGACTAATTAAAAGTGAAAATAATCACGCAAAACTCTTATGCGTAAAAAAGAACCATATAAGGCTCTTTTTATATTTTAATACCATTAAATAACAACAAATATGAACAAATACTATAAAACAGATTGATATAACTTGGTCAAAAATGGTATCATTAAGTTCAAGGTACTTCTAATTGGAGGAGACAAAATGAACGAAGTAAATGATAAATGGATTAACATAAATGAAGCGGCAGATTATCTTGGTGTGAAGCCAGGAACTATCAGAAGTTGGATAAAAAAAGGAAAGGATATCCCGGCCCACAAAATAGGGAAAAAATGGATGTTTAAGTGTTCAGAATTAGATGCTTGGATTCAAAGTGGCAAAAGTGCAGAACAATAAAAGGAGTTAACGTAATGAAAAAAGCAACGTTTCCTACAAATAAGTAGTTAGAAGAGGCCGTTATTGATGCGCTTCAAAAATTATGAGGTAAGGCATCAGTTAAAGATATTAATTTCTAAGGTAATTGAAATACTTGACTTGCCTAATAAAATAGTGAATCTGGAGGATGAGTCAGACATGGGAACCAAACTTAACTATAGATTGAGATGGTGTAGAACAAACCTTAAATCTGCGGGTAAGATTAAAAATATAATAAAGGTGAATGGAAACTGACTTCAATGTAGGAGGCAGAAAGGTTTTTGTAAATGAGTAAGTATATAATTGAAAAAGAGTATTTTGAACATATTGCGGAGCACCAGTTAGCTGAAATGCTATCTAGTTTTTCACGAGATAAGAATGGGAATATAGCTATTCCATATAATCATAAAGGATATTCATGCAAAGATATTAAGGTAAAAAGTAATAATAAAGTTAAGGCAATTAGCATGTTCTCAGGAGCTGGTGGTCTAGATATTGGAGCTATACTTGCCGGAGTGCCTGTTCTTTCCACTTTAGATATTTATTCCGATAGTGTGGAAACATTAAGGCAAAACAGTATTTTTAATGGAGCTAAACATGAATGTGGGGATATTACGCAGATTCAGGGGGAACACTACTCTGAAATAATCAAAAAAGCTAGTCCAGATAAATTAATCATTTTAGGAGGTCCTCCATGTCAGCCATTTTCTAAAGCTGGATATTGGGTTACAAACGAAAAAAGAGATTCTAGTAATGATTCTAGAAATCTTATTTCTCCATATTTTGATATTATTTCTGATATTAAACCGGACGGTTTTATTCTAGAAAATGTTGAGAGTATTTTACATCCTACAAATAGAGAGACCGTAGAGTTAATCTATAAATGTATGGATGATCTCGGATACTATTATTCTGTGTTGCATCTAAATGCAGCTGATTATGGCATTCCGCAAAAAAGAAAAAGAGTATTCTTTGTAGCAAGCAGAAAGCCTATTGATGCAAAGCTTGTTCAAACTAACGGCAGTGAAAAAGATATAAGGAACAATCCGACTCTTAAGCCATATGAAAGAGTAATAGATTGGATAGGCAAGTTTGATAATGAAAAATACTTTGATGGAGCAAATCTTAGTACAGAAGGTAAGTGGGAATATGAACTTTCATGTATTCCTTTCGGAAAAAATTATATTGCATTGTCCGAAAGAGAGCATCATCCTGATCCAGTATTTGTCGCAGGAAAAAGATACTGGTCATCTCTCCTTAAGCTAAACCCAATTCTTCCCTCTTGGACAGTTATAGCTAGTCCTGGGCATTGGGAGGGACCATTTCATTGGAGGAATAGAAGATTGAGTATTCGAGAATTAGCGGCGATTCAAACATTCCCAGACGACTACACGTTTTATGGGAGTTATTATTCGCAGCGAAAGCAAATTGGTAATGCCGTTCCGCCATTGTTAGGTAAATTGATTGTAGAGGAATTGTGTAAATGGATATGAGAAAACCTATTGTAGTTAGCTTATTCTCAGGAGCTGGTGGTCTAGATATTGGATTTGAAAAAGCGGGTTTTCACAATGTTTTTGCGAGTGATAACTGGGATGTTGCATGTAAAACATTGAAAAAGAATGGTGTTGCAGATGAAATTGTTTGTGGCGATATTCGTAATCTTGATTTCAAAACGATCCGAAAGCAATATGGGGAGATTGATTGCCTGATTGGAGGACCGCCATGTCCCCCTTATAGTCAAACGAGACACTATCTAATTGGAAAGGCTGACGGGTTCGAAGATGAACATGCTGGATTTGCTGTTCCAGAGTATTTTAGAGCGGTCAAAGAACTAAAGCCAACTGTTTTTATTTTTGAAAATGTTGATGGATTTACATTTAAGACACATCAATATGAGTTTGATTATTTAAAAGAAATATCAAAAAAACTCGGATATAGACTTACTTATAAAGTTGTGAATTGTGCAGATTATGGAATACCTCAAACGAGAAAACGTTTTTTCTGTATTGGCGTAAAAAAGAAATATGATGATTTTGTTTTTCCCAAGGAAACTCATGCTGATCCTAGTAAGAATAGCAACAAGAAACCGTGGGTTACATGTGGTGAAGTAATTGGCGAATTTGATACAATTACAAAGGAAGAGAAGAAACAAAGACCAGGAGCAAAAGACTATGAATTGTTATGTAAGATACCTCCTGGTGATAACTATCTCTTTTATACGGAAAAGAGAGGATATCCAAAGCCTATTTTCAAATGGAAGTCAAGGTATTGGACATTTTTGCTAAAACTAAGTCCCGATAGGCCCTCTTGGACAATACAAGCTAGCTTTTCCACAAATCAAGGACCATTTCATTGGAGAAATAGGTTTTTAAGAATTGAAGAACTAAAAAGATTACAAACATTCCCGGATGAATATGTTTTAGAAGGAGATTTCAAAGAACAATGGCGTTTAGTTGGTAACGCCGTTCCGTGTGATATGGCATATATCATTGCCAAAGCTATAAAGGAGGCTTATTTTGATGGAGCGAGATGAAAGATATGAAGTGAACTCTTCTGGAGAACTTGTTGTTGGTAAACCAAATACATTGTCGTCAAACGAAAGAAAGAGACAGATAGAGGAGATGTTCACAATCAATGGGTGGAAATACACATTGTTAGATGAAGTAACAAATGCCCATTATTATATTCAACTTGATAATGATAATTTAGATATGCATAAAAAACTTCACTTGTTTCATGGGAATGTTAGGAAAGAAGATCCTGAAAGAAGTAGAGAAGAGAAAAAAATCCAATTAGGCACTGAAAATGATCCTCGTGAATATATTGATGATGCCATAATACTTGGGTTTTATGTGTATGATAACAAAATAGAACTGAAAGACTCAGTTATTGTTGCATGGCCAGTTGAAAGAGAAAAAAACTATCCTGCAAATCCAAGCCTTCGAGTAAATATGAAGAACGATATTCTGCCTGCCAAAAATACTGGTTATTATATTGATAAAAATACTGGCAAGAATTTAGTGGCGTTTCGTCCAGAATTCATATATTTATACTTGGATGAGTTTAAGTCGTTACATTACGAAAAAGAAGAAGTTCAGCTTGAGGAAGGAGAATATACAAGTTACTTAACGCCAGAATGGTTCAATGAAAAAAGCCAACCTCTACTATATCTAGATGATGAAGCAAATTCAGCACGTACAGAGTTCTTGAAGAAGTATAGTCCTGACATATTAAAAGAATTAGAAGGAATAAACTTGTTAAGGACAATCTTCTTAAATGATGAAAATAAAGACAACTTATGTTATCAACTCGAATTTGATTCCAACAACCGAGAGTTGTTTGGGAGTATTAAGAGTGGTACTGCATATAAATATGGATTGCATTTTAGTAAAAAGAATTCACAATGGGTTACAGGCACTGGCCGTAATCCACAGTTTCTATCTGTAGATGAAGCAATAGAACTTGGCACTCAGATTAGAGATTATCTTGTAGATGGTGCCGACATAATAAAAGCGAAAGAGAATCTAAACTCACTGGATGATTATCGAAATCTGTATAAGGAATTAAACGAAGCTACAGATGGATATATAAACCGTCTTTGGTTCTTAAAATACTACCAAATGATTGCCCCGGAGTATTTCCCTCCTATCTACAGTAAAGATACTCAAACAACTTTACTCAGAGCAATCGGTGAAAAAGCAGACGATAACTCTGTAGTTAGAATGGGGCAAATGCAACTTTTCATAAATAAATGTGATGTCTCATCGGTTGTTTTCTCAAGAGCTTTTTGGTCAAATTATGATGCTTCTGATTTTGACGAAGAGGAAAATGACACAAGTACGCCAGTTAAGTTTTATACAGGATATAATTCTGCATATGCTCGTAACAGAGTTGTTTTTGGAGCACCAGGTACTGGAAAGAGTTTTACTCTTAATAAGGAAAAGAAAGAACTTGTTGGTGACGGAAACGAAAGTGATTATGAAAGAGTAACATTCCACCCAGATTATTCTTATGCAAATTTCGTAGGAACATATAAACCGGTACCATGCATTGATAGTGAAGGAAGAGATTCTATTACATATGAGTATGTTCCTGGGCCATTTATGCGCATATACGTAAAGGCATTGAAAAACAGCCGTACAGATATCATAAAACCATTTTTGCTGCTAATAGAGGAAATTAACAGGGCAAATGTAGCAGCTGTTTTTGGAGATATATTTCAGCTCTTAGACAGAGATGAAGATGGCGTTAGTGAGTATCCTATTCAGGCATCAGAAGATATAAAGAATTATCTTTCAAAAGAGTTGGGTGGTGATCCTTCGGATTATGAAAAAATAAGAATTCCAGACAATCTATTCATTTGGGCATCGATGAATAGCGCAGATCAGGGAGTGTTCCCGATGGATACTGCTTTCAAGAGAAGATGGGATTTCACTTATCTAGGTATAAATGATAATGACGGTGATGTTAGAGGTAAAACGGTTATTTTGGGTTCTAAGGCAAGACAAAAAGTTGAATGGAATAAGCTCCGCATGGCTATAAATAACTTTTTATCCAAACAGAGGATTAATGAAGATAAGCAACTTGGGCCATACTTCATTGCGAGAAAAATAGTTGTGCCTAAAGCGGGTGATGAGATAGATAATATCCAGTTTATCAGTACGTTTAAGAACAAGGTAATAATGTATTTGTTTGAAGATGCTGCTAAACAAAAACGTTCATCATTATTTGTGGGTTGTTTTGAAAATAGCAATAGATACTCAGAAATCTGCAGAGAGTTCGAGGAAAAAGGAATTGGTATTTTCAATAACGAAATACAGCTCGAAGCAGAACCAGAGGATTTACCGCCAATTAATGAATCATCTGAATCCGAGTGAGGCGTCAAAGTTACATGATTTCAAAATATGTTAAAGAACAAAAAAGATATACTCAAAGTGAGCTGTGTGATTTGTTTGAGTGTAATGATGAGAAAGCTGTCCCTATTATTCGAAAACTAAAAGAGTTTAATGTTCTGAAGGCGGTTAAAGCTACCGATATTCAGAGAGAAATGTCTGAATTGTTTGATGCGGATATAGAAGTGGCTAATGTTGAACCGGGTGAAAGCGAGTATTTATATGTGTTCACTTTTGTCGGTGTTATTGTCGTGGCTGGAAGAGTTCTTAAATGTTACCCTAAATACATTTTTACTAATATCGGACCTAAAGATGATCTTCGACAAATTCTGAGAGTTCTTGAACACTACAACTCAAAAGAGCAAATTGTAAGAATGTTTAATGATAGTAGCGAAAGTAAAACCTTCAATCTTCTTGCAGTATTACTCTTTCTTTTGCAAGACTATTACGAAAATGGAAGCTATAGCAATACAGAGGATATTATAGAAAGTAATGGCTCTGGTGAAATACTGTGGGAGAAGACAATCAACGAGACATTTACTTTGCTGTCAGATAATAAACCATACTATATTGATCTTCAGACCAAAAAACGAATTAATGATGATTACGATTATATAAAAAGATTACATGAATGCATTTTAACCAAAGCCTCTAAAGAATTGTCTGAAGCTGAGGTGTTGGATTTATTTGAAATTACAACTGTAGATTTATCGGATGAATTGCTCGAAGATTTTGGAGAAAAGGATTATATCCTTTACAGAATCGATAAAGAGTTAAGCACGCAGTTTAGCACTAGAAAACAACTGGTTTTGAAAACTCTATATGCTTACGTTGATCAAAGCGGCAGCTTATATGATACGGAAGCTCTTTCCCTTTTCGGAACAAATAGTTTCAACCTAGTTTGGGAAAAGGTGTGTGCTGAAATCATGGATAACCAATTGGAGGTACGCCTAGATGCTCTTAAATTGCCTGTAGGACTAAATAAGGATAAATATAATAAAAATGATAAGTTAATTGATTTAATAGAAAAGCCTTTATGGACGGTTACTGGACAACGAGCGAGGGATACATTGATTCCAGATTTAGTAAGTATTGATTCGGAAGATAATAGAAGTTTTTTTGTGATTTTTGATGCTAAGTATTATGTTGCAAAGCTTGATGAGGATAACCCTCCAAAAGGACAACCTGGTATTGAATCTGTAACTAAACAATACCTTTATCAACTAGCGTATCAAAGGTTCATTCAAGATCACTCTTTTGATGGTGTTTATAATTGTTTTTTGCTTCCTACTGAGGAACTGGAAGTTGTTGATAAAGGCGAAGTAACATTGCATATGCTTGAGCAACTCGGACTGCAGGATATTAAAGTCAGACTTCTTCCTGCTAAGAAAGCATACGAGCATTATCTATCTGGAAATAGGTTTGATATAAATAGTCTTAAGCTTGGAAATAATTAAAACCCACACAATAGTTTTCCACATTTATCCACGTGGGAAATGATACAACGGTATTTGAACTAGCTGATAAATACACTCGACAAAGAAAGAATGTTAAGGCAAGTACTCAAACCGGATATCGAACTGTCCTAAACATTTTGAATAAGGATCCATTTTCCGGAAGAACTATCGACCAGATAAAAACATCATATGCAAAGATGTGGTTGATTTCTCTTCAAGAGGTTCAGAAGAAAAGCTACAGCACGATTCATACCATAAGAGGAGTTTTAAGATCTGCATTTAGAATGGCAGTAGAAGATGACCTTATCCCAAAGAATCCGTTTGATTTTGAATTATCAACAGTCATAGCCAACGATTCTGTCACAAGAGAAGCAGTTTCTCGTAAAGAAGAAAGAGCATTTCTAGAATTCACAAAGCAAGATAAGCATTTCTCAAAATACTACGAGACAGTATATGTCTTATTCAAAACTGGGATGAAAATATCGGAATTCTGTGGGCTGACGCTGAGTGATATCGATCTGAAGAACAAGACAGTCAATATAGACCATCAGCTTGTTAGAACTTCAGATATGAGATATATCATCGAAACGTTAAAAACTGATGCAGGTAATAGAAGAATTCCTATTTCAGATGAAGTATGTGAGTGCTTCAGAATTATAATCGAAAACAGAAAGAAACCACGCAAGGAACTGGTTATCGAAGGACATAGTCAATTCCTTTTTATTGATAAGAATGATATGCCTATGGTGGCACTCCGCTGGGGAAAGTATTTTCAGCATATCCTTCAAAAGTACAACAAGATATATAAACAGGAATTGCCTAAGATAACGCCACATGTGTGCAGACATAAATATTGCAGCAACATGGCGAAATCCAGAATCAATCCTAAGATTTAGCGTCACCTTGAATACATACACTCATGTAAAGTATGAAGATGCTAAAGAAGACCTTGCAAAAGTGAATCTATTGTAGGATGTTGGTTAAAACAACATTGGTAAACGTTGGTAAAACGAAAAAGACTATGCCAAAAAGACAGGAATATGTCCGTGGCATACTAACAATGTTCAATCTGTAAAAATAGGGCTATTTTACCAACAATTTACCAACATTGAAGTCAAAAATATGCCACAATATGCGAAATTATGGGACTTTTGAGGAATAGACAGGTCGGTCTGCCAAATCTCGAAAAAGTCGCAAAACCCTAGCAAAATATGGCATATTAACGCATAGAAAGGCATTTAAGAATAATGACAAAAATCCTATTCATCTGCCACGGTAATATTTGTCGCTCGCCAATGGCAGAGTTCATATTTAAGAAGATGCTTGTGGAAAAGGGGCTAGATAAAGAGTTCGTAGTCGATTCTGCTGCAACTAGTACAGAAGAAATTTGGAATGGCATAGGTAATCCTGTGTATCCGCCAGCACGAGAAAAGCTAAAGGAACACGGAATATCTTGCGATGGTAAGAGGGCTCGCCAGATAACAAAGGAAGATGCATCAAAGTATGACCTTCTAATAGCAATGGACACGCGTAATCTAAAGAATATGGAGAAAGTGTTTGGAAATGAGGCTAAGCACAAGACACATCTCTTGCTAGAGTATACTGGAGATGCAAGAAGTATTTCAGATCCTTGGTATAGCAATGATTTTGATACAGCATATAATGAGATAGAGAAAGGTTGTAAGGCACTACTTGAGTCGTTAGAAAGATAGCGTAATCTATTAGGGTGAGGAATTTAAAAGCATGAACGAATATCTAAAGGAATACATTGATCTTAAGAAAAAATTTACTGAGCAAGATGAAGATAAGGATAGCGTACTAGCTCTTTATCAGTTTGCCGATAGGCTAGCTTTGATAGACGAGAAGGATGCAAAGGAAGTGCTTGTTGATGTATATCAGCAGCTTTATTTGATGGAAAGTGCATTTAAGCTTTTCGTAAATATATACGATAAGAATGATAGAAGGCAGATTAAGAAGCTAGCAAATCTGCAGAACCTATCACAAAGTCATGGAGATAGATTTGCATTACCAAGACCTTTGACCGATGATGAGAGGAGTGCAAGAAGGGAGCGTCTAAAGGACCTTCCGTTTTTTAAGTATCATCCTGATCCACTTGAGACTGGTTCGTTTGAAGAGGGAGAGGAAAAGATTTGTCCTTGTTGTGGAAATAAAAGTAAGGTCTACTATTCATCATTTCCGTATTGCTCTGAGGATGTGGAGTACATCTGTCCAACATGCATATCAAATGGAGAAGCAGCAAGGAAGTTTGATGCAGAATTTGTACAAAATGCTGAGTGGCATGGCGAACTCGATATGGAAAAGAATGACGAACTTTTCCATCGTACGCCTGGTTACATGAGCTGGCAAGGTGAGTACTGGCTTTCATGCTGTAATGACTACTGCGCATATATGGGAACAGTTGGAACTCGTGAGCTCAAAGCTATGGATATAGCTGATGAGGTAATTGAAGAGTATGTTCAGAGGGGAGCGTTTGAGGATATAGGAGAATACCTTGTCAAAGATGGACCTATGTGTGGCTACCTGTTTAAGTGCCTTCATTGCGGTAAATATCACCTTTGGGTTGATGCAGACTAGATAGGCTAAGATCATTTTAAAGATACAAAATCCAATATATAAGAATAAAATCCTGCCAATTCTGGCAGGATTTTTGATGTGCATGCTTCATTTTGATATATCAAAATAAGTTATAATCTGTTTTTTTCTTTACGAAGTATACTGCAAAGATACCTGTTTGACAAAGGCTTATGATACTGGTAATCAAAATGACTGCATCAGGATTTTTGGATAGCAATAGACTTAGAAGAAGACCGCAAAGGTATAGCGCTATTTGAAGTACATAGTAACATTTAGGAAACTTGAAATCATCCATATTGTATATGCTGTTTGCAAGTGTAGCTCCATGAAAAATAGCTATTCCAAAATAGAAGAAGGATGTTGCAAAGAGGTGGTTTACACTTGGCGAAACAAGAAAACTCATAGATACAGTTATTATAATCAGCCCTACAATGATAGGTATATGGCTATATATTAGGAATGATATATTTGCATCAGTTGCCTCGTCAATGGCATGGTCGAATTCGCCAAAATAGAATAGGAATAGCGAAGCCATTATAATAAAGAGAAGCACTGAGTTAATTGAGAAAATTTCAGTGGTAAAGAATTTGGCAAGTCCCATAACCATCTCTCCGAAGGTTATTATAACAAGAAGCGATAGTCTTTCAATTAAATGAGGTAGATTTGATATGAATTTTTCTCCTCTCATTGCCATAAATATTGGCATAGCAAATGTGGTTAAAAAACCTGCCAAGAAAACGGGAACGCCAAACTTAAGAGGCAGGAAAGATGCTGTGTAGACATCGATTACTCTAATACCTATTAACCATAGTAATCCGCGTATTGTTCTTAATGATCCGCATGAAGTGCATTTTTTTATATATTCAATCAAATATTGGACGAACAAAGTTAAGCTCAGTGTGCCAAGCGCTAAGCAGAACTTATGAAAGACAAGCTCCCACTCCTGTGTAATCAGATTAGAAATGAAAAGTAGTATTCCCATATTTAAAAAGCTCACAAACATATTAAGAAGGGAGTTTTTTCCGTGACGATTTGTAAATCCAGTCTGAATCATCCAGTTGTTGACCAGGATGATGAGTGTGAATAAAAATGTGAGCATGGATTCAAAGCTTACCATACCATTATCTAAATGATGTATTAATGCTGTTGTTTTAGAAATAGCATATACAAAAACCAGGTCATAAAATAGCTCAGTATATTCGACACGTTTATGTGTAATTGAAGACATGATTCTCTCCTCAAAATATATATTGTACGAATGTAATAAGTGTATTGTAGTTAAAAATAAAAGTCAAGAAAAGACATTTTTAGCATTGAATTTAATAAGTTAAAAAGCAAAAATGTGAATCATGCGGTCACTTTTTATTAGATAAAATCTTGCAAATTTTTAAAATAGTTATATACTTAAAGTGTAAAAAAATAATATCGTTTATGTCTTAAGAGAGGTGTATTATGTTAATATTAAAAGTAATCGCTATTTCGCTAGGATTGACATTTACATTGTTTGGCTATTTGATTCACTTTAAGAAGAGGTATGGTCTAGTCAATGGATTTGAGGCAGATTTTAGGGCGGGACGTAAGACCGAGAGCTATGCTAGTCAAATTGGACTAATTGAATTTGTAATAGGGGTAGTAATTTCGGTTGCAGCGATAGCTTTGATTGTATTTGAATAATTATATTTTATGGGGGTAAACTTTGAAAGCGAAAGAATCAAATGAGATAAATAACAAGGAGCTAAAGGAAAACATTGCAGATTACGCATTAAGCCTACTCGAAGAAGGAAATGACTATGTAGATTTAGCATACACAACTGTTCAGTTTGGTTATCTATTTGATATAGAGGATCATGGCTTAGAAGCTTTGCTTAAGGTTGTTACAGACAAGACTACAGCATATTTTGCAGTTCAGGGTACAAGTATGATGAGACTTAATTTCTCTGAGGAGTTATTTGAAACTGCAGTTGCTGGATTCTTAGATTTGCATAGTTAATTTGGGAGAATTCATATGGGATTTAATATAGGCTTTTGGATATTTATGTTTATAATGACATTGCTAATACCACTATCATTAATTATGATTTGGTATATTTGTCCGAGAATTAAATCGCGTAATAGCTGGATGGGTTATAGAACCTCGCGTTCTATGAGAAATCAGAAGACTTGGGAATTTGCTCAAAGAGCTTGCTCAAGTATTTCTTTAAAGATGTTTTTTCCTACTGTAATTTTAGCGATTGTAATCATGCCACTATGTATAACAAAGGATATTAATGTAATAGGGTGGGTAGGTCTTGGAATTACGGTAGCGCAACTTATAAGCTATTTTATAATTATTTACTTAACAGAAAGAGCACTAAAAAATGAATTTAAATAATAATCATGTAAAAACTGTCGGAATTGTCAGCTTGTCGTGTGGAATTCTTGGTGAAGACTCAGTTCAACATGAAGTCAAAATAGGAATTGAACGTCTAAAAAAGTTTGGACTTAATGTAAAGTTTATGGAACATTCACGTAAGGGACTATCGTATATAAGCGAGCATCCTGAAAAAAGGGCTGAGGACCTTATAAATGCATTCAAAGATGATTCAATAGATATGATTTTGTGTGCAATGGGCGGAGACGATACATACCGCCTGTTACCATATTTATTTGATAATGATGAATTAAAAGAAGCAGTTAAGCAAAAGATTTTTTTGGGATTCTCAGATACTACGATGAATCACTTGATGCTTCATAAACTAGGTATAAAAACATTTTATGGACAGTCATTCTTTGCAGACTTATGTGAGCTTGATAAAGATATGCTACCGTATACGAAAAAATATTTTTTAGAGCTGATAAGCACAGGTAAAATAGAAAAAATAGAGCCAAGTGACGTATGGTATGAGGAGCGTAAAGATTATAGTGTAGATGCTATAGGCACAAAAAGAGTCATGCATAATGATAATGGATTTGTGCTTCTACAGGGGAAATCAGTTTTTAGGGGCAAGATATTGGGAGGTTGTATAGAAAGCATATATGATATCTTTGATTCAAGTTATCACAATGATTCAGTAGAGATGTGTCAAAAGTATCAGTTGTTTCCAAAACTTGATGATTGGAAAGATAAGATACTTCTTATTGAGACAGCTGAAGGGGCATCAGCTCCAGATGAATATAGAAAGATGGTTAAAGCACTCAAAAAAAGTGGAATATTTGATGTACTCAGTGGTGTACTAGTTGGAAAGCCTATAGATAATTTATATGCTGAGGAATATAAAGAGATTCTTATTGAGGTAATTGATGATCCGAATCTGCCAATTGTATTCAATATCAATATAGGGCATGCGACACCAAGAGCAATCATTCCTTTCGGAGTTAAAGCAACTGTAGATACTGACAGACAAGTAATTGAATTTGATGTATAAGAAAACACCGTTATATAACGGTGTTTTCTACTTGTTTTTTACTTTTACGATGTATATATACAAATATTGCAATCATTGGTCCTATGCATAGGTATGAAATACCAAGTATTAGCGAATAGCTAAAGTCAGTATCCCATGCTGGAGGCAAGGTGCTTAGGAAGTTGTTTATTATGTGTACCATGATTACTAGGAATAGCGACCTTGTCTTCTTGTAGTAGTAGGCGAGTATAATTCCTAGAATTGCGGTGTAAACCCCTTGAATGAAACTACCATGCCATGCACCGAACATTACGCCTGATATCACGATTGGAATCCAAGGTGTTTCAATAGCCTTTTCTAAACTTCTATATATAAGCCCTCTAAACATTATCTCTTCGACAATCGGTCCTACAATGGCAATGGCTAAAAGTGTCCAAATATAAGGGCTTTGCTCCATATCGTCGTAAAGTGTAGAGAAGTCATCAACTTGTTCACTCAGAGTTTGAAAATGAGTTGATATATATTGGAATAGCTCAAGCCAAATTGTTGAAACTCCACCAACACCAAATGAAATAATAATGGTGAATAAGGTCGATTGTGGCTTTGATAGCCGTACCTCTGGTTCAAGCTTTTCTCTAAACATAAGCTTGTAGAGTATTAGATAAACTATAATTAGTGATATTGAAATGCTAGCGTCAATAAAGCTTGCGCTTCTATTTACAAAGTCATCACTAAGTGGAAGGTAAGTTAATAGCATTTTAGGGATTATATAAAATATATTAGTTAGATACTCATTTGCTATCCAAAGTGCGATTGGAAAAAGCAAAAAGAGGATTTTTTTCTTGTCAAATGGTTTTCTTTCCAATTAAATCTCCTTTATTAAAATAGTTACACGAAATATTTTATATTATAGCACAAATTATTGATGTCCAAACATCGACTTACTTTATATAAATATAAGCATTTCCTTTATTAATTATCTCTTTTTGATATAATATTATCATGGAAAGAATATATATAGCTGGTGGATGCCTTTGGGGCGTACAGCATTTTTTTAAAAGTATACCAGGTGTTTTGAACACAGAGGCCGGAAGGGCAAATGGTTGTACAAACTCTTTAGATGGTGAATACGATGGATATGCCGAGTGTGTAAGGGTGGACTTTGACGAGGAGACTTGCTCCGTATGCGCTTTGATGGAATGTCTATTTGAGATTATTAATCCATACAGCGTTAATAAACAAGGTGTTGATGAGGGACCAAAGTATCGGACAGGGATTTATAGTATTTTGGATAAGCATCTTGAGGAAGCTAGAAATTTTATCGCCTCTAGAGATGACTGCGACAGGATAGCTGTTGAGGTTAAGCCTTTGACTAATTATGTAAGGAGTGCTGATGAGCATCAGGACAGATTGGAACGCTGCCCAGAGGATTTCAGCTACTGCCACATACCACTTGAGATAATGAATAAATATCGATTAAAATGGCATGGATAAATATAAGGGGATAAAAATGGAACTTGTACTTAATACATCATCAAAATATGAAAGCATGGTTAATGAAATCCTTAGTCCGCTTCTAGAATTGCTTCAGAATTTAACCTTACTTGAAGAAGAAATCTTCGAAAGAGATGAATCTTTAGAAGCAGAGAAGAAGGAACTTAATATTCCTGAACACCAGGTTCACCCTAGATGGGAAGATTTGATGGACGAATATTATGATAGATACACTAATCTAATCGAGGGTAGGGTAAGTAATAAACTTTTTTCAAAGGGTTATGCTAATTCTTGTGGGTTTCCAAGCAATTATTCATATGCTAAAGGCGATGATTTTGAGGTAGAGCTCACAATGAAAAGCGAAAAACTCGCAACTGTAATCATAGATTATGTTGATGTAACTGAGATGAGGCATAAGTTTGTGCTTAGGTTAAGCGATAATAATTGGATTATTGACGAGAAATATTATGGCTTCGGTGGCGATGACAAGTGGTATTCAGATAGAATTTAATTTAGAGGGTCATCCTAGGAATCGTAAATTGCGATTTTTAAGGATGACTTTTTTAATATTTATTTGATGTAACTGTTTAGGTTACATCTGTTAGGGTATAACAAAATAAGAGAGAGGAAAACATATGCAAATTTCTAGTAGGTTTACAGTTGCACTACATATTTTTACATGTGTGGATGCATTTAAAGATGAATATAAGGTGACCAGCGATTTTCTTGCAAGCAGTATCAACACTAATCCGGTTATCGTTCGTAGGCTTTTGACAAAGCTCAAAAAAGCCGGCCTGATTAAAGTGGCAAGGGGACCGGGCGGAATTGAAGTTACAAGACCGCTGAGTGAGATAAGCTTTCTTGATGTGTACGAAGCTATTGAGACGGAAAATAAGGCTGATCTATTTAGATTTCACGAATCACCAAATCCAAACTGTCCAGTTGGTAGAAACATACACAATTTGCTTGATGGAAAGCTTACAGCAATACAGACAGCAATGAAAAATGAAATGAGAAAATATACGATTGGAGATTTAAGCTCTGAGTTACATGAACTTTTGAAAGAGCAGGGGTAATTACATACAATATTGCATTTGAATTAATGATGGGAGTGCAGATATGAGTGAACTCAACAAACAAAATGAGAGGCTAAAATTTCTTCTAGAGGGATTTAAAGCTGATTCAAAGGATTATAAAGATATAAAGATTCCAAGTGATGGGGAGGAGAAGATGCGTATTTTACGCTCTTTGATGAATATTCGCATGCCAGGGAGAATGTCTGATGCAATAATTAAGATTCAAGATGAGTATTTGCAAGAATGCGCTAATGAAAAGGGAATCATCGAACTTTCTGATATAGCTATAGCTAAGGATAATATATCAATTTGGCAAGGCGATATTACAAGGCTAAAGCTTGATGCTATAGTTAATGCAGCAAACTCACAGATGCTGGGATGTTTTATTCCTATGCATACTTGCATAGATAACCAGATACATACCTTTGCAGGTGTACAGCTCAGAGATGAGTGTAATCGTAAGATGAATGAGCTTAGAAAAATATATGGAAGAAATTACGAGCAGCCTACTGCAATTCCAATGCTGACAGATGCATATAATCTTCCTGCAAAGAAGGTAATACATATAGTCGGACCTATAGTCGAATCAAAGCTTACTGCAAAAAAAGAAAATGAACTTGCTTTGTGTTATGAAAATGTGCTGGATATGTGTTTGGAAAACGGACTTAGAAGCGTAGCATTTTGTTGCATCTCAACAGGAGTATTCCGATTTCCAAACAGAAGAGCAGCTCATATTGCGACATCTACTGTTGAAAAGTGGTGCACAAAGAATCACGATGCGATGGATAGAATCGTATTCAATGTATTTAAGGATGAGGATAGGGAGTATTATGAGGAGTTTCTACAATAGAAAAGATGGATATAGAGATACGATTCGAAGAGGACTTAATTTATCAAGAAGTCTGGGGAACAATATTTCTTTTTCAGACAAGACAAATGATGAGGAAATAAATCGTCTAAGGGAAGCTATAAATAATACGGACTCTATTGTAATAGGTGCTGGAGCAAGACTGTCGACTTCAGCAGGTTTTACATATAGTGGCGAAAGATTTGAAAAGTACTTCTTTGATTTTGCTGAGAAGTTCAATATTAGCGATATGTATTCAGGCGGATTTTTTCCATATCCAAATGAGGAAACTAAATGGGCTTGGTGGGCGAGAAACATCTATTTTAATCGCTATATAAAGGCGCCAAAGCCGGTTTATAAGGATTTACTAGCTTTGATAGAGGGTAAGGATTATTTTGTCATCACGACAAATGTCGATCACCAGTTCCAAAATGCTGGATTTGATAAGACACGATTGTTTTATACTCAGGGAGATTTTGGCTTATTTCAAAGTCTAAATAGAAAAAATAAAAACACATACGATAACGAAGAATGGGTCATGAAGGCTATGGAGGCTCAGGGCTTTGTTAAGGATTCTGATGGAGTTTTTGATTTACCTAAGAACGGCAAAATAGCTATGAGGATTCCTAGTTCATTGATTCCAGTGTGTAAGGATGATAATTATCCTGTGACAATGAATTTACGTATAGATGACAGCTTTGTCGAGGATGAGGGCTGGCAGATTGCTTCGGAAAGATACTATAACTTCCTCGATGAACATAAACGCAGTAAAATTTTTTTTCTTGAGCTTGGGATTGGTGCGAATACACCTATTATAATAAAATATCCATTCTGGCAAATGGTAAAAGATAATAAGAATGCTATATATTCATGTATAAATTATGGTGAGGCTTATTGTCCTGAACAAATCAAAGACAGAAGTATTTGTATAAATGAAGATATAGGAGACGTCATCAAAAAAATTTGATATAGCAATGTACTTATAGTCAAAAATAATTCGAGGTATTTATATGGATAATTTAAAGGTACTAAATAATAAAATCGGAATCACTGGTGTTACAGGCAAATTAGGTGCATATACAGCTGAGATTATATCAGAAAAGGGTATAGAGGCAGTTCATATAGCAAGGACACCTGAGCGTGCTAAAGCATACGAAAATGCAGAAGTTAGACGTGCTACATATACAAATACACCTGAAACAGTAGATGCGCTTAAGGGAATTGATACTCTTTTGATGGTATCGGCTCATGAGGGTACCAATAGAGTAAATGAGCATAAAGATTTCTTGGATGCTGCAAAGTCAGCTGGCGTGAAACATATAGTATATATATCATTTTATGGTGCAGATGAACACGCTGTATTTACTTTATCTAGAGATCACGCTAAAACAGAAGATTATATAAAGGCACTTGGTTTTGACTATACGTTTCTAAGAGATAATTTTTACCAAGAGTTCTTCATTGAAATATCGCTTGAATATGGGGAGGTAAGAGGACCAGCAAGAAATGGTAAAGTTTCCACACTTGCCCGCAAGGATGTTTCTGAAGTAGCTGCAAAAATTCTACAAGAACCTGAAAAATGGAAGAATCAAATACTAAATTTGACAGGACCAGAGGAACTTTCCATTGAAGAAATCGTTAAAATTATAGGCGCTGCTTCTGGTCGCGAACTGAAGTATGTTGATGAAACAGTTGAAGAAGCATATGAGTCACGAAAAAAATGGAAGGCAGAGCAGTGGGAATATGATGCATGGGTTAGCACATATACTGCTATTGCAGTAGGAGAACAGTCTGGAGTATCGGACGATATTGAGCGAGTTTTAGGAAGAAAAGCAACTGCATTAAAGGACAATATTTAGGATATTGATACTTAAAAAACGCGGCTTCGATTGAGGTAATTTATGATTGAATATAGGCATGTAGCCCTGCGCTATGGAGAAAAAGAGGTTCTTAAGGACGTAAATCTAAGCATAGATGATGGTGAATTCATGGTTCTAGTTGGACCTTCGGGTTCTGGTAAGACAACTATGTTAAAGATGTTAAACCGCTTGCTAGAGCCAACCGACGGAAATATATACATGGATGATAAACGCATCAAAGATTACAATCAGAGAGAGCTTCGTCTATCAACGGGTTATGTATTGCAGCAGATAGCACTTTTTCCAAATCTTACTGTTGCAGAAAACATAGCTATAATCCCTGAAATGAAGGGTTGGGACAAGAATATAATAAAGAAAAAGACGATTGAGCTTTTAGAGAAGGTTGGACTTTCCGCGGATGAATATTTAAACCGTCTTCCTAGCATGCTTTCGGGTGGTGAGCAACAAAGGGTAGGAATAGTAAGAGCTATAATAGGAGAGCCTAGAATTTTGCTTATGGATGAGCCTTTTTCTGCACTGGATGCGATTTCTCGCAAGCAGCTTCAGACTTTGATCAAGAGGCTACATGAGGAGTTTGGCATTACAATTATATTCGTTACTCATGATACGGATGAGGCTTTACTTTTAGCAAATCGAATAGCTGTACTGAATAATGGGCAGATTTGCCAAATTGATAAGCCAAATGCGATTTTAGAAAACCCAAGCAATGACTTTGTTGCAAATCTATTTGGAGGCGTAAAACATGAATAATTTGTTTTTTACATTTCAAGATAGATTTGGGGAATGGCTCAAGGCACTTGGACAGCATCTTCAGTTATCGCTTTTAACACTGCTTATCGCTATACTTTTGACAATTCCTCTAGCGATTTATCTTAACACGTATAAGCGGGCATCAAAATGGGTACTTCAGGTAGCTGGAATATTTCAAACAGTACCATCAATGGCACTTCTTGGTCTCTTCATTCCACTTATGGGAATTGGTACAAGGCCGGCTCTTGCGGCTCTTGTAATATATGCAATATTTCCGATATTGGAAAACACGATTACTGCGCTTAATGGTATTGATCCAAGTCTAGAAGAGGCAGGCGTAGCATTCGGCATGAACAAGTGGGAGAGACTTAAGACTTTTGAAATACCGCTTGCTATGCCAGTCATTGTATCCGGTATTAGAACAGCAACGGTTATGATAATCGGTACGGCAACCTTAGCTGCACTAGTGGGAGCAGGGGGACTAGGTTCATTCATTTTGCTAGGTATAGACAGGAGAAATGCTAGTTTGATTTTAATAGGTGCCATATCTTCAGCAGTGCTCGCTATAGTATTTAATATAGTGCTTAAATGGATGGAAAAAGCAAAGCTACGCGTTGTATTTCTTGCATTTTCTTTGATGTTCCTAGGAGTGGGTGCATCTTATGTTCCAAGGCTCATTCCAAAGCAAGAGAAAGCTCATATTGTCATTGCAGGAAAGCTAGGACCAGAGCCTGAGATTTTGATGAATATGTATAAGATACTTATCGAGGAAAACAGCGATATATCTGTAGATATTAAACCGAACTTCGGTAAGACGGATTTTCTCTATCAGGCGCTCAAAAAAGGAGATATAGACATATATCCTGAGTTTACTGGTACTATTACTGGAAGCTTATTAAAGCCTGCTCCAGAGCTCAGTAATGACTCTAAAAAGGTATTTGAAGCTGCAAGAGACGGAATAAAAAAGCAGGATAATCTAGTTTTACTTAAGCCGATGGCTTACCAAAACACATATGCTATCGCTGTTCCTGAAAATATTGCAAAGGAATATGGCCTTGAAACAATATCGGATCTTAAGAAAGTCGAGGATAAGCTCAAGGCTGGATTCACTTTAGAATTTAATGATAGAGATGATGGAAACAGAGGACTGAAGTCAGTGTATGGGCTAAATCTAAATATTGCAACTATGGAGCCAGCACTCCGTTACAGTGCAATACAATCAGGCGATATACAGATTATAGAAGTCTATTCAACTGACCCTGAGATAAGTAAATATAAACTTAAGCTTTTGAAGGATGATAAGCATTTATTCCCACCTTACCAAGGAGCACCGCTTATGAAGGCGGAACTACTCAAGAAGTATCCAGGGCTTGAGGAAATACTTAACAAGCTTTCAGGAAAGATTACAGAAGAACAGATGAGCATGATGAACTACGAAGTCGGCATCGAAGGAAAACCTGCAGAAGTCGTTGCTCGTGATTTTCTAAAAAAACATGGTTTTATAAGTAAATAAAGTTATAAAATGGGGGAGTTAGCATAGTGCTTTTCTCCCCATTTTGTTGGGTAAAAGTATTGAACTTTATATAGCCTAGTGTTACTATGTTAGTGTAAACTAACATAAAATTAATAGTAGATGTGGAGAGAAAATGAAGGCTCTAGATTTAAACTCAGAAAATAAAAAAACAGTTTTACTGATCCATCCGATGCTATCTTCAGCAGATGGGATGAAGATAAATATAGCTGACAATTTGGGTGATGATCTGAGGTATATAATTCCCGATTTATCTGCGCATGGAGAATCTATTGATAAAACGTATCACTCATCAAAAGAAGAAGCACATGCGATATATGATCACCTCAAGGCCTTAAATATTTCAAAGCTTGATTTAGCTTACGGTGCATCGCTTGGAGGAGTTGTCTTGCTACAGCTTCTTGAATATAAAGATATACAGATTAACAAAGCAATTTTTGAGGGCTGCAGTCTCTGGCAGAACTCGTGGATTCAAGAATTTTTCATGAAGAAAATTTTTATCAAGAAACACAGAAAGGCTATCAAAGATAGAGAGCTTGCAGTCAAAAGAATGACAAGGATATATGGAGAAAAAGCATCGGTCATGGCGGATACATTCATAGCTATGAGCGAGGAAAGCATAATAAATATCATTCACGATTGCAGCTTTGTAAATCTCCCAATGCTTTCAGAGGATGAACAGAGAAAATGCCTCTTCACATACGGATCAAAGGAATTTGACCTAAGGAGTGCAAAAAAATACCTACCGAAAAACTATCCATATGCAAGCTTAAGGCTTTGGAATGGATATGGTCACTGTACTAGAATCACTAAGGATACCGAAAACTACTGCATGGAAATAAGGGAGGAATTCTAGTGAGTGCAATTTATTTTTTTGATAAGTATGCAAAAAAACATTTTATGAAGGGAATAAGAGCAGTTAATCCCTCAAATACAGGGATTTTTTCTGGTGGAGTTTCATGCATTAGGGAAGAGGATGTAAATCTTTGGTTTTACACTAAAGAAGGAAATACCATTGCTTTTGACTCAGGACACAGAAATTTTCCTGGTACAGAAAGAGAATTCGAAAAGATAGGAATTGATTCTAAGGATATACATCAAGTATTCTTAACTCATGCAGATGTCGATCATGCTGGTGGAATTGACAAAAATGGACATAATATATTTCCTAATGCAAAAATATATCTTGGTAAAGATGAAGAACAGTATATAACGGGAAAAATGCATAGAATGACAAAGCTAGGTTTTATAAAGTTAAATGTAGGTGTAAGCTTAAAGCCCGGCTACACTTTGCTATCTGACGGACAAAAAGTAGATGCAGGTGGAATAAAAGTAGAAGCAATTCATGTGCCTGGGCATACGCTTGGTCATATGTGCTATCTGATTGACGATAGCATTCTGATTAGTGGAGATTGCCTAGCAATAAATCAAAACGGTGGATATCCGTTCTTTGATTTTTTCACACAGTTTCCTGATATGAATAAGAAGTCTTTGATTAAGCTAAGAGAAAGGCTTAATGGAAGGCCGGTCAGTGCTGTTTGTACGGGACATAGCGGTTATAGGAAGTATGACTTTAGAACATTTGCACATATAAATGAGACCGCTGTTTTTGATAAAAGAATACATTTTGATGATTCAGCTCCTGATGACTATACAAAATAAGAAGGACAGAATATGAGCAATAATAGTATTGAAGTTAAAAGAAAAAGAGAGCAAAATATGGTCAATCAGATGATTAAGCTTTACTGTAAGAAAAATCATAATGACCAAAATGCAGATGGACTATGTGATGAATGTAGGAATTTGCTTGAGTATTCACAGAAACGAAGTGAAAAGTGCCCATTTATGGAGACAAAGACCTTCTGTAATAACTGCAGCGTTCACTGCTATTCATCAGAAATGCGAGAAAAGATACGAAATGTAATGAGATTTAGTGGACCACGCATGTTAATTTACCATCCTATTACCTGTATTTGGCATGGTATTACCGGACTAAAGAATAGATAGAATTAAGTTTATCAAAATCATACTAACTAAATACAAGCCTGTGAAACATTGAAATCACAAGGCTTTTTTATTGTATTAATAATGATAATCTAATATGCAAACACGAGATATACACATTTTATTACCTTTTTTTGTATGAGGACTTCACTTTATAGCCAATCAAACACCATTTACATGGTGCATAATGCAGGTAAGTTAAATCACAAAGTTAAATGCAGAAAGGAAGTGATGTCTTGAAAAAAGACGTATTAAATAAAAGATTAGCAGCATCGCTTTTAGCAGGTGTTCTAACTGTAACAAGTATTGGAGGAGCGTCGCTATTGACAAGTACCTCATACGCGGATGATTCAAATAAAGAAACCACACAGGTAAGTTCATCCAAAGAGGCTTCAACAAGTAAGTCAACCACTAAATCATCAAAATCAAGTAAGAGCAATAAATCCACCGAAAAATCTAAAACTACTAATGATAGATCAAAAGCTTCAAAAAATAAGCAGAATGGAAATCAAGCTGGTCCAAATGGTCAGGGAGGCCCAGGCGGACAGCAGGGTCCAGGAAACTCACAGGGCCAGCCACCGCAGGGAGGCCTAGGTGAGCAAAATGGATCAAGAAATTCTACCTCAAATAATGCAAACCAAGATACTAAAGCTCTTGAACAGGTATTAAAGCAGCTTGGACAGGTGATTCAAAATCTGACAAAGCAGCTTAAGCAGGTAGAAGCGAAAGCTTCAAAGTAAATAAATTAGTTATTTTAAATTTTGATAAAATTTTATAGAAGGTGTAATACCACCTTTAAAATCCCTAAGATATAAGTTAAATAAATAATACCCCCTTATAGATAGTGACCATGAGCTGAGATAATCATAAGCTTAGGTCACTTTTTCGATACATAGATATTGACAAGCAGGTTAGTCTTGCTAACCTAAATTAGTTGATGATTATTATTAAGAATTATAAGGTGGTAAAATGAGTAAAATCAAGAGTGTACCAAGCATAATTTTAATTGCAATGCTCCTAGTATTGACACCTTTCAATGCTAGTTTTATTGCAAAGGCTGAGGAAGGAACATCAGCACAGCAAAATGCTCAGGAATTAAAGTTAAAAGATGCTTCTTTCCTAGGACAATTTGAAGTAGAGGTTGAGCCAAAGGGAACTGTGGCTAACATTGAAAAAATTAAGATAAATGATGTTGAGCAAGAAGCCAAGACAAGCAAATGGCTTGCTTTTAATGGCGGATATTATTTAGATAAAGATAACAACAAAATAATAATGAATGAGCCTAGCGATGGAGCATCTTTTACTGTTGTTATGAAGAGCGGAAGCATATATAACTATGAGTACAAAAGAAATGCTGCAAAAGGCAAGAAATTTGAACTAAAGACTTCAGAAAACAAAGGCGATGATTCATCAAAGCCTGACAAAGGAAACAAGGATCAGGAAACA
>ERZ773203.387-NODE-387-length-24142-cov-6.576369_pt1 | contig 24142 bp, 28 predicted proteins | sample MGYA00580529_ERZ773203 | MGnify/ENA primary metagenome ERZ773203 (study PRJEB29015, sample SAMEA2738176) | human oral metagenome | biome: human oral; feature: human-associated habitat; material: saliva | place: China | collected 2177 ... | reverse complement strand
GGTTCGATTCCCTCCTCAGGTACTATAATCCTCTTATCATCAAAATGCTAAGAGGATTTTTTATTAACATCAAAATCAGACCTTTTTGTTATGAATACAATCGTTGTTAACCCTTACTACACCCTTATTGCGGCTACTTTGGTATTGCTCCTTGGGCGACTTCTTGTGGCTAAAATCAAATTACTCCAGAACTTCAACATCCCTGAACCGGTGGCTGGAGGGCTACTGATGTCCTTCCTTGTCTACCTCTTATATACTGTAACGGGGCTTTCCTTCGAAAACGGACTTACGTTTGGGGAAGGGATCTCCTTGAATTTTGACAAGGGGCTTCAGGACTCCTTCATGTTATTTTTCTTCACCTCTATCGGACTAAGTGCAGACCTTTCCCGCTTGAAATCAGGAGGTATCGGATTGTTCATCTTCTTAGGGATAGTAGCACTGTTCATCGTGGTACAAAATATTGTAGGGATAGGCTTGGCCTCTGCCTTTGGCTTAGAGCCTATAATAGGCTTAGTAACTGGCTCTATTACCCTCACCGGTGGACATGGTACCGCTGGGGCTTGGGGTAAGGTACTCGAACAAGATTATCATATACAAGGGGCTACTGCCTTAGGGATGGCCTCCGCTACCTTTGGTTTAGTTTTAGGAGGACTCATCGGAGGGCCTGTCGCACGCCGCTTGGTCAATAAAATGGGCAGAAAACCACTCTCCGAAGAAGCTCAAAAGAACAACAATGATAACGACACAGAAGTAGGTGTATTCGAACAACCTGAAAAACAACGCCTTATCACCTCCAAATCCGCTATTGAGACCATGGCTCTCTTTGCTGCCTGCCTCTCCTTCTCTGCCCTAATGGACTCCGATACGGTAAAGGCTTTCTTCCCTGAGAAGTTCAACTTACCTCAATTCGTTTGGGCTTTGTTCTTTGGCGTATTCTTACGCAATATACTCACCTACGTCTTCAAAATCAAAATGTTCGATCGTGCTATCGATGTCTTTGGTAATGCTTCCCTAAGTCTCTTCTTAGGTATTGCGCTTCTGAACCTCAAGCTATGGCAGCTTTTGGACTTAGCACTTCCAATGCTCGTAATTTTGGCTGTACAGACCTTCGTAATGAGCACCTATGCCTATTTTGTCACCTACCGCCTAATGGGCAAGGACTACGATGCGGCCGTATTAGCCGGCGGACATTGTGGGTTCGGCTTGGGAGCGACTCCAACTGCGGTAGCCAATATGCAATCCATCACGGACAAATTTGGCCCCTCTCATAAGGCCTTCCTCATCGTTCCGATGGTCGGCGCCTTCTTTGTGGATTTTGTAAATGCCTTTATCCTTACCGGATTCGTCTATATCTTAAGATAAACCTTAATTGAATAAAGCGTAAAAAGTGAAGAATGAAAAGTTATTTTTCATTCTTCACTTTTTTCTTGATTTAATTTCGTACCTTTGCAAAAAATAGAAAATTATGAACACTATAGCCCTTGAAAATAAAAAAATCGCCAAGAAGCCTATAAAAAAGACCTCTAAGAAAAAACTATCTCCTTATCAACAAGAAAGCCATCAATGAAATTGCTGAATTAGTAAATGCTGGTATGACAAGAAGATATCTATTCGATATGTTATTTAGAGAAAAAAATGATACTCATAACTGATTATTAGCTTCTATTTTACTTCCTTATTCCGTAAAAACTTAACAGCTGTTGCCCTTGTAGAACTTTTAAAAACCTATATGAAGAGTTTATTATAACATCCCCCCTGCCCCCTTCGAAGGGGGAGAAGCGATGTAAATACGATAATTAAGACTTTTTGAATAGTCTCTATACAATATGCTTAACTTTTGAAAGATGAAAATCGCTATTTATATACGCCAATATACTGCTGAAAACGAAAGCATTTTACAGCAGCTTTTCTCGCTCTTTACCCCTGATGACCAAGTGTATATAGAGCAGGAAATACTATCGGAATTGCAGCTGAGGTCTGATACATTTAACAGCGCTAAATCTTTTGCTTCATTCGAAGACCTAAACCCCTCTTACGACGTAATGCTGACTATAGGGGGCGATGGCACGCTGCTAAAGGGCATTACCTATGTACGCAGTTTGCAGATACCTATTTTGGGCATCAATGCAGGGCGATTAGGCTTCTTGGCAACCGCCCATAAAGACGACTTGCCTAATGTATTAGAACAACTGCGCAAAGGCGATTATCAGGTGGTAGAACGCTCGGTGATAGAGGCTGTGTTTGCCGATACAGGCGAGCCGGTAGATACGGTGAACTTCGCGCTGAACGAGATAACCGTTACTCGCAAAAATACCGCCTCGATGATAACGGTCGATACTGAACTAAACGGAGACTACCTATGCTCTTATTGGGCTGACGGGCTTATCATTGCTACCCCTACAGGCTCTACGGGCTACTCGTTAAGCTGTGCAGGGCCGGTAATATTGCCCACCGCTAAGAACTTTGTGCTTACCCCTATCGCTCCTCATAATCTGAGCGCTCGTCCTGTTATCATTCCGGAAGATGCAGAGGTTAAACTGAGCATTTCGGGGCGCGAAAAGAAGTTTTTAATGTCGCTTGACTCGAATATCAAATCGATACCCAACAAACAGAGTATCATAGTTAGGAAAGCCCCTTTCGTAGTGAAGATGATTCGTTTAGAGGGCGATAGCTTTATCAAAACCCTTCGCACCAAGCTACTTTGGGGTGAAGATAAACGAAATAAATAAGATGTTGCACGTATCACTAACTGAAAATAAGAAAATATACTTTGCCTCAGACAATCACTTGGGCGCTCCTACCCCTGAGGCTAGCAAGGAACGCGAAGCGAAATTCGTGCGCTGGCTCGACACTATAAAAGCCGATGCAGGGGCTATCTTCCTCTTAGGCGACTTATTCGACTTCTGGTTTGAGTACCGCACAGTAGTGCCTAAAGGCTTCGTACGCACCTTAGGCAAGTTGGCCGAGCTGCGCGATAGCGGTATCGCCATTTACTTTTTCGTAGGCAACCACGACCTGTGGATGGATGATTATTTTGAAAAAGAACTCAATATACCTGTCTTTCACCGTCCGCAAGAGGTAGAGAGCTGCGGCAAACGCTTCCTGATAGGGCACGGCGATGGCTTAGGGCCTGGTGATAAGGGCTACAAGCGAATGAAGAAAGTATTTACCAATCCTTTTTGCAAGTGGCTTTTCCGCTGGTTGCACCCCGATATAGGCGTGCGTTTAGCACAATATTTGTCGGTGAAAAACAAGATGATTTCGGGCGATGAAGACGTGCATTTCTTAGGTGAAGACAAAGAGTGGTTAGTGCAGTACTGCAAACGCAAATTAGAGACTACCCATTATGATTACTTCCTTTTTGGGCATCGGCACCTACCAATGACCATCGATTTGGGCAGCAAAGCTACCTATATAAATACCGGCGACTGGATACACTACTACACTTATGCTGTATTCGATGGCAAAGAAACAAAGCTGATGAATTTTGAACTATAAAGAATTAACGATTAAAAAATGATTCGTATTACAAAGAAATTTGATTTTGAGGCAGGTCACGCCCTCTACGGTTATGACGGCAAGTGCAAAAACCTGCACGGACATAGCTATAAACTTTTAGTAACCGTTATCGGTACGCCTATCAATGACCCACACAACGTTAAAAACGGTATGGTTATCGATTTTGGCGACCTAAAACGCATCGTACAAGAACAGATTATCACCCCTTTTGACCACGCTATGGTGTTCAACTCTAACTCACCTCATCAGGAGTTGGCAGAAAACCTACGCGCCAAAGGACACAATATCATCAGTGTACCCTATCAGCCTACGAGCGAAAATCTGGTAATTGACTTTGCACAGCGTATTCAGCAGCAATTGCCCCCTAATGTACAGCTTTACTCTATACGTCTATGCGAAACCGAAAGTTCGTATGCCGAATGGTTTGCTTCTGACAATCCACAGCCCGTATGCCCCCTACCTGATGCTGATGGCTATATTTTCGACCTCGATGGGGTGTTAGTCGATACGGCTAAGTATCATTATTTAGCTTGGAAAGAAATCGCTAAGGAGTTTGGTTTTGAGCTTACTCCCGAGCATAATGAGCAGCTGAAAGGCATAGGGAGAGAGGTATCGCTGCACAAAATATTATCGTGGGCAGGCAAGAGCATAAGCGAAGAAGTTTTTGCGCAGACCGCCCTTAGAAAGAATGAAAGTTATCTGCAAAAAATAAGTCATATAGACCATAAGGAACTATTGCCAGGGGTACTGCCACTGCTTCAGCAACTGAAAAGCAAAGGCAAAAAGATAGCTCTTGGTTCTGCTAGTAGAAATGCACGCTTAGTATTAGAACGCACCGGTATACTGCCTTATTTTGATGCTATAGTTGATGGCACAATGGTTAGCAAAGCTAAACCTGACCCAGAAGTTTTCTTGAAAGCAGCCGAAGCCTTACACCTCAGTGCCGACCGCTGCTGTGTATTAGAAGATGCTCCTGCGGGTATACAGGCTGCTAAAGCCGCTGGAATGACCGCTATAGGAGTAGGAAGTCCGGAAATTCTGAAAGGAGCTGATAAAGTAATCAGTTCTTTAGCTAATGGTTAAAATATTGATAATGAGCTACCTAAAAAAGTGATGCGCGTTAATTTTTTGTTAAAGTCTGATTTTATTTTGGTATTTCAAAAAAACGCCGTACCTTTGCCAACGCAATGAGGGTGGTAGCTCATTGTAAAACTTCAAATAATAGTTTTCATAATTTAAAGTTTTGGTTGGTTAATGGAAAAGTCCGATAAATAATTATCGGACTTTTTTTATTTTATATCTTAAAAAGACTTGCATTTATCAAATATAAATGCTACCTTTGTGGCATCTTTTTGATAACCACTCAAAAAACCTAAATGTATTATGCAAACCGAACTAATTATTACCCTTGTAGTGCTACAGGTGGCTTTGGCTATATGGGCACTCGCTGACCTCTTTAAAAGGTACAAGAACGAAAAGAAACAAGACATTACCTTATGGGCGCTGATGATTGTAGGTACCCCAATATTGGGGGTATTGCTCTATTTTAATACAATTTATAGACGAAAGAGACAGTTTAGTCTGCGTCGCCTAAACAGCTTAGAGCAAGATTTTAGTTTTACTAAAGTCTACCCTATCCTTTTGTTATTAGGTATCTGTCTGATGACTGTTAGCGCTCTCTACAAAGAAGTAAATACACTGCACCTGCAAGACTTAGGCATTTTCGCCATCGGATTAGGCATCGGACTATTTGTATTGAGAGTAGAACAAAGCAAACAGCAGGCACTTTAGTACGTCGCCCTATCAGTAAATATTTGTAACTTACTGATTTTATTACTATTTTTGCACCTTATTAAAGTAAACACTAATGGCAAAGAACAAAGAACTCAGTGTAGAAGAACAAAAAAGAGAAGCCCTCAAGCTAACCTTAGCCAAGCTAGATAAGGCCTATGGCAAAGGTACCGTACGCGCTTTAGGCGATAGCCCTGTAGAAGATGTAGAAGTATACTCTACAGGTTCTATAGGCTTAGATGCAGCCCTCGGTGTAGGTGGCTACCCCAAAGGGCGCGTAATTGAGATATACGGTCCCGAATCATCAGGTAAGACCACTCTTACCCTACACGCTATAGCCGAGGTACAAAAAGCTAAAGGTACAGCAGCTTTTATAGATGCTGAGCACGCTTTTGACCCTGTATATGCACAGCGTTTAGGAGTAGATGTTAAAAATCTATTGGTTACGCAGCCCGATAGTGGAGAGCAAGCCCTCGAAATAGCCGATGCCCTTATACGCTCTGGCGCAGTAGACCTTATCGTTATCGACTCGGTAGCTGCCTTGACCCCTAAAGGAGAAATTGAAGGCGATATGGGCGACTCTAAAATGGGGCTCCACGCTCGCCTAATGTCACAAGCCTTGCGCAAGATAACAGCCAGCATAAGCAAAGCTAATTGTATAGTGATATTCATCAACCAGTTACGCGATAAGATAGGCGTATCATTTGGCTCTCCTGAAACTACTACAGGTGGTAATGCATTAAAATTCTATTCGTCAGTGCGTTTAGATATCCGCAAGGCTGGAGGCCCCCAAGGCAGTGCTGCCATTAAGGACAGCAGTGGTGAAATCATTGGTAACCGCACTAAGGTAAAAGTAGTGAAAAATAAAGTAGCCTCTCCATTTAAGGCTACCGAATTTGATATTATCTTCGGGTTAGGAATCTCTAAGATTGGTGAAATATTAGATATAGGTGTAGATGCCGATATCATAACCAAAAGCGGTTCGTGGTTTAGCTATAAAGAAAGTAAGCTTGGACAAGGTCGCGATGCTGTAATAAAAGTATTAAAAGACAACCCTGAGCTAACTGAAGAATTAGAAGCCGCTATAAGAGAATGGCTTAAGAATAATGAGTTGCCAAGCAAAGGCAAGAAAAAAGGTAAGAAAGCAGTTAGCAAAAAAGCTAAAGAAGAAGACCTTGATGATGAAGTAGAAGATGAGGATTTTGATGATGATGAAGAGCTATTTGAAGATGAAGAATAGATAAATTTTCGCATAAAAGAGGGGATACTTAATTAAGTATCCCCTCTTTTTTATTTCAACTTCTCGTTATTATGATGGCGATTGTGGTCTCGCTCAGTTTTTTTAAGCATCTTCTTATCAAAGGCTTGTTGCAAATCAATACCTGTTTGGTTAGCTAAACAGAGTACTACAAATACTACATCTGCAAGCTCTTCGCCCAAATCTTTATTCTTATCGCTTTCTTTCTCTGATTGCTCTCCATAGCGACGTGCTATAATACGAGCCACCTCACCTACTTCTTCAGTAAGTTGTGCCATATTGGTAAGTTCATTGAAGTATCTCACTCCATGCTCCTTAATCCAATTATCTACTTCTAATTGTGCATTCTTAATATCCATTTGTTTTCTCCTTAATTTATATCTAAAACAAAAGCATTGTCATTACAACAATGCTTTTTTTAACAGTTAAAAGAATATTCCTGTGAATTTAAATTCTAATTAGCCCACATATCCTGCTCTCTGTCGCGAATCTTCTCTTTTATCTTATCAGACTCTAAGAGCTGGAAGAGTGCGTTGTTTTGAATGTAGTCCTTTATCTTTCTATCGCCGTATACGTTAGCTTCTTGATAGATAACAGAACTAAACATTCGGGCATTGAGCAAGTGGTCGAATGACATTGGGCGGGCGTCGTTCTTTCTATTGAACGTTTTAGCTTCATGCAAAATTTCTCGCACCTGTGGATAGAACACCCAGAATAAAGGTACTAATGCCGACATCGTAGAGTCGTCTGAATCTATAAAGTTTACATCAGGTGCTACAGGAGCCAATGCCAATAAACGGTATTTGAGCTCTCCTTGGCGTTTGTCGAAGTACCATATACCACGTATGTGATACTGAGCAATATCCGATGACTCTAAGTTACGACGAGTAACGTACTCAGGCGAAAGTTTCTCTCCAGCATTTAATTGCTCATACCCTATATCAAGCGTATCAATCTTAGACATAGAAGCCTGAATAGCCTCAGCTGTCTTTGTTTGTGTAAAATATGAATCTACATACAGATCTTTTATCTTACCATTTTTGATATTCTTGATAAGCACATCGTATAGAGAGCGGCGATAAGCGTCTACCTCAAGTGTATCAGTAGGGAAAAGAAGCGGAAAGTTTGCCCTTTCGTTTAGGTCGATTACTTCCCATACTTCTACAGACCATAGGATATCTCGGTCATCTACATAGCCGTAAGGTAGGGGCTTATCATTGTCAGCCTCTATCTGTGCAGCTGTTTTCACACCGATATCCGATGCTACCTTAGCATTGAGAATGTTCACCTGTGCTGATGAAAGCTGAAAAGTAAACACTAAAATTAATAGTACTATTATATTTTTTAGTTGTAACATAAAAATTCTTCTTAGTTTATTTCGATAACGATAGGTGAAACAGGAGGTAATTTCAATGTGCTATTGCCTACTATACTCGCTTTTACATCGAATATCTGTACTTTATCACCACGTTTAGCTCGTGATAAAGCTGAGCGTGCTTGCTCATTAAATTTATTTCCTTTCACTACCACACTAGGTTGTCCTGGTATAAATACTTTAAACTCATTTACTTGTAGTTTCAAGTCAAAGTCAAAGTCTTCAAGTACAGCGTTGATTGGTAATACACCGATATTATCTTTTGGCAATTTGCCATCACCTATAATTCCTGCTATACTAGTTACCGCACGAGGAATACTCTTAATTCGGAAAAGTTTAGAAGAACTAAAGCGTTGTCCGTCTAACTCACCTGTTACAGTGATGGTTACATCTTTACCTTGTCCTGGTCTCATCACCCAAGCTCCTGTTCCAGAGGCTTTAGAGAGTCCTTGTCCTGAAGCCATAATTTTGTTATCAGGTACACCAGGCATCGAGATGGTGATAGGGTTATCTACCCCACGATATACTACGTTCATCTTATCAGCCGAGATAACAGCTGAGTTTGGTTTAGGAATAGTAGAGAAACTTTGTGATACAGGCACTGCTATACGCTCACCTTCTTGGTCAAAGTAAAGGTTACCTGTAATTTTATGGTCACCAGTATTACCTGCTGAGATGTTAAGTTTCACACGTCCATCTTCAATGGTATATTCACTTTGTGAAAGCTTTCTTCCGTCTAATGAAATGTCTACTGCATTAGGGCGTGTAGAAGCATCTTTACGACCTAATACTATCGAACCATCAAATTTCTCACCTTGATAGTAAGCTCCTTTACCTTGTTCAAGCAAAGTAGTATAGTTAGTCATCGATACTTGCGATTTCAAACTACCTTCAAGTGCTTTAGCAAAGAAATCTTGTTGTACTGATAAGATGTCTGACTGCATCATAGAGAACTTAGCCAAAGAAGCGATATAAGGGAATCCTTCAAAGTTGAAGTGCAACCATTTTATGGTGTTACCGTCTTTATCTTTGCGGTCATCAGTACTAAAGTTTTCTTTTACTTTAGTAGCTAACTCAGCGTAAGCCTTGTTTTCACCCAATATTTTAAGAATTCCTTCGCGATACGCATTAATCTTCTCTACAAATTCTGTGCCTTTTGTAGCACCTTCAGCAAAAAATAAGTGGTCTGTATAGTCAGATTTATCCATTGCTTGATAATCTTTCTCATCTACCTTCTTATCTTTCTGTCCAATAGCATCTTCCAATCCGGTTTTAATCTCTTGGATATAGCTATACAAATCAGAAGAGAGTGATTTTATCTGCTTCGATTGTTCTAAAATCGCAGCATATTGTGCTGGGTTTTCACTCGCTTTAGTTTCCAGATCAGCAAAAGCAGCCGCGATGGTACCGTTGGCCCTTGTATTTGCTGATTCAAATTTTGCATTAACTAACCCAAATGCATCCAATACTTGTTTCCCCATATTAAGCGCTATCATCGCAAGGAAAACCAGATACATCAGGTTAATCATTTTCTGTCTAGGACTTGCCTTTCCACCTGCCATAAGCTAAATTTTTAAATTAGTTAAGTTAATAAATTCTTCTTATCGTGCACCTCCCATTGCTGACAACATACCTCCATAAATTGTGTTCAAAGATTTTAGATTGTCTTTAAATGAAAGCATTTGTTTGTTCAATGAGTCTAGGTTATCGGCAATACCTGCTTGAGCAGAAACCTGACGTTCAGTTCTTTCTAATTGTAATTTGTAAAGGCTATTTAGTGATTCTAAGTTAGAAGCAGCCTCTGATAGCTCTTCACCATATTTGTGAGTAGCAACCATAGTACCTGCTACAGGAGCGATTTCTTTGCTTGCTTCTGCAAAGTTTTCTATCGATTTACCTAATGAACGCATTAAGTTAGCGTCAATATTAGCTTCTGCTAAAATAGCATCCAATTTTTCAGAAAGAGATTCTTTTAGCGCTTTCTCTTCTGCTGGATTTACTTGCTGAGCTACAGCTTGCACTCGGCGTGATACTGGCTCTCCACCTTTTAGCTCTGGGTATACTAATGACCAATCTAGTTCTTCTTCTACTGGCTCAAATGCCGACATAAAGAAGATAACTGCCTCAGTACCCATACCTATTGCCAATAGCACACTACCACTAATACCCATAATATCTGCGTGCAAAATCTTAGCCAAGGCACCTACAATTACTACTGAAGCACCTATACCGTAAGCATAATTAAAAATTCTCTTTGTTACTTTACTTCCTGCCATAATACTCTGAAATTAAAAATGTTATTAGTTTATTTGTTTTTGGTTTTTTTGATTATTTGTTTACTATTCTATCTATAGCCTCGTGCTGATTTAGCTTGTTGTTTTTCGCTGATACCCATAAAGTCTTGTACTGTGCGGAAGCCAATGTAGCTACGCGCAGAGTCTTGATACTCATAGTCACGGGTATTTACTTGCAGCATAAAGGCTACGTCTTTCCAAGAACCACCGCGTATTACCTTACGTCTGTTGTTGTCGTCCAATACGTTAGGGTTCAATGTAGACATATATTCATAAGAGTTAGGGTCGTATGAAGTATTCGTCCATTCCGATACGTTACCAGCCATATTATATAGGTTGTATCCGTTAGGCTCGTACGATTTTGCTTCTACAGTATAAAGGGCGTTGTCTGAGGCGTAGTCACCACGTAGTGGTTTAAAGTTCGCCAAAAAGCACGCTTTATCATCATAGGTATAAGGACCTCCCCAAGGATAAGTACCTCCTGGTAGCCCACCACGTGCTGCATATTCCCACTCCGATTCAATCGGTAGGCGGAAAGCATTCACCATATAATCACCTTTTGATTTTTGATAAGCATTCTTATTAAGAGTACGCCACTCGCAGAAAGCCTTAGCTTGTATCCAGCTTACACCTACTACAGGGTAGTCGCCGTAGGCTTCGTGCCAGAAATAGTCATTGTGCATAGGCTCATTATATGAGTAGTTAAAGTCTCTAATCCATACAGTAGTATCAGGATAGACTTTTACTATTTCTTCTTTTATGAAGTCTTTACGTTTACCTCTTGCACGAGCAGCTTTTTCCATATCAAGCCATTGATATTTAAACTCAAATTTTTGTACGTCCATAATGCGTCTGCCGTTATAAGCTTCCTCTTCCGGCAAATACATTTTGTCCATTACTTCAGAATAGTACTCATCAGGATATTTATTTGTATCCCAAATAAGTGCCTTCTTCTTATTGAGTTTACGCGCTTTTTGGTCACCGTAAGTATTTTGAAGATACTGTTGGTAAGCGTTCATTTTTTCTGTATTGGTGTCTAAGTATGCATACTCACCAATACCACCGCTACCTGAAGTTTGGCCTGTTTGTTCAGCCATATCGGCTAACTGAGTACGGATAATAGAGTCGCGTACCCAATTCACAAATTGGCGGTATTCACTATTTGTAATTTCAGTTTCGTCCATATAAAACGAACCAACACTCACAGTTTTGACTGGAGCGTTTAAACTCGCGGTCTTATCATCATCAGAACTACCCATAATGAAAGAACCACTCGGGATAAGCGTCATACCATACGGAGTAGGCTGCTTCCAGCTCTTACCCCCTACACCTACAAGCTCTCCTTTGTTATCGCCACCTCCACGTCTACACGCTGTCATTACAAAGAATGATAGTAGCACTACAAATATTCTTCTTGCCATAAACATTGTTTAAATTCACATTTAATTAGGGCGCAAACGTACGCATTTTATTTCACACCAGCAAAATTTATTTACTTTTATTTTTCGTGAAAAGCAAATTTTAACAATTTATTTACAATTCACCGCGTTTCGTCACACCTATTTGTAAAAAAAGATTAAAAGAAAAATTTTTTTATTAGATACCTTGTTACTTTTTAACACCCATATTCCATAGCGTGAACGCCTGCAAATCCGCATTTTGCTCTATGGTTTTGCTCACTGGGGTACCCGCTCCGTGCCCTGCATTGGTTTCTATCCTGATAAGTATAGGCAAATTACCCTCTTGCTTGCTCTGTAGCTCTGCCGCAAATTTAAAACTGTGGGCAGGCACTACCCTATCATCGTGGTCGCCAGTAGTGATGAGAGTTGCTGGGTAGCTGACACCTTTTTTTACATTATGTAGGGGTGAATAACCTTTTAGGTATTCAAACATCTCTGCGCTATCGTCAGCTGTACCATAGTCGTACGCCCAACCAGCACCTGCCGTAAAGGTGTGGTAACGTAACATATCAAGCACACCCACTGCCGGAAGTGCCACTCTAAAGAGGTCTGGGCGTTGTAGCATAGTAGCACCTACTAATAGCCCTCCGTTAGAACCTCCTTTGATTGCCAAATAAGCAGGCGAGGTGTATTTCTCTTTGATAAGGTATTCAGCTGCCGCTATAAAATCGTCAAACACATTCTGTTTTTGCATCTTAGTACCCGCATCGTGCCATTTTTTACCATACTCACCTCCTCCACGCAAGTTAGGTACAGCATATACACCGCCTTGCTCCATCCACACAGCATTTACCACGCTGAAAGCAGGGGTCAAACTTACGTTAAAACCTCCGTAACCATATAATAAGGTAGGATTTTTGCCATCTAACTTCAAGCCTTTCTTATAGGTAATCATCATTGGCACTTTAGTACCGTCTTTAGAAGTGTAAAATACTTGTTTCGACTCGTATTGGCTAGCATCAAACGCAATCGCTGGTTTCCAATATTGCTCTATAGCCCCTGAAGCTAAATCCATTTTGTAGATACTGCTGGGGGTAGCATAATTGGTAAAAGTGAAATAAGTATGCGTTTCTTTCTTCTTAGCGTGAAAGCCACTCGCAGTACCTATATTAGGCAATTGCACCTCGCGCACCAGCTTGCCTGTATAGTCGTATTGTTTTACTTTTGAAAGCGCATCTACCATATAGTGAGCGAAAAGATACTCACCCGCTGTACTGATACTCAATACATTATCCGTCTCTGCAATCACATCTTGCCAGTGAGCGGGTTGCGGATTTTTAGCCTCTACCTTCACCAATTTGCCGTTAGGAGCATTCAGATTTGTCTCTAAGAAAAAGGTCGTACCTTGGTTGCTCACAAAACTTGTATCGCCATCAAAGCTATCGGTGATAGTTACAAGAGGAGCGTTAGGTTTGGTCAAATCTTTCACAAATAACTTGTTGCCCGAAGTCGCATTGGCAGCCGAAATGAAGAGGTAAGTGCCATCGTCCGACACACTGCCCGATACATAGCGGTATTTTTCGGCAGGAGTACCGCCAAATACCAATACATCTTGACTTTGTGGCGTACCGAGTTTATGGTAGTACAGTTTATGTTGGTCGGTCTTAGCCGATAGCTCACTACCTTTGGGTTTGTCATAGCTCGAATAGTAAAAACCTTCGTTACCTTTCCACGCTATGCCACTAAATTTTATATCTACTAAGGTCTCGCCTATTTGTTTTTTAGTTTTAGCATCTAATACGATACCTTTGCGCCAGTCGCTACCGCCCTCAGAGATGAGATACGCCACAAGCGAGCCGTCTTCGGTGAAAGCCACTGTAGCCAATGAGGTAGTACCGTCAGCCGAAAAAGTATTAGGATTTAAAAACACTTCTTCTTTACCGTCTTTGTCTTTGCGGTACAACACCGACTGGTTTTGCAGTCCATCGTTCTTATAATAATAGGTGTAATCGCCTTCTACAAAAGGTGAACCTATTTTTTCATAGTTCCACAGCTTTTCTAATTTCTCTTTGATGGTTTGCCTGTAAGGAATTTTAGAGAGATAGTCAAAAGTGAAAGCATTCTGAGCCTTCACCCACGCAGCAGTTTCTTCAGAGCGGTCATCTTCTAACCATCTATAGGGGTCAGCTACTTGAGTACCAAAGTAAGTGTCTACCGTACTGTCTTTGCGTGTTTGTGGATAATTCATTTTCTCTTCATTAGTAGAGGAAGGAGTTTGATTTTGCTGGCAAGCCACTAATAGCAGCAGCCCTACCGGTAATACAAAGTGTTTCATATTAATTGTTAGTTATTAGTTGTCAGTAGCTGTCATTGGTTGCATTAGTTGTCTGTAGTTAGCAAATAAACCTTGCCAAAGGATTTACATTAACTCCTTTGGCAAAGTTATTATTGTTTTTTCGTCTTTCTCTTTATTCTAAAAGAACAAAGCAACCCCTACGCCTACGCCTAAGGTTCCTTTTTGGGTTTCAGATTTGCTATCTGCTTTATTCTTAAGCGAATAGCTATCATAGCCTACATAACCAGTGATAGCCGCTCCTTGATTTACAAAATAAGCAATCCCTGCTTTACCACCAAATACTAATCCGTTATACTTATTAGCATCTGAACTCCCTGCTGACGCCGTAGCATAACCTACCTTAGCCCCTACAAATGGTGCCAAATTAGCACTTAGCGGGAAGAAATAAGTAGCATTAGGTGCTATAGTAAAAATATTTTCACTATCTGAAGCTCCTTTTGTTTTAGAGTTAGTATACTCTAAACCTAAACCTACCGCCAAATTATCTATCACAAAATAGTTAACATTAGGGGTGAATTTGAAAGTAGATGTTGTTGAGTTGCTCAATTCTCTACCGTCGTATTTTTCTTTAACAGTTTCAGATGTGTAAGAAAGTCCTAAGTCAGAACCAGCAAACCAATTTCCTTTTTCAGTTTGTGCGTAAGAAGCACTAGCAAAAGCAACTGCTGCCAATAAAAACAATTTTTTCATAGTTTTTTTAATTTTTTTACGTTTATTATCGCAAAGGTAATTCTTTTTTTTGAATAGACAAACTTTTTCTGAAATTAAATCTTATATTTTTTTCGTGGCATTGTTTTTGTAGGAAGTGCCAATGTATTAATAAACAATTTATTATATTATGAAAAAGAGAATATGCATAGCTACTATAGCCCTTCTTTTTTTAGGAGTGCTACCCAGCTTAGCACAATCGCTACAGCGCCATAGTCCTGTACCGACCATCGAATTGGCACAGCCCAATGGCGAAAAGTTCAACCTTTCCTCTCTAAAAGGCAAATATGTGCTGATAGATTTTTGGGCATCGTGGTGTGGTCCTTGCCGACAAGAGAGTCGCCACCTGCGCAAGGCCTATAATACCTACAAAAATCAGAACTTCACTATTGTATCAGTATCAGTAGACAAACCCCGCGACCGCGAAAAATGGTTAGACGCCATCAAGGCCGATGGTTTAGTCTGGACACAACTCTTAGACGACAAAAAGACTTCTGACAGTTATGGAGTAGAGAGCCTACCTGCGGCATTCCTCATCGACCCTGAGGGCAATCTATTAAGTCAAGGCGAAACCCTACGCGGACAAGACCTAATGAAAACATTAGCAAAATACATAAAGAATTAACCCCTAAGTTAATTTGCCCTTACTTTCACCGAACAATGAGCGAACGATGAGCGAACAATAAGCGAAGGAAAGTCGGCAAGTTAGTATAAAAAAAGCTGTCACAAAATAAGATTTGCGACAGCTTTTTTATTTTTCATTTTTTGTTAATGACAAAAAGCCACCATATCTAATTCGTTTTCAAGACAAAAAGCGATGTTCTCTTTTAGTCCCATAATATGTTCATAGCTATAGCCTTTGTCTTCTTCTTCATCAGTTTCACCTTCAATTAAGTCTTCTATTTCCTCAGGGGTTTTATGCACTTTTGATAATAAATCCGAAAGGGCTTGCAGGTGCTTTTTATCAAGTAGACTTATCATAGGGAAATCATCTATCTCTGGGATAGAAAATGGGTGAAAATGGTCAGCAGGGAAGAGTTCAGTATCTATTTCAGTCTTTATATTCCATTCTTCTGAAAGCACTTGACTGATAAGTTCTGTTTCGTGCCAAAACTTAATTTCTTGTGTATAGGGTAATTCTACACCCAAAGTAGCGCAAATACCGATAAAGGCATAGCCATAGATATACCCATCTTGTTCATTATACTGATTACCCATAATGATGTCGGTAAGAGCCTTAATAGTCTGATTGTCATCATCTTCATCAGCATAGTTCTGAAAAGTATCATTAGCTTTTACCTTTTGCAAAAGAGCTTCATCTTTAGAGCCAAAAACAGCTTTTATCTCTGGAGTTTTCACTCCGTAAGCAAACATATAGTATCCCATAAGTAAAATATTTTTTATTGAAAGGACAAAGATAGCATTTTTATGAAGAGAAACAAAAAAAGCTGCCACAAATCTTATTTTGCGACAGCCTTTTATTTGCTAATTGACAAATTTTCTAATTTGCTAATTGAATGCTTAGTTCTTTGAGTTGTGCCTCATCAATAGGCGAAGGGGCATCAATCATCACATCTCTACCGCTATTGTTTTTAGGGAAAGCGATAAAGTCGCGTATGGTTTCTTGTCCGCCAAGGAGTGCCACCAATCGGTCGAAGCCAAAAGCCAAACCACCGTGAGGAGGAGCACCGTATTTGAAAGCGTTCATCAAGAAGCCAAATTGTGCTTGTGCCTGCTCTGGGGTAAAGCCGAGGAGCTCAAACATTTTGGCTTGCAACTCTTGGTTGAAGATACGTATAGAACCACCGCCTACTTCATTGCCGTTGAGCACAAGGTCGTAAGCATTGGCACGTACTACCCCTGGGTCGCTGTCAAGCAACGGAATATCCTCAGGTTTAGGCGAGGTGAAAGGGTGGTGCATCGCAAAGAAACGCTCTTCCTCTTCGCTCCACTCCAAAAGAGGAAAATCTACCACCCATAGAGGGGCATATTCATCAGGTTTGCGCAAACCGAGACGCTCAGCGAGTTCCATACGGAGGGCGCTGAGTTGCCCACGTACTTTGTTTGCCTTGCCTGAAAGGATACAGATAAGGTCGCCTGCTTTAGCACCAGTGCGCTCCGCCCACGCCTTAAGGTCGTCCTCGTTATAGAATTTATCTACTGACGATTTGAAACTACCATCTTCATTACATTTTACATATACCATCCCCGAAGCACCTACTTGCGGACGTTTCACCCATTCTACTAAAGCGTCAATCTCTTTGCGGGTGTAGCTGTTGGCACCAGGCACGGCAATACCTACTACTAATTCTGCTTCGTTGAACACCTTGAAATCGCGGTGTTGCGCAAGGTCGTTGAGTTCACCGAATTTCATACCGAAACGGATATCGGGTTTGTCGTTCCCGTAAGTTTTCATCGCCTCGGCATAGGTCATACGTGGGAAAGCCCCGAACTCTAAGCCTTTAAGTTCTTTAAGGAGGTGTTTTGCCAATCCTTCAAAGGTTTGGATGATGTCCTCTTGTTCTACAAACGACATTTCGCAGTCTATTTGGGTAAATTCAGGCTGACGGTCAGCACGAAGATCTTCATCGCGGAAGCACTTTACAATTTGGAAGTACTTGTCTAATCCGCCTACCATAAGCAACTGCTTAAAGGTTTGTGGCGATTGAGGAAGTGCGTAGAACTCACCTGGGTTCATACGGCTGGGCACCACGAAGTCGCGCGCCCCTTCAGGTGTCGATTTGATAAGCACGGGCGTTTCTACCTCTATAAAACCTTGTTTTGAAAGGTAGTTGCGCACCATTATCCCCACTTTGTGACGGAAAATAAGGTTATCGCGCACAGGAGTACGGCGTATATCGAGATAGCGGTACTTCATACGGAGGTCTTCACCGCCATCGGTATTGTCTTCAATGGTAAAAGGAGGAAGTTCAGAATGGTTGAGCAGGGTAAGTGCTGCAACGAGTATTTCCACTTCTCCGGTAGGAATATTTGTGTTGGCAGCCTCGCGCTTGATAACAGTACCTTGTATCTGAATCACGTCTTCGCGCGAAAGGGTTTTCGCTTTCTCGAATACTGCTTTATCAGTGCGTTCTTCGTCAAAAATAAGCTGGGTAATACCATAGCGGTCGCGTAGGTCTACCCAAATCATAAATCCCTTGTTGCGGACGCGTTGCACCCATCCGCTAAGGGTTACTTGTTGGTTTTCGTGCGAGAGACGTAACTCTCCACAAGTATGCGTTCTGTACATTTCTTTTAATTATGAATTTTGAATTACTTTTGATATTCTTCTAGTTCCTCAGTAAGAATATCTACATAGGGTTGATGTTTTTGTTTATAGATAAAAGAGATATAATGGTTCCCTACTAAAGGATTAGAAATAACAGAGTTTCTAATAAATAGCGTTTTCGAATTTACTCTTAGAAATAAAGCCTGAAACAACTCACTTCTAAAATGTTGGGGCGATTGGAATCTACGTTTATTGTTATTTCTGTAATATATACCCGCACTATCACAATAATAGTATAGGATAACCTCTCTTTCTGCTATATATTTTTCTATCTTTGAGATTATATAAGAGAAAACTTTTAGAGGATTAGGTGATAGAGGATATTTTTCTAATTCTAAAACTATTTCAACTACAGTTATTGGAATATCAGTATTAGGTTGATATTCTGATAAGGCTAAAGTATATAGTCCTTCCTCTATTTCGAAAGATATTCTAAGATCAAAGTCCAAAATTAAATTTTTATATATTCTTTGTGTCTCATTTCCCTTATTTCTTTTTTAAGTCTCTTCTTTCGTTCCTCAAGTTCTTCCATAAAAGCTAATAGCTTTTCACTGGGGTTTCTAATCTCTATAGTCTCTGCATTATGGGTTTTGTGCAGCACTACTCTCTCGTTTACTTTTTCTTTTTCCATTAGTATCTCTTTTTTATGTTTCTAACTTTGCTAAAGTATGCGAAAACTCCGGCAAATCACAATAAAAACTCGTCCTCTTCATTGCTTTCAATGCCTAAGGCTTCGTATATGTATTTGAAGGTAGAAAGCAATCGGGGTTTCCCGTCGATGAGGGCTACATCGTGTTCGAAGTGAGCTGAAGGCTTGCCGTCGGCAGTGAGGATTGTCCAGCCGTCTTTGAGTTGGCGAATACTCTTAGTACCCATATTGATCATAGGCTCTATGGCCACTACCATTCCGTCTTTGAACTTCTTACCATTGCCGCGCTTTCCGTAGTTAGGCATCTCGGGGTCTTCGTGCATCTTGCGTCCTACGCCGTGCCCTACGAGTTCGCGCACTACTCCATAGCCGTGAGCCTCGCAATGCTGCTGTATAGCGTGTCCCACATCGCCTACACGATTGCCCGCACGAAACTGACGGATACCTATGTACAACGACTCTTTAGTAACGCGTAAAAGCTCTTTCACCTCAGGAGCTACTTCGCCTACCTCGAAAGTATAAGCGTGGTCGCCGTAGTAACCATTTTTCAAAGCTCCACAGTCTATTGAGATGATGTCGCCCTCTTGTAGCGGACGGTCGTTAGGGATACCGTGCACTACTTGTGCATTAGGGCTCATACACAATGTGTTAGGAAAACCATACAAGCCCAAAAAGCCTGGGATTGCCCCCTGACTGCGAATGTATTCTTCTGCTATCTTATCTAAGTAGAGGGTAGTTACCCCTGGTTTTACTTCTTTTGCCATTAACCCCAAAGTGCGTGATACCACTTGGGCTGCCTGATGTAGTAGTTCTATTTCTTCGGTTGTTCTAATATGAATCATTTTTAGCGATTAGCTGTTAGTCGTTAGTCGTTAGTCGTTAGAATACTACGATTTCTAACGACTAACGACTGATAACTAACGACTTTATTTATTTTTTAAATTGTTTCAGTAAATTGGTGGTTGAGCTGTCGTGAGCTGAGATTTCAGGAGCAGCAATGTCCTTAAGGATTTTGCTAGCTAACTGTTTGCCAAGCTCTACACCCCATTGGTCGTAGCTGTAGATATTCCAAATCACGCCTTCTACGAATATCTTATGCTCGTACATAGCGATAAGGCTACCTAAGCTCTCTGGGGTAAGCTTATCGATAAGGAAAGAAGTGGTAGGACGATTGCCTGTAAATACCTTGAAAGGCACTAACGCTTCGTTTACCTTATCGCCCATTTCTTTGCGCACCTCAGCTTCAGTCTTACCTTTAAGAAGCGCTTCGGTTTGAGCAAAGAAGTTTGCCATTAGCTTGTTGTGGTGGTCGGTATTGCCGTGCAACGAGTGCTTAAAGCCAATGAAATCAGTAGGTATTAACTTAGTACCTTGGTGAATAAGCTGGAAGAACGCGTGTTGAGAGTTCGTACCTGGTTCGCCCCAGATGATTACCCCTGTTTGGTAAGGGATAGGGTTGCCATCGCGGTCGGTTTGCTTACCGTTACTTTCCATTATACCTTGTTGTAGGTACGCCGCTAAGCGGTGCAAATACTGAGTGTAAGGAATGATAGCTTGGCTTTCGGCTCCGTAGAAGTTGTTGTACCATACGCTAAGCAATGCCAAGACTACCGGAATGTTTTCACCAAAAGCAGCCGTGTGGAAATGCTCGTCCATAGCGTGAGCACCTTTGAGCAACTTATCAAAATTGTCATAGCCTACTGATAGGGCGATGCTTAAGCCTACGGCACTCCACAATGAGAAGCGTCCGCCTACCCAATCCCACATAGGGAATACGTTATCAGGGTCGATGCCGAATTTGTCAATCTCTTGCAAGTTAGTAGATACGGCTACGAAATGCTTAGCAATATCTTTTTCGCTACCTGATTTGAGGAACCATTCTTTTACAGTAAGAGCGTTAGAAAGGGTTTCTAATGTTGTGAATGTTTTAGATACAATCACTATCAGGGTAGTTTCTGGATTGAGGTGCTTAATGGTTTCGAGCACGTGGTCGCCATCTACATTGCTGATGAAATGTACATTGAGGTGATTTTTATAGAACTTAAGCGCCTCTGTTACCATTGCTGGACCTAAATCAGAACCACCAATACCAATATTTACTACATCGGTAAAGGCTTTACCGCTATAACCTTTGCGTTTGCCACTGATGACTTCCTCGCTAAACTGTTTGATTTTATGCTTTACAGCGGCTACTTCGGGCATAACGTTCTTGCCGTCTACATTCACTACGCTATTTTCGGGCGCACGAAGAGCAGTGTGCAAAACCGCACGTTTTTCGGTGTTGTTGATAAGGTCGCCACCGAAGTACTTTTCGATAGCATCTTTAAGGTGACACTCGTCCGCTAATTGTACGAGGAGTTTCATTGTTTCCTCATCAATGCGGTTTTTAGAATAATCTACATAGAAATCGTGCCACTGAATGCTGAATTTATCAGCGCGAGCAGCATCTTTCTCGAAAAGAGAAAGGGTATGGCGGTCTTTTACTTCCGCGAAATGTTTTTGCAATGCTTTCCAAGCATTGGTTTGTGTTGGGTTACTATTTTTTAACATTTTTAGTATAATTATTTTTTAGTTGTTAGTTATTAGTCGTTAGTCGTTAGAAGGGGGGTAATTTTATTTTCTAAATAAAGCTTGTTAAATCAAGGAACATTAGTCGGGTGGTATCGTCTTTATCTCCTTCTATTAAAAACTTAAATCCCATCTTTTGATAAAAAGGTACTGCCTGCTTATAAGCATCAACAGTGATAAGTCTGCAGGCTTGTTCCTCATTCATCTTAATACATTTACTAATGATGTTTGCCATAATCACGGAACCTAATCCTTTACCTTTGAAAGTTTTATCAATAGCTAAACGCCCTATCTTAAGAGCTGGTATTGTTTTTAAATGCCGTTTAGGATAAGGGATTAACTCTCTTAAGAATTTTCTGAACTGACTCTTGCTGGTAAACATTTCTTCCTTTAATTGTAGGCTATCGTTCAGCAAACTGTAATAGCCTAAGGTCTGTTTATCATTCTCCATTACAAAAGTGGTAGCCAGCAATTCTTTTTGATAAGGAACTGCTTCATTAAATAGAAAATCGTTCAAATCTTCGTCTTCACAATCAAAAGGTTTTATCGGATAGTCTTCTGTGAGCAATAAAATAGATATTTCATCTGCATTATTTTTCATCACCTACAACTTTTACTTTAAACATCGTTCTAAATTTAGCAGCATCTCTCTCTATACTCTCGCGAGTAATACCTAATTTTTTTAAATCATCTTTGAAAGAGGCCATTTTTTTATAGAACTCTATTACATCTTGTCCCTCTAATACAGGGGTTGGTTTTATCTCTCTTGCCATAGTTTTCAGATTTTAATTGTCTTCAAAATGCAAATGTACAAAATAATCGTAAAACACGAAAATTGTTACCTCTTCTCTATCAAATAACTTATCAAAATACCACAAACTCATCTTTGAGTTTTGTAGTTATTTGTAACGTGCGATGTTATCGCCTGTCATCAATCGGAAAATGGAGGGGTGTTTAGGCAAATAAAGCACTTCTATTTCTTGCCCTTGATAGAGATTTTCATAGACATCTTTAGCAATTTTACCATTGACCTTATAAGATTGTCCGCTTTGCTTATCATTATATGCTATCTTTATAGTGTAAGTAGTATAAGCGCTGCCTCTTCTGCGACTGGTGTCTTTTTGCCGCTCTTCAATGGTTGCTTGGGTATAAACTCCTTCCGTTTTGAGTAAATTCTCAATACGATGACTTATCAATTGGTAAAACAAAATACTTGACCCCACCATTATGGCATACGTAATGGCCACATTGATAAAGTTATTTGACTTAGCCTCTTTATCGTACATAGCGGTGTAGAGTTCGCTAAAATTTTTAACCTTGGCCATAGCCAAATAGGAAAGAACCCCTACCGATATGCCTAAGGCTATTGCGCAGGGAATGCCATAAGTTTCAAAGCTATCTATAGGGAAAAACACAAGAGCAAGAGCCATTACTGAAACCGCTGTGATTGTCCAAAAGATTCGAATTGAAGGCATATTGTTATTTATGTTCTAAAAATGCAAATATACAAAATTATTGCCTATTTAGCAAACTTAGGTTATCGCTTCAGTAAATAGTTTATTACGGTGGCAGCCGCGTGGAGTCCGAAGGCTGCTGGGAGAAAACTGATGGTGCCGTAATACGACTTCTTATAATCCAAACCATCGGTACGCTGCATACTGTCCTTAGAAACTATCTCTGCCGAAAATACCGCCTTTACTCCAGAATCGATGTGTTCGTTTTTGAGTCGTTTGCGGATGAACTTCGCCAATGGGCAATTATAGGTCTTCATCAAATCGACGACCTTTATTTGCGAAACATCGGTTGCCCCTCCTGCCCCCATACAACTGACTATCTTTACGCGTTTGCGCTTTGAGGACAAAATAAGATTGAGCTTCGGGGTGATGCTATCGATGCAGTCTATCACATAATCGTAGTCGGGGGTGACAATATCCCACGCGCGCTCAGGCGATAAAAACTCATTTATGACCGTGAGATTAAGAGCGGGGTTGATGTCTAAAAGGCGCTCTGCTACCACCTCCGTTTTGGCTTTGCCTATGGTGCTATGCAAAGCGGGCAGCTGTCGGTTGATGTTAGTGAGCGATACCACATCGCCATCTACTATAGTGAGGTTGCCTATGCCTGCACGAGTGATAAACTCCGCCGCAGACCCCCCTACTCCGCCCAAGCCCACTATTAGCACTCGGGCATTTTGCAATTTTTGTATCCCTTCTTCTTTAATGAGGAGTTCTGTTCGTTCTAACCAGTTCACTTTTTCTCTTTTAAGGGGAAGTTAAATTTTGCATACTCTTTTTTGGTGTCGCCCTCCTTCAAAAGGAGTCGCGAGGAAAGTCTCGACAATGGCTACTGCCTGCTCTATAGCGGTGAAACGCGCTGGGATACTTACTACATTGGCGTCGTTATGAGCGCGAGCGAGAGCGGCGATTTCTTTTGTCCAGCAGAGGGCGCAGCGCATTTGGGGGTGCTTATTGACGGTCATAGCGATACCGTTGCCGCTGCCACAAATGACAATGCCCACTTGTGCTTTGCCTTCTTCGATAGCGCGAGCAACCGCGTGCCCAAAGTCGGGGTAATCTACACTCTCGGGAGTGTCGGTTCCGCAATTAAGTACTTGATGCCCTTGTGCTTGGAGGGCTGTTATGATGGCCTGTTTGTAGGCTACTCCGGCGTGGTCATTACCTATAGCAATATTCATTTTTTGTATGGTGTTTTAAATATTTTTGCAAAACTAATAAATAATTGGTAATTAATAAAAATTATTTGATTAATGGGAGGGCTGATAGGGCTGAGAAGGCTGGGAAGGCTGGGAGGATTGGGAGGGCTGCGAGAGGTGAGACAAGTGGGAGTGCGAGCCGCACGGGCAGAGATGTGGGACGAGTGGGACAGGTGGGACGAGTGAGACGAGTGAGACGAGTGGGACGGGTGGGACAAGTGG